>Ga0307425_1001778_pt1 | contig 12550 bp, 9 predicted proteins | sample SalMarWE160330MG_FD_202152 | JGI IMG/M metagenome (GOLD analysis project Ga0307425, IMG submission 202152) | Salt marsh sediment microbial communities from the Plum Island Ecosystem LTER, Massachusetts, United States - WE1603-30 | ecosystem: Environmental > Aquatic > Marine > Intertidal zone >... | reverse complement strand
GATGCATCTTTTCAATATGTCCGGGAACGGAAAGTGTCGATCGTCTCGGTTTCATGAGGTTGTCTCCTGTAGCCCTGCAAGCTTGATCTGAAGATTTATGATCAAAGGTAATATGATCGCCGAAGTTAGGCAAGCAAAAATTATATGCAATCCGAGAAGTTTAAGGGTAGAATTTGAGATAGAAAAGAGGGCGGGGTTCAGTTTTCTTTGTGCCTTACCCATATTAAATCACTGACATTAATTTGACATGTTATCACAATTGAATATGGATTGAAATATCAAAATCGCCACAACTATCCGGTATTGTTGTGTATAATGTTGTCATAAACTTTGGCATAGATATTGCTAGATATTATTTAGATAGGGACCATCTCTCAAGTGCTTTTCGTTAATTAGACGCAGAGCATATGAACAGAAACCTTTAAAAGGAGTGTCTCATGCGATTAAAATTTATTATCGTTTGTTTTGTTGTTGCTTTTGCTTTGTTTTCACCACTCCGTGTTGATGCCAACGAAGATATCAAAATCGGCGTGTCTATCGGCTTGACAGGAAAATATGCGAAAATGTCGGATATGCAAAAAAAAGCGTATCTTCTCTGGGAGGAACGGATAAACGATAACGGCGGTTTGCTGAATAAAAAAATAAAAATGATCATCGAAGATGACAAAAGCGACAAGGAGATTGCCAAAAACATTTATAACCGATTCATCGTAAAAGATAAGCTTGATCTTGTGATCGGTCCGTATTCCAGCGGGATAACGGGGGCGATTATGCCCATCGCCGAAAAAAGCGGATATCCGGTCATCGCCGCCGGCGCAGCATCCGACATGTTATGGCATAAGGGGTATAAGTATCTTTTTGGTATATTTATTCCTGCCAGTCGTTATGCCGTCGGTTTTCTCGAAATGGTTGCAATGAACGGAATCAATGACATTGCCATTGTTTACGCGGATGATCCGTTTTCGTTGAGCATCGCCGATGGCACCAAAAAATGGGGGACAAAATTCGGTTTGAACATCAATTTCTTTGAAGGTTTTAAAAAAGGGACCCATGACCTTACACCACTCGCATCCAAAGTTAAAGGCGTAAATGCCGGGGCGCTGGTGGTTTGCGGTCATTTTGACGAATCCGTGGATATGATGGAATCTTTAATGAAAATAAAATGGCGGCCCAATAATTACTTTGCAACAGTGGGACCCGCAATGCCCGCGTTCTATCAGAAACTTGAAAATAATGCTGAAAAGGTATTTTCATCCTCCCAATGGGAGCCGGAAGTAAAGTATCGGCCTGATGACCAAAAGATATTTTTACTACCATTCAGGAAAAAATATAACACTCAACCGTCTTATCATGCCGCCATTGCATTTGCCGCATGTCAGATTCTGGAAACAGCCATCCGGAAAACCCATTCGTTGGATCGAGAAAAGATAAGAGATGTTCTTGCAACAATGGATGCTATGAGTGTTATCGGTAGATACGGTGTCGACAATAATGGCATGCAGATCAAACATTTCCCGATTAATGTCCAGTGGCAGAACGGGGTAAAAAAGGTAGTATGGCCCGAGGAAGTCGCCAAAGCAGCACCCATAATTCAATGATACCTGTCAAGAAAATATTCAAAAGCCTATCTTTCAGGATAATTGTTCCCGGAGTTTTTTTCATGCTGGTTTCCGGGGCAATTTTATTTTTCTTGCTGATTGCCCTTTTGAATGATTTTGTTCAGACAAATATCAACAGTGATATGCAGGGTCTGGCAAGAGATATTTACAGTATTGGCGACAATGCCATTGATGACCTGATAAAAAGAGGATTGCTCTCCAATACCGTTGCCATAAGAATAAAAAAAGCCAAAACAACAGGTATCATCAGTGATTTCATGCGGGAAAATGATCTGATGGGAGTGATCATCGAAAACGATGAAGAAATCCTTAACTTAAAAACCACCCCGGAATTTTATAATCAATTCTTATCTGCTCTTGAAAATGAAGTTTTTGCATCCCGGTTAAAAGATAACAACTATTACTTGTACCATTTTGAGTTTGAACCTTGGAACTGGCATGTTATACTTGTAAAAAATGCGGTAGCATACTCCACCCTCATCGAAGAAATTAAATCGACCTATCTTTTTATCGCAATTTTACTGGTTATATGTACAGTTTTGCTTCTTTATTATCTGAGGCGAAATATCAATTCTCCGGTAAAAGAGATCATAAACGCCCTCAACAATAATGAGAAACCTGGCTATAAGGGCATCCATGAGTTCGAATTTCTTTCGAAACATATTGCCTCCATGATGACGTCGCTTCAAAACAAAAGCCGGCAGGCAGAAGCGGCCAATCGCACCAAGTCTGATTTTCTGGCAAATATGAGCCATGAAATTCGCACACCCATGAACGGTGTTGTCGGTATGGTCGAGCTTCTCAAAAATACCGGTTTAACACCTGAACAACAAGAGTTTGCCGTATCAATAAGCCAGAGTGCCGAAGCGCTATTGACAATTATTAACGACATCCTCGATTTTTCAAAAATTGAAGCCGGTAAGCTGGATCTTGAGATGATCGAATTCGATTTAAGGACCTCCCTTGAAGAAATGGGAGATATGCTGGCATTAAAAGCCCATGAAAAGGGGCTGGAATATGTTTGCATGATTCACCATGACGTTCCTTCTTTTATATCCGGAGACCCCGGGCGGTTGCGACAGATTATTCTTAACCTTGCAGGCAACGCTATTAAATTTACAGAAAAAGGAGAGGTGGTTATTCGAGCCTCTCTTGAACATGAAAATGCAGATCATGCTGCTATCCGTTTCAGCGTTTCCGATACAGGGATCGGCATTCCTCAAGACAGACTGGAACGGCTTTTCGATAAATTTTCTCAAGTCGACAGTTCTACCACCCGAAAATACGGAGGAACCGGTTTGGGGTTGACGATATCAAAGCAGCTTGCCGAAATGATGGGAGGGCAAATCGGAGTAAAAAGTCAAGAGGGCAGGGGTTCAGAGTTCTGGTTCACCGCTGTTTTCAGGAAACAACTCCAAAATAAAGACGAACCCACGGCCTGGCACGAAAATATTAGAGAAAAATATATTCTTATTATTGACGACAACGAGACAAATCGATGCGTTTTACGAGAACAATTAGCATCATGGGGGTGTCGCCATAAAGAGGTTTCAAGCGGAATGGAGGCGTTAGAAGTGCTTCGTAGTGGCGTGGTCGATAACGATCCATTTGAAATTGCAATTATAGACATGCAGATGCCGGAAATGGATGGAGAAACCCTCGGACAACATATCAAACAAGATCCTGATCTTAGAAATACCAAACTGGTCATGATGACCTCGGTGGGAAAACGGGGTGATGCCAGGCGATTCAAAGACATCGGTTTCGCCGCGTATTTGACAAAACCGGTCAAACAATCGCAGTTCTATGACTGCCTTGCGTTGGTTACAGGCTTGCAAAAGGACACACCGGATGATCAGCCTTCGGCCATTGTTACCCGGCACTCCATTGCCGAATATCAAAAGCGCAGGGTTCGATTTCTTCTGGCTGAAGACAACGAGACAAATCAAAAAGTGGCTGTGGGTATTTTGAAAAACTTTGGGTACAAAACCGATGTTGTTTCCAATGGTAAAGAGGCGGTGGAGGCAATGGAAAAGATCCCTTATGATATTGTGATAATGGACTGTCAGATGCCGCAGATGGACGGTTATGCGGCAACCAAAGAGATTCGGAGTTCACAATCAAACGTGCTGGATCACAACGTGCCCATCATTGCCATGACAGCCAATGCAATGAAAGGCGATCGTGAAAAATGTCTGGAAGCCGGTATGGACGACTATATCCCAAAACCGATACACCCGCAAAAGCTTCTTGAAGTGATTGAAAAATGGCTTGTCAAAACAAATGAAGAGATGCAGCCGGATGATATAGCGAGCGCTTTTGAACCGGCGAACGCGGTTTTTGACTCGACCGGATTAATCGATCGCTTATTGGGTGACAAAAATCTGGCCGCCGAGATTCTTGATGGATTCTTGGCAGATGTCCCCCATCAGCTCGAGGCACTCAAAGAAGCTCTGGACAATGGGGATGCGCGCATGATCCGGCAGCAGGCCCACAGCCTAAAAGGCGCATCCGCCAACGTGGGTGCCATGGCATTGGAGAAGATAGCCTGCCAGATCGAGCTTGCCGGCAAAGGCAAGGATCTGATCAAAGCAGGTTTTCTCATTTCAGAACTAGACAATCAGTTCGAGACCTTGCAAAAAAGCCTGAACTCTGATTATCGCCTGCGGCGGAATTAGGTTTGAGGATCGCTTCGCTTTAGGCTATAGGCCAGAGATCAGAAGCTCAGAAGGTGAGAAGATCAGAAGGTTAGTTTTTTTCTCATCTTCCAAACTTCTCACCTTCTTACTTTCTCCCTCTTCCTTCTTCCTTCGTCCTGCCTCTAACTTCTGACCTCCGACTTCCGACCCCTGATTCCTCCAGAGGCGGGCAAGCCCGCCACACTGCAAGGCGGGCAAGCTCTGGTCCCTGATTGTTGGAGTGCAGCGGATTTAACCGGGGACTCCCGATCCCTGTCTTCTTCTATGTTTCAAATTCGAGCCGGGTCACCGATATAATCAGCGGCAATGCAAGTAACTGATCAACAACGGCATCGGAAATGCGGGTATTGGTTTTGAGATAAATGATGTTCATCTTTCCGGTTTCTTCCCGCCCCAGATGCATCTGGTCGATGCTGATTTTTTTACTTCCCAGAAGGGATGAGAAACTTCCGATGGCCCCCGGCTTGTCAAGGGTGTATATCAGCGCCAGATGACCTTCCGGGATAAGTTCGAGCCGAAAATTGTTAATCTTGACGATCCTCATTTTATCCCTTCCGAACAAGGTTCCGGAAACGGTGTTCGTCACTTTCGGCGTTGAAACGCGAACAGTAATCAGGTTGATATATTCTTCGGAGGTGTCACTGACGATCTCTTTGATTTTTATCCCTCTGTCCTTTGCCAGGACCTGGGCGTTGACAAAATTGACATCATCCTTCACCACGGGCGCCAGCAGGCCTCTTAACACCGCTGTGGTTACCGGTGACAGGTCGAGTTCCTTAAAGTCTCCGGCATATTCAATGGAAACCTTTTCAATGGGCCCCCGGATAAGCTGGGTCTGAAGGCTGCCGATATGATCCGCCAGGGTCAACAGCGGTCTCAGCTTTTTAAGAAGATCACCGGTGACCGATGGAACGTTAACGGCGTTCATAATGGTGCCGTACTTGAGATATTCAATGATCTGGCCGGCCACATCTACGGCAACTTTTGTCTGGGCTTCCTGGGTGGAAGCACCGAGATGGGGGGTGCAAATCAGGCGTTCATGTTCAATCAAGGGGCATATGCCGGGGGGCTCTGTTTCAAAGACATCCAGTGCAGCGCCGGCCACTTTCCCTGACTTCAGGGCAGCATAAAGGGCATCTTCGTCGACAATCCCTCCCCGGGCGCAGTTGATGATCATGACCCCGTCTTTCATCTTTTCGAAGGCGTCCTTGTTTAAGAGGCCGATGGTTTCTTTGAATTTTGGGACATGCACCGTGATGTAATCAGACCGTCGGTATAAATCCTCAAGAAAAACAGATTCAAAGCCGGCCTTTTCGATCTGTTCAGGCATTACATTGGGATCGTAAACAATTACTTTCATTCTCAAACCGCGTGCGAGATCGGCGACAATAGAACCGATTTTTCCATATCCGATAACGCCGAGGACTTTATTGTATATTTCTCTTCCCTGGAGTTTTTTCTTGTCCCAACGTCCGGCCTTTAACGATGCGGTGCCTTCGGGCACATTGCGCGACAGCGCCATCAACATGCCGATGGCGTGCTCGGCGGTTGTAATCACGTTGCCGCCCGGCGTATTCATCACAATGATCCCGCGCTTGGTTGCCGCCGGAATATCCACGTTGTCAAGACCGATTCCCGCACGACCCACCACCTTAAGGCGCGTTGCGGCATCCAGAAGATCTTCGGTGACTTTTGTGGCACTCCGGATAACAAGGGCGTCATATTCCTGGATAATGCTTTTGAGCGCCTCGGGAGCAAGTCCGGTCTTGACATCCACTTCAATCCCTTCTTCTTCCTGAAACATCCGGATACCGGCTTCTCCCAAATTGTCGCTGACCAGCACTTTCATGATATTTTCTCCTCATTGGGGTTGGTGTTCAAATTTAATTTGCTATGCCTGAATAATCGCTTCAAGAGTTTGAAGTGAACTAAAATTGGAAGTGAGCTAAAGTGAGCTAAAGTTTGAAGTGAACTAAAGTTATGGAGTCGCTTTCAGCCGTCGTAGCCAAAGGCCACTATGGCGAAGTCGGCTCGCTCCGGTGATTTTATAAAATTGATAAGATACCATAACTTTAGGCACTTTAGATCATTTTAGGCACTTTAAACTTGTATAAAACAACTCTTTCAGGGGCAAACTAAATCTTGGCATTGACTCCGGATACTTTGCTCAAGACATTTAATTCATACGGTGATCTGCCAATCCGGAAAAAGTTCATCCCATTCTTCATATATCCTGCCGGGATCCCGGCGGATATCAAGACGATTGGCTTTTTCGTAAGCCGCCTTTGCTTTATTAAATTCAGCTTCGGGAATGTTGCCCTGTTCGAACAGTATCTCCGCCGGCTCAAAAGTTTCCTCTGCTTCACGGGGAATCACTCTGACAAGGCCATGGTCAAAGGCCTGCAGGAGTGAGGCCCTTAGCGCTTGGGCGACTTCTCCTCTTTTTTGTCCGGGTTTGACCGTGGCATTTTTGCTGAGGTAGCACACCCGGGAGCCGTCTGATATCAGTCTCTGATTATTTTCATTCCAGCTCATGTTGGATGGGACAATGAGAATACCCCGTTTCCCAAGGCTCTTGAAGTTGATGAGCACGGGTTCATATTTCGTATATGAATCCGGATATCCCTTCTGACCGTGGGGTCCACCGGGTCCGGTAACCAGCGCGAAACAGATAGAGATTTGATCCTTGCGCACATCCGGTTTAACGGAATCGAGTTTGCCTTCAATGGCGGCAACGATCAGTTCGCCCAGGTTCTTAAGCCGCCGTGCCACTACCTGCATTTCAGGTTCACCTGCCCGAATATTCATTTCGTAGACCAGTATGCCCTCTGGCTTTCCGGTTTCGGGATCGATGGATACGCGACAGCCCGGGTAGAGAATACATGGCCGGAGAATACCGCCCTTTTTCATCTCCTCCACAAAGGGCCGGATGACTTTGGCCCCCACCAATTCTATGAGTTCGGGTGTCTCGGCGGGGTGCATGCCGATGGCTCCCATGCCCCCTGTCACCGGATTGGTCTGGTTCGGGGGCCCTTCAAAGCGAAGGGGATAATCCATGGCCGTGGGAAGAATGCAAAAGTTGCCTTTTTTGTCGATCAAGGCGGTAAAACTGATCTCGATTTCGGATTTCCAGGCCTCGATCAACAGCGGCCATTTATTGTTCCCGTGCCGTGTTCTGTAGTTATCGCTGTAGTCCTTCAGCAGTATATTTCGAACATCGAGAATGTCTTCGATCCGGAAAACAGGTCGAGAACCTTTGCCGCCGGCGCTGTATGGATACTTGAGAACCGCGCCACCGTGGTTGCGTATGAAGTTCGTAACAATGCCTTTGATTTGCTGAAGGTTTTTGGCATCTGCCACCTCGAAGGGTGCAACAGGCACACCGGCTCTTTTCATCCAGGTCTTTGCCTTTACTTTATCCCCTTCAATGAAAGCCGCCTCTCTTGTAATGCCGATGACCCGGTCGCCATAGCCGGCGTTGATGAGTTCATCTACAATGCCGTCATAAATGAGATCTTCAGGCATAATGACAACACAGTCAATTTCCTTGTTCTCAAAGGCCGTGATAATGGCAGACCTGTAATCTTCAAGTGACTTTCCCATGACGGGGAATATTTTCAAGGCCCACTTTTTCTTTCCCCTAACGGCATCTATTACCGGCCCCATACCCGTCATGCCTTTGATTATGGCGCCAACAAACTGGTCTTGTTCAACTGTCGATACAGTATACGCACATATACAGGTTCTGCCGTCCGGCCCAACAAAGCCGATCGTTTTTTTTGCCATAACATCTCATCCTTTTTTTTACAGGTTTAGGGTATTAAATATTCACAAGCTCGATGCTTTTGTCAATACTTGTTATGGCATAGTGGGTGGTATTTTTTGGTGTTGCTAAAAATAAAAGGTGTGAAACTTGAGATATTAACTTTATGTTGATTTTGCGGACAAAATAAAATACTTGAGGACGAATGAAACAAAGGATACAGCTGTGAATCCTCTGGAGGCGTAAAAGCCCGCTACAGTGCATCGGCGGGCAAGACCTGACACCTGAATACCATGGAGGTATGTGTATGCTGCCATTCGAAGAGGCCGTCGAAAAAATAAAAGAAGTGCTAAAACAGGATCCTGAGAACGCCGACATGTGGTGCAGCCTGGGGGTGGCCCTGATCGAGTTGAAAAAGTACGACGAAGCCGTCGAAAAATTTGAAAAAGCCGCAAAACTCAGTCCTGAGCTTCCATCAGCCTGGTACGGTTGGGGCATTGCACTAAAGGCATTGGGACAAGAGAAGGCCGCTGCCGAGAAAATTAAAGCCGCCATGGAAATGGACCAGGACAGCGGCAAAGATCCATCCGATCCCGATCAACCAGGATAAGCGCATTTGGATTCCAAATTATTTATGCAACTATAGGGTTGACCGTACGGCGCCAATTGTGTATTCAATTTGTTTAATTAAACCGGACAGTTCATTTTTGCATGGATTCTCGTTTTCAAAAGGGCAGAATCTCTCGTTTTCCTGATCATTCATTGGTGCACTTTCTGTTTAAGCTGCCCCGAACAAAGGAGGCTGGAAATGTCTGAAGGTAAGCTTGACAAACGATTTGGCGCCGTGGCCATAGACAAGGGATTCATTACTCTCGAAAACCTTATTGAGGCCATTGAGATTCAGATCCTTGAAAATATGAAAGGTCCCGATCACCGGCTCATTGGCCAGATCTTATGGGAAAAAGGTTATATCAAAACCGAACAGATTAATAAAGTGCTAGAATCTATGGGCATTTAAAACCGTAGAAATACCTTTTATATTTTTCTCTTCGCTGCGCTTTTAGCGTTTTTTCGGCGTTCTTTCAGGAGGTTTCTGCCCCCGGTTAAATTAAGAACAAAAGATTTAGCCCTGGCCCCCACGAATTCACAGCGGACGGTTGCGACGTTGGAGAATTTTTTGAATCAGAGTAAAGATGGGGAAGTTATAAATTTATATTAATAAAATTTTGACAGAACTATTTATTCACTATATCCAATATCATTTTTTCAAACTGCCCATTTGCATAACATTTCATTCCATTTGGAAAACTCTCTCCACCATTGCTATTAAATATTATACTAGATAGCTCTGTCCTAATAAACCTCCACGAAGGATCATAAATCTTAGCATCTTTAATTACTACATATCTTACATTAACTTTCACCAATGTTCCATTATTTCTTTTTTGCACTATTATGCTTGCTCTGCCATCTAAATTAATCCACCTTCTAATAATAAATAGGTTTCCCTTATTAAATTCTTCGTATTCTTTATATTCAATGCATGTTGGAAAATTATACTTTCTTTTACCTTGAGCATTTAACACATAAGAATTTAATGTCCCACAGCTAATAAATCTACAAGGATCATCAATATAACTAATATTTATTAAACCCGAATCTTTTTCGATATTATTGATAACAAAAAAGGATTCACCTATACCATCAATTAACTTCATCCACACCTTATCCTTACTCTCTTTAAGGAAGATAGAATTATCAGTATTTTTTATTCCTTGTTCTGGAATATATGTTACTTTTCCGCTAACACAACCAAAAACAGATAATATTACGGCTAATAAAAGGATTGCTAAAGCGATTTTTTTCATAACTGCTCCCTTCTTCACCTTCCTTGTGATATTTTGAAATTTTAAAGTAAAAGTAGAGTTTGTCAAAAATTAAGTAAATATTTACATAGACTTTGTGTAATTTGTTCTACAATATCAGAGAATTCGATATAAATTAGCACTATCATCTTTGTCATACGATATTATATAACGTTCTAATATTTATAAATTATTTATTTGATTTTTCGATTTTGCATGACTTTTGCATATGACTTACACAATTAATTCAATAAGTTTTGAACTGGCTGTCAATGAAATTGAGTAAATGGCTAAAACTGTCCGTTTTTTGAGGCTCTGTCCTTCAACAATAACGACTAAGCAACCATGCACTCCCCTTTGGTGAAAAGCCGAAGCCGGGCACTCAGAAACCGGACAATTTATTCTATTTTTATCCATTATCAGGAAGAATAAAATTATGAAAGTTGCCAAAATCATTATATGCATATTTTTATTTAATCTGTGTATCTTTTTAATTTCTGCAAGTTTGGTATTGGCAGATCAATCTCACGGTGTTGATGCTTATGTGACTGACTGGAGGGATACAACTTATCTAATTAAAAATGTTCGCTCCGACTTTCAACCTAATGATCCCCTTTCGTTTTATGCATATTATGGCGTTTCAACTTTAACAATACCCTTTTCAAACATAAAACGAATCATCGTCACAGACAGGTCTTTGTTAAGCCTTTCAGAGAATTTTTCGGAAGCCAAACATTACAGCTCAGGGGAAATAATCTTAACAAACGATGAGCTTCTTCAATGTCACTGGTTATCCCACGGTTGGAAAGGGTACAACAAGTATGATGGCCTAATTTCTATTGAGGGAAATTCTTGGAAAGAAATTAAATTCAGGGGTTTTAATAATCCGAAAAAGGGGGTAAGGTTAGGCAAGCAAGGTGCTTATCCATATACGATTCACGTCAGTTCTTTTAAGAATAAGCATGTTGCCAACAGTGTAGCTATAAAGCTAAGGGAAAAAGGGTTCCCTGCATTTGTATGCCCTGTGCAACTTCCTATCAGGGGAGAATTTCATCGCATTTTTATTGGATTTTACAGTACTTTTAGGGAAACAAGGAAAGCTGCTCTGAAATTAAAAGGGGCAAAAAACCTCTATCCACTCGAGGCGAAAATGCCTTATGCAATTCAGGTGGGGACTTTCAATTCAGATCAAAACCTAAAAAAGCTTGAAGCCGACCTACAATCGAAAACATACCTTACATACGCCGTTCCGGACGCGACTGCAAATCACCGAACCAAGCTTTTATTTGGCGCTTTTAGGACAGTGAAAGAGACCGCAATATTCACCAAAAAGCTTCAAAACGAGGGCTTCGAGGCAAAAGTGGTTACGCGTTAAGATATTGTAATCTCAAAAATCAAGGGGGTATAGATTCCAAAGCGAACTTGGAGTGAATGAATCTACATTCCCGGGAGTATGATTTCGCTACTCAACAGAAACTCAAGCCTCTCTTGCATTTCCGGATCAAGTTTCTCTTATTGCACCCCGCAGCGCCGTTTTACGGTTCCTCTAAACGACCGGTCATTTTTATTCATCTTGATGTTATAAATGGTCTTGCAGTGTATATCCGGAAGGTAAAAGGGCAAGGTGTCGCCCGTTAAAATTTATTGAATCAAGGCTGTTCAGTTAGGTGCCCGAGACTCATAGTTTTCGATGAATTTTTCAAGTTTTTTGATTCGCTTTATATATTGTTTTCTCCGCCTGCTGTTTTCGGGAAACGTTGACAGTTTATTCTTCATTATTTCGATTCGTTTTTCATAGCCTTTTATTATCTCAGCAGGTTGCGTTTCACTGTTGGGAAGTTGTATTTCACTGCTGGCAGCTTGTGTTTCACTATTGGCAGGTTGCATTTCACTGTTGGCAGCTTGTGTTTCACTATCTGTCAATTTTGTTGATTTCTTAGACTCTGAAAAAACAATAACCCTTGATATCATAGGCTTATTGTTCTTTATGCCAGAGTACAATATGATGTGATTTAAATTTTTTAAAATATATTCCAATCCTTCACCAAGAGAAATTCCATTTTTATTAATTGTTATTTTCTTATCTATATAAACCGGGAGTTTAATATTAATGTTTGTTTTGTCTGAAAGTTCCAAAAGTACTTTTTTTAAATCAGCATCTTTTGTTGATATAGATAATAAATCATTTTTATAACTAATAAGAATCTTTTGGTTATTACTTTGTGCATATATTGAAGAGCTTTCAATGGTCAAGTGAAGTGCCAAGAAGATGAGAATTAGGATTGCTCCAGCCTCTTTAAGCCTTAATGACTTTAGTGAATTATTATAATACTTATAAATCATAGATAATATTTTGTCTGGCAGAGTACATTAGAATTAACTACTAAAGATCTGCGTTACTTACCAAAACAACAACTCTAAACAAGTTTATACCAATTACATATATCGTATTTTTTACAAAATTGCAAAGAAAGCTCAACGGTAAGCGGTTAATGATCAGCACTATGGCAAGGAGGAAGTAAGACCTTTTTTATCCACAAACTGCGGCAGCAGATTTTTATAGCCCTGATCGGTCTGGGTCAGAGGAAGTTTTTCAAAAATGTA
>Ga0307425_1001775_pt1 | contig 12561 bp, 10 predicted proteins | sample SalMarWE160330MG_FD_202152 | JGI IMG/M metagenome (GOLD analysis project Ga0307425, IMG submission 202152) | Salt marsh sediment microbial communities from the Plum Island Ecosystem LTER, Massachusetts, United States - WE1603-30 | ecosystem: Environmental > Aquatic > Marine > Intertidal zone >... | reverse complement strand
AATCGATGGTCATCCCTCCCGCCTGTTCCAGCGCCTTTTTGACATTGGCCACGGCCTGGCCCGGAGAGATCCGCTGGGCGGACAGCAGGGCCGGCAGGATAAGGAGAAACAGGAATACAGCCGGGGTGCGCTTACTGATCGAGTTCATTCTCTTTCTCCTCATCTTCTTTCTGATCCAGCCGTTCCAGGAAATCTTCTTCCACCAGAACCTCCCGCGCCTTGGAGCCTTCGAACGGTCCCAGGATGCCGGCCTCTTCCAGCTCATCGATGAGCCGCCCGGCCCGCGCGTACCCGACCCGCAGCCTCCGCTGCAGCAGGGAAGCGGACCCCTGCTGGTGCCTGATAACCAGTTTGGCCGCCTCCCGGAAGAGTTCGTCCCGGTCCCCGGGGCCGCTTTCGATCCCGCTGCGGCTTGATCCGCCCCCCGCACTCTTGAGCCGCCACTCGGCGGATTCCGGCTGGGAGGCGATATGGGCCACCACCCGCTTCACCTCTTCGGTAGAGACAAAAGCGCCGTGGATGCGGATTGGTTCCGCCTCCCGGGGCGGCAGGAAGAGCATGTCTCCCCGGCCCAGGAGCTTTTCGGCTCCGTTCCGGTCCAGGATGGTGCGGGAATCGGTCTTGGCGGCCACCTGAAAGGCGATGCGGGAGGGGAAATTCGCCTTGATCACCCCGGTGATCACATCGACGCTGGGCCTCTGGGTGGCCAGAATCAGGTGCACGCCCACGGCCCGGGACATCTGGGCCAGGCGGGCGATGGGCTCCTCCACCTCTCTCGCCCCGGTCATCATCAGATCGGCCAGCTCATCCACAATGAGGACGACGTAGGGCAGCGGCTCCGGCAGATTCTCCGGTTCCACTCCCGCGGCCCGTTTTTGGATCCGCAGCCGGTGGTAATCCTCCAGGTTTCGCACTCCCACTCCGGCCAGAATACGGTAGCGCCGTTCCATTTCCTTTTCCAGGGATCGCAGCACCGCCACGGCGTTATCCACTGTGGTGATGACGTCTTCGTCCAAACCCTCCTGGGTGGTGAGATGGTGCCGGCGCAGTCTGCGGTAGACACTGAGTTCCAGTTTCTTGGGATCTATGAGCAGCAGCTTCACCTCTTCCGGGCGGGCCCGGTAGAGGATGCTGGTGATAATACTGTTCAGGCAGACGGATTTGCCCGCTCCCGTGGCTCCGGCCACCAGCAGATGCGGCATATCCTTGAGATCGGCCAGGTAGGGCTTGCCTTCGATGGTCTGCCCCAGGGCCAGCGTCAGCTTGGATTCCGATTTCTGGAACCGGGGTGATTCCAGCACGCCCCTCAGGGTCACCAGAGAGGCCTTTTTGTTGGGGATCTCGATGCCCACCGCCGCTTTTCCCGGTATGGGAGCCACCACCCGGACCCGTCTGGCCTGCATGACCAGGGCGATGTCATCCTGAAGGCTGACAAACCTGCTTATCTTCACTCCGGGAGCAGGCCGCACCTCGAAGCGGGTAATTACCGGCCCGGGTCTGACTCCGACCACATGGCCGCGGATATCAAACTCCTTGAGACGATCCTCCAGAAAGGCCGCCTGTTCCTCCAGTTCCTTGCGGTTATACCCGATCTCCTCTTCCGGGGCGGGCGCCAGCAGTTCAAGAGGAGGATACCGGTAGGCCCCTTTCCCGGCCGGCGGGGAAGGCGGTGCCGCTTGCGCCGCGCTTGCGGGCTTCTCTTGACGGGGAACGGGCTCCCTGACCGGGGCCCGCTGGGGCTGCGGAGCCTTCCGGGGAGGCGCTTCCTTTTCCATTTCGATGATCGGAGCCTGGCGGCGGGGCGGCGTGTCTGATTTTTCCCGGGTACGGCCGGTGATCACTCGTTTCCGTCTCTTCAGGGCGGAAACGAGCCGCTCCGCCTGCTCCTTGAAGCCGAGCAGGGCCGACCGCATGCTCCAGGAAGTGGCCGAAATCAAAAAGACCAGCAGACAGGTGAGCAGCACCACCACACTGCCCGCCGTTCCCACATAATGGTTCAGCTGTTCGGCTAAAAATCCTCCCAAGAGACCGCTCAGGGTGAACCCGTAGCTGCTCCCTTCCCGGGATACAGCCTCCGGCATGGCCAGCGCGGTGGAGAGGAAGAGGCCCAGACCCAGCATATAGAGGGAAAAACGGAAGAATGACTTTAACGGCTGCTGCAGAAAGACGTTCCAGCCCAGAAGGAAAAGCAAAAAGGGAAATAAAATGCCGGAGTACCCAATGGTATAGACATAGAGAAAATGGCTGATACAGGCGCCGGCCAGTCCCAGCCAGTTCCTGATCGATTCGGGGGAACCGCTGTTGGGGTAATCACTTGGTTTATAAGAAATCAGCCCCAGAAAAATGAGCACCGCGAAGGCCATTATCAGAACACCCAGGACCTCGCGATTTATTTCGGCTCCTTTATGTGATGTCTTTTTTGCCATGTGTACGGCCTTCCAAACAGCTGAAATCCCCGCAAGAGGCCTGGAGATTTTGGTCGAAACTCCGGGTTCCGTTACGTTCCCTGTTTGTCCCCGGGGCTGGATCCGTATCCGCTGATCCAGCCTGCCGCTGCCGGAACGCTGCTCCTCATCTTGTTTCCGGGAGTGTTGCCTCTGTGTTTCCGCGTCGGTTCCCGCTTTTCGACTCTTCCCCCATTTTACACAGCGACGTCATATTCCCCCCAGGCCACCGGAAATAAATATATCTTAAAACAAGAGGACACTGCGCACATGATGAACAACGGATCCCTTTCAGGGCAAAAGGATATTATAAAAACTCGCTTATCTTCTTCCGGGACGTTCCCGGGACAAAGGGGATGGAGGTAATAGATCCCGTCATACCCGCCTCCTGTCCCTCCCGCCGAAAAACGACTTCGGTTTCCGTTTCCAGAGTCCGGTCGGAGGATAAGAATCCAATGGGCCGGTTATCCAGAGACGGGGAAATGACGCCGCTGAGCACGGTTCCGATTTTTTTGCTCCCGAGGAAAACTTCGTAGCCGGGCATGGCCTTGCGTCTTCCTTCCATCAGGAAGGGAAAGACGAAATAATCGACGCCTTTGGCCTGCTGCTCCCGCAGGGCCTCTTTGCCGATGAAATCCTTTTCCAAGTCCATGGCGAATTCCCAGGGGTGCCCCAAAGATACACGGTCGGGCCGCAGCTCATGCCCATGCAGCGGCAGACCCGCTTCGGTGCGCAGGGTGTCCCGGGCGCCCAGACCGCAGGGCAGGATCCCCTCCCGTCCGCCTTCCCGGAGCAGCAGGTTCCAGAGCTCTTTCGCCCGGCGGGCCTCCGTGTAGAGCTCGAACCCGATCTCGCCGGTATACCCGGTGCGGGAGACGAGCACCTCCATGCCGTCGATAGAGACACCCGGAGCGAAGCGGAAGAACTTCAGGGATGCGATCACCTCTTCCCCCGCCAGCCTGGCCATAATCCCGGGGGCGGCCGGCCCCTGAATGTCCAGTTTGGCCGTCTCATCGCTGATATTGGTCAGCTGCACCCCGGCGGGCGCGTTTTTCCGCAGCCAGGCGAAATCGGAATCGATGTTTCCGGCGTTGACCACCAGCATCCAGTCTTCCTCGCCAAAGCGGTAGATGATACAATCATCGATGACGCCCCCTTCCGGGTTCAGCATGAAATTGTACATGGCCCTGCCGTCCACCAGCTTTTCCACGCTGTTGGTGAGCAGCCGGCTGACGAAGGCGGGGGATTCCGGTCCCTGAATTTTGAATTCACCCATATGACATATATCGAAAAGTCCGGCTCTGTTTCTGGTTGCATGGTGCTCTTCCGATTGACCGGTTCCGTACCAGAGGGGCATGATCCAGCCGGCAAAATCCGCCATTTTGCCGCCCAGCGCCACATGTTCGTCATAGAGGACAGTCTTTTTCGCTTGCACAATCACCTCAAACCGTTAGTTAGCACGTGTCAGGATGTAAAATGTAACCTCTTACATATATGTGAATTTACTATAATTAAATGGTTATGTCAACTTTTTTCTACTTGTTTTTCCATCAGGTTACTTCACCACCTTGAGCACATCGTTATAGATTACATAGAGCATGAGCGCCAAGAGCAGAATCATGCCGATCTGCTGGATGACCAGTTTGACCCGTATCGGTATCTCTCTTCTGATCACCCCCTCTATGATTAGCAGTGTCAGGTGCCCCCCGTCCAGAACGGGGATGGGCAGCAGGTTCAGGATGGCCAGGTTCAGACTGAGCAGAGCCATAAACGCGAGCAGGGCCCCGAATCCGGCCCGGGCGTAATCGCCGGCCATACGGGCGATGCCAACCGGACCGGCCACGTTCTTAATCGACTCCTGGCCGGTAATGAGCCGGTAGACTGAAACGACGATCAGTTCGGTCAAGTCGTACACCGATCTGCCCGCCTCCGCGAAGGAGCGCAGAAAACCCACCCGCTCCTGGCTGAACTGGGGCAGGATGCCGACCTTGGGCACCGTGGCCGTTCCCGGCTCGGTCGGGTCTTGCTCGAAGACGGGGGTAATCACAGCATTGAAAACCGAATCCTTTCTGGAGAGCCGCAGGGTGATCCCTCCCTCTCCGCCTTCCCGGATAAGGGTCTGCACTTCCTGCCATTTTTCCACCGGCTGCTGGTTGATCGCCAGGATCTTGTCACCCGGCCGCAGCCCCGCTTCATAAGCGGGATAGTCCTTGATCATGTCGCCGATGACCGTTCCCCGAGAGGGCTGGGCCACTCCGTAAAGCAGGATGGCCGCCCAGAATACCAGAAAGGTGAACAGGATATTCATGAATGGTCCCGCCAAAATGACCAGATACCGCTGGTACCATGGCCGGGAGCGGTACTCCCAGGGCTGGGGCGGATTGGCCAGGCTCTTGGTGTCAAAGGATTCATCCACCATACCCGCTATTTTGACGTAGCCCCCGAATGGGATCCAGGAGATGCAGTAATCGGTGTCTCCGACCTTCTTTCCGATCATACGGGGAGGGTATCCCAGAGAAAAACGCTCCACCCGCATCTTGAAGATTTTGGCACTGAGGAAATGCCCGGTTTCGTGCACGAAGATCAGCACTCCTAAAACAAAAACAGTCGCAATCAGGGTCAGAATCATAGTATTTCTTCCTTATGGATTGATCGTATCCGCCAGGCGGCGGGTTTCTCTGTCCACGGCCAGGATTTCCTCCAGGGTGGGATCGGCCCGGAAGGGATGCTTCGCCAGTGCTTCACTGAGAAGGCGGGGAATATCCCTGAAGCCGATCTCCCCTTCCAGAAAGCGCTGTACCGCCACTTCATCCGCGGCGTTGAGGGCCGCGGGCGCGGTGCCGCCCCTGGACAGGGCTTCATAGGCCAGATCCAGGGCCGGGAATCGATCCCGGTCCGGGGGCAGCAGCTCCAGAGTATGGGGCTGCGAGAAATCCATTCTGCCGTACTCCCCCGGCCAGCGGTCGGGATAGGCCAGGGCGCAGAGAATGGGCAGCCGCATGTCGGGGCGGGAAAGCTGTGCCTTGACGGATCCGTCCACAAACTCGACCATGGAGTGAATGACGGACTGGGGATGGATCACCACCTCGATCTTCTCGGCCGGCTGGTCAAAGAGCCAGCGTGCCTCGATGACTTCCAGTCCCTTGTTCATCAGGGTCGCCGAGTCTATAGTGACCTTTCGGCCCATGGACCAGTTGGGATGGGCCAGCGCCTGCGCCGGAGTAATCGTCTCCATCTCAGCCGCTTTCCAGGAAAGAAAGGGCCCTCCCGACGCGGTGAGCAGCAGCCGGCGCACCCGGGCCGGATCCTCGCCTAAAAGCACCTGGAAAAGGGCGCTGTGTTCACTGTCTACCGGGAGGATGGCAAGGGAACGCCGCCGCGCTTCCCGCATCACCAGCCCGCCGGCCATCACCAGAACCTCCTTGTTGGCAAGGGCGATGCTGCTGCCGGCCTGCAGGGCGCGCAGGGTGGCTTCCAGGCCCACCGCCCCCACCAGTCCGTTCACCACCAGATCCTCTTCACCCCGGCCCGCCGTTTCCAGCAGTCCCTCCCGGCCGCTCAGGCAGACGGCCCCCAGCTTCTCGAAGGGTTCCTGCCAGCCGGCCGCGGCGTCATCGGAGGTGGCCACCACCACCCGGGGCCGCCACCTGCGGACCGCGGGCAGAAGCTCCTGGGTGCGTGTATGGGTTGTGAGGACATCCACCCGGAAGCGGTCCGGGAAGGCGTCCAGCACCTGCAGAGTCTGGCTGCCGATGGAACCCGTGGCTCCCCAGATCGATATTGTTTTTTCCTGAAATTCGTTCATCCGTTTCTCGCAACCCGCATTGGGACGGCATTATCCTCTTTATTTCCGGACCGGAGGGGAATAGTAAAATCATCCCTTAGACGGGCTGCTCTCCCTTCCTCTTCCGGGGTTATCTCACTGTCGGAAAAGCTGATGCCCAGCGCTTCTTCCATGCCCCGGCGCAGCAGGCTGGAGAGCTCATCCAGCCGGGGCGGGCCGGACAGCAGGTCTTCCAGGCAGACGGTTTTGGCCTCTATGATCCGCTTCAGTCGCTCTTGATCCTCTTTGCTGGTACCGGCCAGAAAACGGGGCAGCTCCAGATGGGCCGGTCCTGAAAGGATCGATCCATGCTGCAGCAGCCCCTGGTGCAAATGGCGCTGGGCGCTCCCCACCAGTTTTCTTCCCTGTACCAGGATTTCATTCCTGGCCGCGGCGGAGAAACAGCTGACCGAAAGGTCCGTCTCATAGTGGGAGCGGAGATCCAGGGTCCGCTTTTCCAGAGAAGCCTCCACTCCCAGGAGCCGCAGTCCCCTCGCCAGACCGGTGCTGAGCTCGAAATACATCCGGGTAAGATTTTCCTGATAGTACCTGCTGCTGCGGGGGATGACGATGGAATAGGTAAGTTCCTGGGCGTGCAGGACGGCCCTGCCGCCGGTGGGCCGCCGCACCAGCTCTATATGTTCCTCCCGGCATTTCTGCCGGTCGATGCTTTCGGCTTTCTGATGATACCCGAGGGAAATCGTGAAGGGCTTCCAGGTGTAGGTGCGCATGACGGGAATGCCGCTTTTTTCCGCAAATTCCAGCAGCGTCACATCCAGGGCCATATTGCTGCCCCCGTCTCTGGCACCGTCATGTATCCAGCGCCACGTCGATCCGCCGGACATTATTAAATAATACCCCTTTCACTCTGTTTGATGAACTCGATCACATCTTGAATCTCCGGAATCGCGTCCATCTCTGAGTCGATGTGGCGCAGAGCCTGGCTGGTATTCAATTTGGAGCGATAGATGACCTTGTAGCAGCGGCGCAGCTGCTGTATCGTCTCAGCGGGGAACCCCCGGCGCCGCAGCCCGATGGAATTGATCCCCTTATAAGAGAGCGGTTCACCGGCACAGAGAATGTAGGGAGGCACATCCTGTACGGCACGGTAGCCCCCGCCGATGAGGCAGTGCTTGCCTACCTTGCAGAACTGATGCACCGCGACCAATCCGCCGAGAATGACCCAGTCTCCCACCTCCACATGGCCCGCCAGCTGCACGCCGTTGGCCGTGATCACATGGTCTCCTACGATACAGTCGTGCGCCACATGGCTGTAAGCCATGAACAGGCAGTTGCTGCCGATCGTCGTCTTCATCCTGTGTTTGGTGCCGCGGTTGAGGTCGCAAAATTCCCGTATGATGGTGTTTTCGCCGATCTCCAGCGTTGTCTTCTCTCCGGCGTATTTCAGATCCTGGGGCGGGGTCGCCAGAGCGACACCGTGATGAATCTTACAGTTGGCACCGATACGGGCTCCGTCGTCCACCAGCACATGGGAATGTATGACCGTCCCATCTCCAATGCTCACATCCTCCTTGATGACGGAGAAGGGACCCACCGTTACACCAGTCCCCAAGCTGGCCCTGGGATGGATAATTGCGCTGGGATGTATATCGGACACGATGCCTCCTTACTATACTGATTACGAAAAACGCCGCGTGGATGCTCAGCGGTCCATGATAGCTGCCATTAACTCCGCTTCCGCCACCAGCTTGCCTTCTACGAAGGCTCTCCCCGACATCTTGCAGGATCCGGCCCGCTGCCTGATAAGCGAGACTTCCAGAAAAAGCTGATCCCCCGGCAGAACCGGTTTGCGGAAACGAACCTTGTCAATGGCCATGAAATAGGCGATCTTCTTGCCGGGATCTTTTATCATGTTAAGCAGCAGGACGGCGCCGGTCTGGGCCATCGCTTCCACGATGAGGACTCCGGGCATAATGGGATGCCCGGGAAAATGACCCGGAAAGAAGGGTTCGTTTAATGTGACGTTCTTCACTCCCACCACCCGCTCCTGGGGGACCAGGTCTACAATCTTGTCCACCAGCAGGAAGGGATAGCGGTGCGGCAGCACCTTTTCAATCGCCTGGCTGTCCAGCACCACCCCTTTTTCCTCGGACCCGGATTGATACCTTCCGGTGATCTGCTTCTTCTCATGGAGTTTCCGCAGCTTCTTCACCAGTTCCACGTGAGTGGCATGACCGGAACGGGCCGCCATGACGTGAGCCTTGAGAGGAACGCCAAGAAGAGCCAGGTCCCCGATAAGGTCCAGGGTCTTGTGGCGCACCGGCTCATTGTAAAAACGAAGTTTTTTGCCGCCCAGAATCCCGTTGCTGCCCAGAGCCACTTCTTCCTTGAGCTCGAACTTGCGGGCCAGTTTCTGCAGTTCGTCCGGACTCAGCTGCCGGTCCACGATCACTACCGCGTTATCCAGATCCCCTCCCTGGATGAGACCCTGATCGTACAGTTCCTCCACCTCATGAAGGAAGCAGAAGGTACGGGCCGGGGCAAATTCACTGACAAACTCATCTTCCATGGAGTACATGGACGTATACTGGGTGCCCAGAGCGGGATTGCGGTAATCGACCATGAAGGTGATACGCAGCTCATCGGAAGGGAAGACCACCATGTCGATGCCGTGCTCCTCGCTGGTGTAGGTCACCGTCTCTTCGATTTCCAGGTAATCCCGCGGCTCCTGCTGCTCCGCGATACCGGCTTCCTGCAGAATTTTCACGAAGGGCATGGCGCTTCCGTCTCCCACCGGCGGCTCATTGGAATCCACTTCTATCAGGGCGTTATCTATTCCCAGGCCGTAGAGGGCGGCAAGCACATGCTCGACCTGACGTACCTGCACATCGTCCAGGCCGATGGTCGTGTCACGGAAATTATCTTTTACATATTCAATGGTCCCCGGGATCACCGGAGAATTTTTCAGATCGATGCGCTTGAAGCGGATGCCCGTGTTCGGTTCGGCCGGCTTGAAGGTAATAGTGGTTTTATTGCCGGTGTGCAGCCCCTTCCCGTACATGCTCACAGCCTTGGCAATGGTGCGTTGATTAACGATCATCGTTCCCTCTCAGCTCTGTTCCAGTCTCTCTATCTTCTCTTTCAGTCTTTTTATTTCCTTAAGCAGCTCCGGCAGCCGACGCACCGCTGCCTCGATGCGCATATTTCTGCGATGCGGTCCGGCCGGACTCCCGGAAACGATCTCTCCCGCCTCGACGGATTTGGAAATCCCGGACTGGGCCGTAATAACGGCATTATCTCCCACTTCCATGTGCCCGGCGAATCCTACCTGACCCCCGACGCGCACCCCCCTGCCGATGATGGTACTGCCGGAAAGTCCCGTCTGGGCCGCCATCACGGTATTCTCACCGATAACACAGTTGTGTGCTACCTGTATCAGGTTGTCCAGTTTTACTCCCTTTTTAATCCTCGTTTCTCCCAGAGTAGCCCGGTCAATGGTAGAGTTGGCGCCGATCTCAACATCATCTTCAATGACCACCGTCCCCACCTGGGGGATCTTGTGATAAACCCCCTTCTCCTGGGCAAACCCGAATCCGTCGCTGCCTACCACCACCCCGCTGTGCAGTACGACCCTGCTGCCGATCTGAACCCCGTGGCGCAGAACCACCTGACTGTAGATCAGGCATTCCTCACCCAGGCTGACCCCCTCTTCCATCGTGCAGAGGGACGCGATTACCGTGCCCCGTCCGATACGGCAGTTGTCTCCGATAACCACGTAGGGGCCGATGGCCACATCCTCACCCAGGGTGGTTCCCTTTCCGACAATGGCGGTCCGGTGCACTCCGGGCGGCACCAGCTTCTGGGGAGGATGGAACAGCTTTATTAAGGTCACGAAAGCGAAATAGGGATTCTCAACTTTGATGACGGGAGTCGCTCCGGTCTCTTCGAAATCAGGCGGAACCAAGACACAGCTGGCTCCGGTGGATCCATAGAGATGATAGTATTTGGTGTTGGCCAGGAAGGAGATCGTTCCGGGATCGGCTTCTCCTATTTTAGCCACCCCCCGGATCGTGGTCTCAGGAGCGCCTGAACACTCCCCCTTAACGATCTCGGCTATTTGGGCCAGGGTCAATTCCACCTGCTACCTCCTCTCCTGCTGACCTTCGGGACGGGTATCTTCCTTTTTCAACAGCTCAATAACCTTGTCGGTAATATCCATCTGTTCCCGGGCGTAGACGATATTACCCTGAACGGTGTCGAATACAATATCAAGACCCTCTTCCTCGCTGACCTGGTCGATAGCCCTTTTGATTTTTTGAAAGACCGGGGCAAAAAGTTCTTCCTGTTTCCGAGTGTATTCTCCTCCTTCGCCCCATTTCTGCTTCTGGTAGGCCTGCAGCTCCTGCCGCACCGTCTCTATTTCCTGCTTCTTTTCTTTTATACGCTCCTCGCTGAGAAGCAGGCTCTGTTCCTCCAGTTCCCGCTGCAGATTTTCCAGGCTGCTCTTCTTCTCTCCCAGCTCTTTCTCCCAGACCTGATTGGCTTCCCGCAACTGCCGTTCGGCTTCTGCCGTCTCACCGAACTGTTTCCTGATTTTCTGGGAATCAACATAGCCGATTTTCGCCTGTCCGGCCGCCTGCTGCAGCGCCAGCAACAGCAGCACTCCTGCCGCTGCCAGGGTTGTTTTCCTCATTGTTCCCTCCCAACCGGGCCCTATGGGCCGTAAATCATCCGCAAACATCCAAGTCCAGGGCGCTCATACCCTCGGAAATGAAGAAAAAATCCTTCGATAAAATAGGGCGATGCCAATAACCACCCGGTTATTGGCATCTTGCGTCACAAGGTTCCTTTATCCCCGTTGACAGAGCACCCTCTCTTTCCCAGCAGAAGTTATTTTGTCTCTTTCTTTAACTCCGCCATAACTTTTTCGGTGATATCGTGTGTTTCATTGGCATAGAGGAGATTGACCGCCTCCAGAATATAGTCGTACCCTTCGGCCTTGCCTACCGCCTGGATGGCATTATTGATCGCATCGATGACCGGCTGCATCAACTCGCTTTGCAGCTTGGGCAGTTCCTGCTGTTCCTGCTCCATGGCGTACTTCTGGATATTCTGATAAAGATCCTGCAGTTCCTGGGCCTGTTCCTGCTTTTTCTGGTCGGACAGCAGCAGGCTCTGCTGTTCCATCTTCTTCTGCTTGGCCAGGAAATCATTCCGCATCTCCGCCAATCTATCCTGATACGCTTTCTGCGCATCTTCAATCTTCTTTTGGGCGTCCAGAGCCGGCTGATACTCCGTCATTATTTTTTGAGTGTCCACATAACCGATCTTCATCTGAGCCAGAGCCGGCTGCATCCCCAAAGAAAACAGCAGAAAAGCGCAGAGTATGGTGAATAATTTTTTAGTCACGGTCTTCCTCCTCTTTTGTTCATTGCCACCATGCATGTACAAGAAAATTGATCAATTCATCCGGGCCCTGACAGGACTAGAAACTCCTTCCGAAAACGAAATGTGGTTTCCAGACTCCGTATCTCCGGCCCGCAGCATCTATGTAATCGAAACCATAGGCGTAATCGAATCCCAGCAGACCCACCATGGGCATGTAAATACGGGCGCCGATTCCCACGGAACGCCGCAGATTGAAAGGATCGGTAACCTGCAGGCTGAGCCAGGTGTTCCCCGCTTCGGCGAAAATGATGCCGTACGCGGTGGGATTGCTGATAACCGGAAAGCGCAGTTCAAAAGTGGTTTTCAGCATGGTGCGGCCGCCCTCATAGCGATACTGTCCTCCGGCCAGGGGATCGTCATATCCCCGTAACGGCTCCGAACGGGACATGCCGCTCCCGCCCATGAAGAAGTAGTCGGTATATTGGATGTGACTGCCCTTGGTGAGTTCCTCCATAAATCCGACCTTGGCCCTGGCCATGAAGACGATGCGGGGAGAGAAGGCCGGAAAGAAAAACTCGGCGCTGAGAACATGTTTATGATACCCCACATTCCCGCCCAGAGGACCGCCGGCGATGGTGGTGCTCAGGCTGACCTGGGAACCCTGGGTTGGAAATTCGGGATTGTCCAGACTGTTGCGGGAAAAGATCTGGGTAATGCTGCTGGTGGTAAGGGGCCAGTCTTCGTTGACGATGTTATTGGGATTATACTCTATCATCCATTCGGAGAAATCTCCCAGGGCCGTTTCATCATAGTTGTAGATCCAGTCCCCCCGGAAGTAATTATCCGGCCAGTTGAAACGCCGTCCCGTCCTGATAGAAAAACCGCGGCTCTGCTGGCTGTACCCGATATAATAGGCATCACGTTTGACATCATGCACGGAAAAAC
>Ga0307425_1001773_pt1 | contig 12565 bp, 11 predicted proteins | sample SalMarWE160330MG_FD_202152 | JGI IMG/M metagenome (GOLD analysis project Ga0307425, IMG submission 202152) | Salt marsh sediment microbial communities from the Plum Island Ecosystem LTER, Massachusetts, United States - WE1603-30 | ecosystem: Environmental > Aquatic > Marine > Intertidal zone >... | reverse complement strand
CGTTGAAAAACATTTTAATGCATGCATTAAAATGTTTTTCAACGTGTATCAGGCTTGGCATAGTTGCTCCAAAATATTTGTTGTGCATTGTTAGTTTAAAGTGAAAAAGTGTACCGAAACTTAAAGTAAAGAATCGGTTTTTATATAATCTCAACAAATTTTCTTTAATGAAAATCTAGGCTACTCATCAGTGATTACTAAAATATTGAGCAATTCTAATTGTTATGATATGGATTCAATTATAATTTTTTTTTTGAAAATAGTCTCACTATTTTAAAATGGTTTCTCGATGCAATAATGTCATTTTTTGTTATTAGGGAGATTGAAATTGAAAAGTAAAACAAAATTGAATTAAAGAGCTAAAGAAATTATCAGTGGAAAAATTATTCAAGAAATTTGCTTTAGTTGGAAATGGAATTTATTGTGTGTTATGATATTAAAATATTTAATTCTATAAATAATTTATCTTTGTACTTTGCAAATCTCTTAATGAACGAGGTTAAAGAAGAAGATAAATTTAATTTGGTTCTTTCTGGTGGTAGAACACCAAAGGATATATTTCAATATCTATCTGCTCATTATAAAACAAAGATAAATTGGAATAAAATAAAGTTTTTTTGGGGAGATGAACGGTGCGTTCCCCCAACTGACGATCGGAGTAACTATAAAATGGCTTTTGATACACTTCTATGTAAAGTTAAAATACCCGATTCAAATATTTTTAGGATTATGGGTGAAAATGATCCTGTCGAAGAAGCAAATCGTTACAGCAATGTAATTAAAACAAATGTTCAAATCAAAAATAATGTCCCAAGGTTTGATTTGATAATGCTTGGTCTCGGAGAAGACGGTCATACAGCATCAATATTTACCGATCAAATTAATTTGTTTGAGGATAATAAAATTTGTTCCGTTGCTGTTCATCCTGCTTCTCTTCAAAAGAGAATTACTCTAACGGGCAAAGTAATTAACCATGCAAAGACGATCGTTTTTATTGCCACTGGTAAAAGTAAAAGTAAGATTATTTCTGAAGTAATTGATAATAAAACCAACTTAAAAAAATATCCGGCGAGTTTTATTATTCCAAAAAATGGAAAATTAATCTGGTTGCTCGATCAACAATCAGCAAGTTTATTAAAGGTAAATTAAAGTTGAATGATAAAAGTATTATTGTGTTAGCCGGTGACGTTGGGGGCACAAAAACATTACTTGCACTTTTTGAGTGCCGCGACTCTTGCCTGGTTGAGTTAAAATCTAAAAAGTATAAAAGCCATGATTTTGCAAATCTTGAAATGGTTGTAAAAGATTTTTTAAATCATCAAAAAATAAAACCACAGATAGCAGTATTTGGAATTCCGGGTCCGGTTGAAAACGGAAAAGCTAAATCTACAAATCTTCCTTGGGCGGTTGATGAGAAAAATTTAATAAAACAGACAAAAATTCCAACAGTAAAAATTATAAACGATTTGGTTTCAACTGCATATGATGTTCCTTACTTAAAACCCGAAGAAATAATTCAGATAAAGGATGGTGCTTGTAATAATAGCGGAACATTGGTCGTTATTGCACCCGGTACAGGATTAGGACAGGCATTTTTAATTAGTGAGGGTAATAAAAAAATTATTATTCCCTCCGAAGGTGGTCATGCAGACTTTGCCCCAACAAATGAAATTGAAGTCGAACTCTATCTGTTTTTATATAAAAAATTTAAACATGTTAGCCTCGAAAGAATAATTTCTGGAAACGGGCTTCTTAATATTTTTGATTATTTAGTTCAAAGCAAGTTTGCCAAACCAAAAAGTGAAACAATAGAAAAAATGAAAATTAAAGATAAAGCCGCTGTAATTACTGATATGGCAATTGATAAGAAAGATATAGTTTGCGATAAAGCACTTGAGATATTTGTCTCTGCGCTTGGTGCGCATGCCGGTAATTTAGTAATTACATTGCTTACCACCGGTGGCGTGTATTTAGGTGGTGGAATACCATATAAAATTTTACCTAAACTTATGGATAAAACTTTTGAAAATAGTTTTACCCGGAAAGGGAGATTAGAAGATATTGTTGAAGCAACACCTGTTTATGTGATAAATAATAACAATGCAGCTCTTCATGGAGCAGCAAGATTTGCAGTCGATTTATATAAGGGTAATTAAATGAAAAACAATATAGAACAACTTTACATTAATACTATAAGAACTCTGTCTATGGATGCTGTTCAAAAAGCTAATTCCGGTCATCCGGGAACACCTATGGCGCTGGCTCCATTGGCTTATGTTTTATGGAAAAGATTTCTAAAGTTTAATCCTAAAAATCCGGAGTGGTTCGACAGGGACAGATTCATTCTATCAAACGGGCATTCTTCAATGCTGCTATATTCTATACTTTATCTGACGTGTTATAATATTTCAGTCGATGATCTGAAAAATTTCAGGCAATGGGTAAGTATAACACCAGGACATCCGGAGCATTCTGTAACTCAAGGAGTTGAACCTACAACCGGACCGCTTGGTTAGGGAATTATGAACTCTGTAGGTATGGCAATAGCTGAAGATCATCTTGCCTCAAGGTTTAACAGAGAAGGATATGATATAATTAATCATTACACTTATGCTATCTGCAGCGATGGTGATCTTATGGAAGGTGCTTCCAATGAAGCTGCTTCTATCGCAGGCCACTTGAAATTAGGTAAGCTTATTTGGTTTTACGATGATAATCATATTACTATCGAAGGTAACACAAAAATAGCTTATTCAGATAATGTTTTAGAAAGGAGAAATAAAAATGAAGGTTCTGAATGAACTTATTAATTACGGACAAAGTTACTGGCTTGATAATCTCACGCGTGAAAAGATAAAAGGAGGGGAAATTAAAAAAAGAGTTACTCAGCAAGGTTTAAGAGGTATTACCTCAAATCCAAGCATCTTTAATAAAGCAATTTCAAAAGGAACTGAGTATGATATTCAGATTAAAAAACTTGTGAACGAGAAAAAAGGTGTACAGGAAATTTATGAGGCTTTAACCGTTAAAGATGTTCAGGATGCGTGCGATATATTAAGAATTGTTTACGATAAATCTGAAGGTACAGACGGATTCGTGAGTCTCGAAGTTTCTCCTTACCTTGCCCGCGATACTGAAGGTACAATCAAAGAAGCCAGAAGATTATTTTCAAAAGTAAACAGACCAAATTGTTTAATAAAAATTCCCGGTACCGATGAAGGAGTGCCTGCAATTGAACAATGTTTATACGAAGGAATAAATATTAATATAACTTTACTGTTTTCAATCCAAAGTTATGAATCTGTTGCCTGGGCATACATTAAAGCTTTTGAGAGAAGATTAGATGAGGGTAAGGATATAAAGAATATTGCCTCGGTTGCAAGTTTCTTTTTAAGTCGTATCGATGTTCTCACAGATCAGATCCTTGGTGCTTATATAATCCCTGAAAATACAACTGGTGATCCCAGACCGGAAAATCTTTTAGGAAAAGCAGGAATAGCCAGTGCTAAAATAGCTTACCAGAGTTTTAAAAATATTTTTAACGGTGAACGCTGGCAGAGACTCGTTGATAATGGTGCACGTGTGCAGAAACCTTTATGGGCAAGTACAAGCACGAAAGATCCCTTGTACTCAGATGTGAAATATGTTGAACCATTAATAGGTCCCCACACGGTAAATACATTACCCGATGAAACGATTGATGCATTTGCAGATCATGGAAAAATCAGTGAGAATTCTGTTGAGCAGGATGTTGCCGAAGCAAGGAAAACATTTGATGACTTAAGGAAGATAGGTATTGATATAGATTTTGTGACCCGACAATTAGTTAATGAAGGAATAGAAAAATTTATTAAACCTTACGATAATCTGATCAAAACTCTCGCAAATAAACGTTTACAGTTTGTTTCGGAGAAAGCTGGCTCACAAGAAATCGATTATGGTGAGAATGAAACTGAAATTAAATTTGCATACAGTTCTTTGGATGAAAAGCAGATTGCAAGAAGAATATTTTCGAAAGATCCGTTTGTGTGGAAATCAGATAAAAAGCAAGTTGAAGCAATCTCAAACCGGTTGGGATGGCTTAACATTGAAGACTTTATCAATCGTGCTGATGACATAATTGTTTTTACAAATGAGATCAAGAAAGAACAATTCAAATATGTTGTTCTACTTGGAATGGGTGGCAGCAGTCTTTGTCCTGAAGTAGTGAGAGAAACTTTTGGATCGAAATCCGGTTATCCAAAATTAATTATGCTGGATAATACTGATCCAGCTGCGGTGAAAGATGTGGAATCACAAATCGAATTGGGTAAAACACTTTTTATTGTTGCAAGTAAGTCAGGCACCACAACTGAAACTTTAAGCTTCGATCATTATTTCTTCAATCTTTTGATCGAAAAAGGAATTGATTATCCAGGTAAACATTTTATTGCGATTACAGATGAGGGTACGCCACTTCAGGATGAAGCAAAGGAAAGAAAATTTAGAAAAGTTTTTACAAATCCCGGAGATTATGGTGGAAGATACTCTGCACTATCATATTTTGGACTGGTTCCAATGGCTTTAATTGGTGTTGATATTAAAGAAATTCTTCACAACGCACACCAGATGGAAATAAGTTGCGGTCCATTTATTCCCTCGGGATCCAATCCGGCTATTGCGCTCGGGACAACATTTGGCATGAATGCAAAACTTGGAAGGGATAAAGCAACTTTTGTCCTTTCAGATTCAATCAGTGCATTCGGCTACTGGGTGGAGCAACTGATAGCTGAAAGTACAGGGAAAGAAGGTAACGGAATTCTTCCTGTTGCTGGCGAAGATCTCGGCAAACCTGAAGTTTATAACGATGACAGGGTATTCATTTATTTGCACGCTGGTAATGATGAGAAACAAAATGAAGAAAGAAAATTAAATGCCTTACAAAAGGCTCGTCATCCTGTAATAAAGATTGATTTGAAAAACAAGCTTGCTCTTGGTGCAGAATTTTTCCGGTGGGAACTCGCTACAGCAACCGCAGGAAAAATAATTAATGTTAATCCTTTTAATGAACCCAACGTTGCTGAAAGTAAAAAGAATAGTAAAGATCTTCTGAATGAATGGAAAGAGAAAGGGAGTTTCGGAGAAGGTGAACCGGTTCTAAACCAGCAAGATATTTCAATTTACTTTAATAAAGATACAGATTGGGCTCCCGGGGGAAAAAGCCTTTCAGCATTTCTTAATGCTTACACAAAACTTGCAAAATCACCGGATTATTTTTCAATGCTTGCTTATTTTCTTCAGACTCCACAAAGACAGAAACTTCTTCATTCAATAAGGATGAAACTGAGAAATAACTTAAAAGTTGCAACCACTCTTGGTTATGGACCAAGGTATATGCATTCAACAGGACAGCTTCATAAAGGCGGACCAAACAAAGGTGTTTTTATAATGTTCACTTATGAAGCTGAAGATGATTTACCTATTCCCGGAAAAGATTACGGATTTGCCACACTACAGAGAGCACAGGCTCTTGGTGATTTTCGTTCTTTAAATGATAAAAACAGACGCGTAATAAGAATTCATTTGGGAAGAAATATAGAACAGGCATTGAAAAAGATTAATGAGATTATTAAGTGAAGAAAATTACAACTATTTTCTTCGATGTGGGCGGTGTATGTTTAACTAATGGTTGGGATAATGTGCGGAGGGAAAAATCTGCTCAACAATATTCTATTGATTATGAAGAGATGGAATTAAGACATAAACTTGTTTTTATGAAATTTGAGAAAGGAAAATTATCCCTGGATAAATATCTCGATGAAGTCGTTTTTTTCAGAAGAAGAAATTTTTCAAAAGAAGAGTTTATTGAATTTATGTACTCACAGTCTCGTGCTTTTAATTCAACATTAAATATTCTTCAACAACTTGTTACGAAGAACAAATATCTTCTCGCAACGATTAACAATGAATCACTGGAATTAAATGAATTCCGTATAAAAAAGTTTAAACTAAATAAATACTTTAAGGCTTTTTTTAGTTCCTGTTATTTGGGAGTTAGAAAACCTGAGTACGAAATTTTTTACAAAGCTATTTGCATACTACAGAAAGAACCTGGAGAGTGTCTTTTTATTGATGATAGTGAAGAGAATGCTCAGGCTGCAAAAGTTTCTGGTCTAAATGCAATACAACTCAATGAACCCGGTGAACTGCAAAAAAAACTTGAAGAATATAAAATTAAAATATAAAAGGAGATAATATGAAAATCGGTTTAATTGGTCTGGGAAAAATGGGCGGAAATATGCTCAAAAGACTAAAAAATGATAAACACGAAATAGTAGCTTTCGATTTAAATAAAGACAACATTAAGAAAGCAGTTGAAGATGGAGGAATTGGAGCCAAATCAATTGAAGATCTTGTTTCAAAACTTGAAAAACCAAGAAATGTCTGGGTAATGGTTCCTCATGGTAAACCTACAGAAGACACTATCGACAAGCTTCTCGGGCTTCTCGATAAAGACGATTTGATAATAGATGGCGGTAATTCGCATTATACTGAATCAATCAAGAACGGCGAAAAATGTAAAAAGAAAGAAATTCATTTTGTTGATGCAGGCGTTAGCGGAGGAATATGGGGACTTAAGATTGGTTACAACATTATGGTAGGCGGTACGGATGATGCAGTTAGGAGAATTCAGCCTGTTTTAAAGACCCTTGCACCGGAAAACGGTTATGCACATTTCGGTAAAACAGGAGCAGGTCACTTTGTAAAGATGGTTCACAACGCACTTGAATATGTAATGTTACAGGGAATTGGCGAGTCTTTTGAATGTATGTACCGTTCCGAATTTAATATTGATATGCAGAAAGTTGCAAACCTCTGGAATAATGGTGCTGTAGTAAGAAGCTGGCTTCTAGAACTTGCAGCCGATGCTTTTAAAGAAGAAGGAAATTCTCTTGAAAAAATTGCACCATATGTCGACGATTCGGGAACTGCAAGATGGACTTCAGAATATGCAATACAGAATGCTATCCCCACACCGACAATTACTCTTTCACTTTATGAAAGATTTGCATCAAGACAGGATAATCCGTTTTCTGCAAAAGTAATTGCGGCATTAAGAAATCAGTTTGGAGGACACGCGGTTAAGGAAGAATCTAAATGAATAATATTGAAACAAAAGCTAAAGGTCTTATTACAGGGGAACCACCTGAGTCGTGCATCGTTGTTATTTTTGGCGCCGCTGGTGACTTGGCACATAAAGAACTAATCCCTTCTTTGTTTGCACTATACTGCAAATCTCTTTTGCCAAAAAATTTTGCAATTATAGGAATTGAAATCAAGAATCTGACCGATAAATCCTATCGGGATGATATAAAAAAAACGGTTGTAAATGAGAATAAATATTCCGCTAAAAAATGGAGGGAGTTTAGCAAAAAACTTTTTTATATAAAGGGAGATTTTAACAAGGATGATTCTTATAAAAAACTAGAAACGAAAATTGCTGAAAGAAAAAAAGAAGACAATATCGCTGATAACATTCTTTTCCATTTAGCAACTTCTCCTTTATTTTATGGAACAATAATAAAAAATCTTTATAAAGCCTCGTTATTTAAATCTCAAAAAAAAGGATGGCGTCGGGTAATTATAGAAAAACCATTTGGGTGGGATGAATTATCTGCAAGAAAATTAGATAAAGAGATACATCAATTTTTAACAGAAGAACAAATTTTTAGAGTTGATCATTTTTTAGGAAAAGAAACAGTACAAAATATGCTCGTTTTCAGGTTTGCAAATCCCGGTTTTGAACCGATTTGGAACCGAAATTATATAGATTACGTTCAAATTACTGTTGCCGAAAATATTGGAATTGAAACAAGAGGGAGTTTTTACGAGAAGACAGGTATAATCCGGGATATGGTTCAAAATCATTTGCTTCAACTTTTATGTATGGTAGCAATTGAACCACCAGTTAATTATGATGCTTCATCCTTAAGGACGTCAACCAATCAGGTTCTTGATTCTATTTGTGCTATTAATATCAAAAAAGATTTTGTCCTTGGGCAGTATGCTGACGGAGAAATTGACGAAAAAAAAGTAGTTGGGTATAGAAAAGAAAAAAATGTAAGTAAGTCCTCAATGACACCTACCTTTGCAGCCCTGAAACTTTTTTTGGACAATTGGCGTTGGGAAGGCGTTCCTTTCTACTTACGCACTGGCAAAAGAATGCAGAGAAAACTAAATGAGATAACTATAAAATTTAAACCAACTCCTCATCTAATGTTTCCCATTGATCAAAAAGAGGAGCTAGAACACAATATTTTAACTTTTAGACTTCAACCAGATGAAGGAATAATTTATACTTTTACCGCCAAACAACCAGGAGTCGAATTAAAACTTCTTCCTGTAAATTTAAATTTCTTTTATGACGTTGCTTTTGGGATTGAAGAAACACCGAGCGCTTATCAATGGTTAATTTATGATGCTCTCATGGGTGATCAAACACTTTTTCCCAACGCAGAGTGGATTTATAAAGCCTGGGCTATAGTTGATCCGGTTATTAAAAAATGGGAAACGGAACCCTGGTTAAAATTTCCGAATTATAAAGCTGGAACCTGGGGTCCTAAAAGTGCTGATAATTTATTTGAAATTAGAAAAAGATGATCGTTCCTTTTAAAAATTAAAATGGTCAAAAAACGGGATTCTATTTCTAATAATACTTACGATAATTCTTTTCCTTCTCTTTAAGACGAATTTTAAGTGTTGATTCTAATTGATCAGAAAATAATTTTATGACTTCTAACTTTCAACAATGTTAAATGATTAATAAAAGGACAGAGAAAAGGAAAGGTTAAATTCCCTTACCGCTCAATTTGGTCAACTTAACAGGTGAAATAATGAAATCTGAAAATCTTTTAAGTTTTTTGAGTAAACCCGCAGAAGAAATATTAAAGGAACCTAGGTTCGGGAGTTATTTAATCTAAAAAATATTATTTACGAGGACTGATTAGTGTTTGGATTTAGAAAAAGAAGAAGAGAAAAGCTGCGTACTAAAGAACTGAAACCTGAATGGAAAGAAATTATAATTAAAAATATCAAGTTCTATAATTATCTTTCAGATGAAATGAAAAAAGAGCTTCACGGCTTAATACAAATTTTTATAGATGAAAAAATATTTGAAGGCTGTGAAGGTCTGGTAATAACAGATGAAATTAAAATCACAATTGCTTCTCAAGCCTGTATTTTGTTATTAGGACGCAAGAGTGATATCTACCCAACATTGAGGACTATTCTCGTCTATCCCCATGCTTATTTTGCACCCTTAAAACAGAGAATGGAAGATGGTTCAATAATAGAGGGATACCAACCAAGACTTGGTGAATCATGGTCTCGTGGACAAGTTGTGCTTGCTTGGGATGAGATTCTTCAAGATACTAATGATATTCACGATGGTCATAATCTGGTTTTTCATGAATTTGCTCATCAACTTGATAACGAATCCGGTGCTGCTGAAGGTGTTCCTGAGTTCGATAAACGTTCATCTTATATTGTCTGGGCACGCGTACTAACCAAAGAGTATAATAACTTAATAAATGATATCATTCACCACAAGCATCCTTTAATTGATCAATATGGTGCAACTAATCCTGCCGAATTTTTTGCTGTGGCTACAGAGTATTATTTTGAAAAGCCAGTGGAACTAAAGAATTTACATCCTGAATTATATGAGCAATTTAAAAACTTTTATATGTTAGATACAGCAGCTTTGATGATAATGGATAAAAACTAACGATTAGAAGAAAGGTTAGAGTATCATGAAAGACAAACATATTTCACTTGGCAAAATTCTGGGAATTCCAATTAATCTTGATTATTCATGGTTTCTAATTTTAGCACTATTAACCTGGATGCTTGCTCAGAGTTACTTTCCTCAAGAATTCAAAAATTGGTCAGAGTTAACCTACTGGTTGGTTGGCGGTATTACTTCTATTATTTTCTTTATCAGCATCCTGCTACATGAGCTTGGCCATTCTATTTTAGCAAAAAAGTACAAAATAAAAGTAAAAAGAATAACGCTTTTTGTATTTGGTGGAGTTGCTGAAATTTCAAAAGAACCCCCAAAGTCCTCTGCAGAATTTTGGATTGCTATTGCAGGTCCGATTACAAGTTTTATCTTAGCCGGAATTTTTTATGGTCTGGAAAAGATATCTTCGGGAAATGATTATCTTCAGGCTCCATTTCGTTACCTTGCATATATTAATTTTATTTTGGCTCTGTTTAATTTAATTCCGGGATTTCCATTGGATGGCGGAAGAATTTTCAGGGCAATAGTTTGGGCTATTACAAAGAACCTTAAAAAAGCTACTACTATTGCAGCTAATGTAGGCAGGTTTTTTGGTTTCTTGTTCATCATGATTGGAGTATTTCAAATTTTTCAGAATAATGTTGTTGATGGTATATGGATAGCGTTTATTGGTTGGTTTCTTGAGAGCGCAGCAATGTCACAAATTCGAAGACAAGCGTTGGATGAATTATTATTCGGGCACCAGGTAAACGAAGCTATGTCACATGACTTCGGTATAGTATATCCTGATTCTACAATTCAGGAAATTATCGATAATCATTTCATTGGTGCCAATCGAAGAAGCTTACTTGTTAAGGATGAAAATACTATAGTAGGATTTCTGACACCAAAACAAATAAACTCTATTCCAATAAGCCATAGACAAAATACGACCGTAAAAGAAGTAATGATTCCTGTACAAAACGTAATGAAAGTAAATTCTAATTCACCATTACTTGATGCATTAAAAACTATGGACGAAAATGATATGGTAGAAATGCCGGTTATTGAGGAGGGCAATTATATCGGGATATTAAACCGGGAAGGTATTATCAAATTTATGCTTGAACTTCACAGAATTGGTCACTGATTAAACTTCTTTAAATCTAGTGACACATAGATTTTAAAATCTCAAAAAAATACGAGCAAACTTTCTGCTAATCAATTCGAACAAAGTCAATTTGGCATTATAAGTAATAACCCACCTCAACGCAAAAACGTTATTTTTATCACACATTAAAATATTTTAATTCTTTTTTAATCCTTTGTTAATATTTTAATGACAAATTTACCTATGTAAAAAAGATTTAATAATTAAAAGGAATTAAAAAATGTTTACATATAAAAAAATAATTTCTATTAGTAAGGTAATGTTCCTTTCCTCAATACTTTTTCTAGTAACAGTTGGCAAAAGTTATTCGCAAGACAATACAGATAAATTAATAAACAATGTCGAAAACAAAATTGGTAATTATTATACTGAAGATTTTCAAATATCTGCAGATAAAGATGGCGTGATAACAATTGAGGGAGAAGTGGGGACTCTTTTTGATAAACTGAAAATAGGTGAATTAATTTCACAGGTAAAAGGTGTAAAGGCTATAAACAATGAAATTAATGTTCAGACGTCTATGTTGCCCGATGATGCTATCAAAGCAAACATTGAAGAAGACTTGCAAAGAAACAATGTTATACTCGAACCGGAAAAAATAAATGTCAATGTAAAAAACAGAGTGGTTCACCTCTCAGGAACGGTTAGCTACTTCAGAGAAAAGCTGATGGCTCAATCAGTTGCTTCCTGGGAAGACGGTGTAACAGGAATGACAAGTGATATTGTTGTGCTCTCACCTGTCGTTGCAAGAAGTGATGCAAATTTGACAGAAATCATCATTGATCTGCTCAATAAGAATTATCCGCTTGAGAAAAATGTTAAATTCGAAATTAATAACGGAGTGGTCGATTTGTTCGGAACAGTAACCGACTTATATGCTAAAAACCATATCTCTGAAGATATACAGCATATCATTGGTGTAAAGAATGTTTTAAATGAAATTAAAGTTGAAGATAATACGGGAACAATATAATAAGAGATTAAAAATGAAAAAGTTAAAATTATCATGGAAAATTACCGGCTTGATGTTAATAGGATTTTTATTTCTTTTCACATTAAGTTGTTCAACTTACCAGGGCACTTCAGATTATTCTGCTCAGGGCGTTTATAATCTGGATGACCTTAACGCTTATGGTGATTGGATATATATAAATCCTTATGGAGAAGTATGGCAACCTTTTGTTAATGATGGCTGGATGCCTTTTGATAACGGACACTGGGCCTTTGCCGATGCAAATTGGACTTGGGTCTCCTATGAACCTTTTGGCTGGATTGTTTATCACTATGGTTATTGGTATGATGATCCGTTTTACGGATGGGTTTGGGTTCCTGGTGACGGAGCCTGGTCGCCCGCAAATGTTACGTGGATAAATTATGGTGATTATGTTGGCTGGGCTCCCTTAGGACCACGAGGAGTTGTTTACGGTCATCCATGGGATAAGGATCAAGACCGGTATTGGCATGTTGTAAGAAGAGATGATTTTACGAGGGATAATATTCGCGATTATAGAGTTATGAATCCGGTAAGAGGTGAAATTGATGAAAAAGCAATTATAAACAAACCTCCTGATAGACAGCTCATAGAAAAAACGATTGGTAAACCAGTGCCTGAAGTTAATATGCAGCATGAGACT
>Ga0307425_1001772_pt1 | contig 12566 bp, 8 predicted proteins | sample SalMarWE160330MG_FD_202152 | JGI IMG/M metagenome (GOLD analysis project Ga0307425, IMG submission 202152) | Salt marsh sediment microbial communities from the Plum Island Ecosystem LTER, Massachusetts, United States - WE1603-30 | ecosystem: Environmental > Aquatic > Marine > Intertidal zone >... | reverse complement strand
GAATCCGCCCTGAATCCCAGGGCGGTCTCAAGGGCGGGGGCCACCGGGATCTGGCAGTTCATGTACGGGACCGGCAGGATGTACGGCCTGACCATCAACAGCCTGGTGGACGAGCGCCGCGACCCGGTGAAATCAACCCATGCCGCAGCAAGGTTCATGAAGGATCTTTACGGGATTTACGGGGACTGGATGCTGGTGATCGCTGCCTACAACTGCGGGCCCGGGAACGTAAACCGGGCCATCCGCAGATCCGGGGGCAAGAGGGATTTCTGGGACATCTATTATTTCCTTCCCCGGGAGACAAGGGGACATGTGCCCGCTTTCGTGGCCGCCACCTATACGATGAATTATTACCGGGAACACGGGCTCTATCCGAAACCGCTGGAATTGCCCATCCCGGTCGATACCATCATGATACAGGACAACCTGCACCTTGACCAGGTATCCCACGTGCTCGGCATCCCGAAGAAAATGCTGAGGGACATCAATCCCCAGTATAAATGGGACATCATTCCCGGCAAGGAAAAACCTTATGCACTGAAAATCCCGGCGGAATACTCCATGCAATTCATTGTGCTTGAAGATTCCATATTCGCCTGGAACGATTCGGTCTACTTCAATCCTAAAAAGCAAACCAGGTCGCCTTCCTATTACACCTCCAATTACGTACCCGAACCTCCCTCTCCCGATATGGTCAGGCTTACCTATACGATCAAGTCCGGCGATAATCTTGGTTATATTTCCGAATGGTACCACGTCAGGTTATCGGATCTCAAGTACTGGAACAACATCTACGGTTCGACCATACGGGCAGGAAGCAAACTGGTCATTTTCGTACCGAAGTCCAAGGCGGATAATTACCGGAAAATCAACACCATGAGCTTTGTCGAAAAGCAGCGAAGCATCGGCAAGGAAGTGGCTGAAACCAATGCCGGCCCGGCCCGGCAGCTTCCGGGCAGGGATGAGGATTATGTGCTTTATACTATAAAATCCGGAGACACTCTCTGGGATATTGCCAGGAAATACCCGGGGGTTTCCGACAGCGATATCATAAAGCTGAATGACCTGGGTGACGGGAATGATATCAAAGAGGGAATGGTGATCCGGATTAAGCCTAAAGAATAAGATGGTGCGACCACCAAAAATTCTGGCATTTGTTTTTTCTGTTCTGGCCGTCCTTTTTCTCCTGTCCCTTGTTTTCCCGAAGGAGGGGATCCGGATCGGTAAATCCCTTACCCTTCAATTCCTCACGCTTAACGAGTTGTTCGGACCCGACAGCGTGCATTATGCGGATATTTCGGCGATCCTGACCGGTAGCAGCGCCATCAGCGATTCAGCCTACATGGCGATGCTTGAAACCATCCCCGATGAGGCATCCCTTCCCGACACCCTCCGTGCGGACGCAGAGAGTCTTAAAATGCTCGTCCACCCGATTGAATACCCGGGGGGGGACAGCACGATGCTTTATCCCTTCTTCCGCAGGATGAGAAGGCTGAAGAATACAGGCAACAGGCTGAGGATCATGCATTACGGGGATTCCCAGATCGAGGGCGACCGGATGACCTCTTTCATCCGCTACAAGCTGCAGGACCAGTTCGGGGGATCCGGGATCGGCCTGCAGCCCGCCGTCCAGCTTTACGGGTACCAGATGTCGCTCCGGCATACGGCTTCCGACAGCTGGTTGCGCTATACCGCTTTCGGCAATGCCGACAGCACCCTGAACCACAACCGCTTCGGCGTGCTCGGGAGTTTTGCCCGTTTCTCACCTTATCCCGACAGAATCGATGCCGATACCGTTGTATCGAAGGCCTGGATCACCCTGGAGCAGTCACGGAGGACCTACCGCCTGACCCGGATGTTCAGGGACTGCCGGATTTATTACGGGAATGCCACCCAGCCGGTATATTTCGAAGTATATTCCGACGGTAAACTCTTTGATGCTGATTACCTCGAGGTTTCGGACGGTCTGCAGGTCAAGTCCTGGACCTTCGATGAAACGCCGGAAGATCTCACCTTCACCTTCCAGTCCACCTGCAGCCCGGATTTTTACGGCATAGCGCTGGACGGTGAATGGGGACTGAGCGTGGACAATGTGCCCTTGCGGGGGAGCGCGGGACTGGTATTCAGCAAGATGGACGAAGAGCTGCTGAAACAAATGTACGACAGCCTGAACGTCAGATTGCTGCTGCTCCAGTTCGGGGGCAACGTCGTTCCCTATATCTCCGATAATTATGCCTACTATGAGCAATGGTTCAGCAGGGAACTGACCCACCTGAAGTCCCTCGTTCCCGGCCTCTCCATCATCGTCATCGGGGTAGCGGACATGTCAGTCAGGGAAAAAGACCGATTCGTTACCTACCCGAACCTGGAAAACATCCGGGACGCACTCAGAAATGCCGCCTTTTCATCCGACTGTGCTTTCTGGGATATGTACAGTGCAATGGGAGGCAGGAATTCCATGCCGAGCTGGGTTAACGCTCAGCCACCCCTGGCTACTTCCGATTTTGTGCATTTCAATGAGCGTGGCGCCAGGGTGCTTGCCGAGATGTTCTACAATGCCTTCATGCACGATTACAGGTCCTATGTCAGTACGCTTAATTAGAACGCTCACCTTCCCTGTACCGGGAATGGCCAGGGCCATTCCGGTATTCGTCATTTCCTTCCTTGCGCCTCTCTTTCGTACACCTGCCATCCGTATACTTCCCCTCCTCGCATTTGCAATCATTACACTTCCGGTTTTCGCCCAGGTCCCCGATTACCCCTACGATATCCCGGAATACGATTTTATTCAATATGATTCGAACCGGATCGTATTCCCGGGGGACAGCAGTTCGTGGGAAAATTTCATGGCCGGTTTCAGCCGGATGGTGAGTAAGGGTGACAACCGTCTTTCCATCGTGCACATCGGGGGCTCGCATATTCAGGCCGACATTTACCCGGACAGGATACGCAGCAGGCTTCAGACGTTCCAGCCGGGCAGTAATGCCGGAAGGGGACTGATATTTCCCTATTCCGTGGCAAGAACGAACAATCCCTCGAATTACCGGGTCGCTTACACCGGGAAATGGACTTCCTGCCGGAACAGCCGGCAGGCGGGGGACTGTCCTCTAGGCCTCACCGGGATCTCGGTCACGACATTCGACACTTCCTCCACGATCAGCATAAGTTTTCCCGAAGGTATTGCGGTATCCTATGATTTCGACCGGGTCAGGATCTTCTTCCTGGATGACAGCCTTTCCTATGCCTGCAGCATTCATGCGGAAAATGCGGCGGGAAACGCGGAAAAAAACGGTCCCGGTACGCTGACCTGGAACCTGGAGGATTATGCGGACAGGCTGAAGATCTCCCTCAGGCGGACATCCCCGTCCCAGCAGAGGTTCACCCTGTTCGGGATAAGCCTGGAGACGGATGACCCGGGACTGGTATACCATTCGATCGGTGTCAACGGGGCCAAGGTTCCATCTTTCCTTGCATGCCAGCTTCTGCCGGACCAGCTGGCAGCGCTTTCACCCGACATGGTCATCCTTTCGCTGGGGACCAACGATGCCTATACGCGCTATTTCAATCCCGCTGCCTACAAACAAAGCTACGATTCCCTGATCTGCAGGATCCGGGATGCAGCGCCGCAAGCAGCAATGCTGCTTACGGTTCCGAATGATAGTTATCTTTACCGGAAGTACATCAATCCGAATACGGCCCGGCTCAGGGATGTGATCCTGGAACTGGCGGCAGAGCATAACTGCGGGGTCTGGGATTTTTATACGGTTATGGGGGGACTCAATTCAATCGTGGTCTGGCAGCGTTTCGGCCTTGCGAAAAGGGACAGGATCCATTTCACCGAGAAGGGCTACCTGCTCATGGGCGACCTGTTTTTCAATGCCTTTTTAAAGACCTACGATAATTTCATCGACTACACCAACCAGACAATCCGCCGGCCTTGAAATTCCTGAAGGACATATTTCTTTATAACCAGGATGCACCCCTTCTTTTCACCAGGCTGTATTTCTGGACATTCCTGCTGGTCACCCTGGCGGTTTATTCAATGATATACAAGCGGAGGGGACTCAGGAACTCCTATCTTTTCCTGATCAGCCTCTTTTTTTACTACAAGACCAGCGGGCTCTTTTTCCTGCTGCTGATTTTTTCCACAATTTCAAATTTCCTCATCGGGCTGGCGATCCACCATTTCAGGCAGAAATCCTGGAAGAAGGTTATGGTTGCCCTGAGCGTCACCGTTAACCTGGGTGTGCTTTCCTATTTCAAATACGCCTATTTTTTCACGGATACCTTCAACCGGATCTTCCACAGCCACCTGGAGGTGGTGAATTACCTCGCCCAGTGGGCCAACAGCGTCAGCGGATCGCATTTCGACGCCTCGATGATCTTCCTGCCGGTGGGAATTTCCTTCTTTACCTTCCAGACGATCAGCTATACGGTGGATCTCTACCGGGGGAAGTGCCATCCGGTCCGGAATGTCGTCGATTTCGGATTTTACGTTTCCTTTTTCCCACAGCTCGTGGCGGGACCCATTGTAAGGGCCTCGGAATTCGTTCCCCAGCTTTATGCGAAATATTCCCTGACACGGGAAGAATTCGGGTTCGCCCTCTGGATGATCATGAAGGGGCTTTTCAAGAAGATGGTCCTTGGGGACTACCTGGCCGTGAATTTCATCGACCGGGTTTTCGACGTACCTTCCCTGTATACCGGTTTTGAGAACCTGATGGCCCTGTACGGTTATTCCCTTCAGGTATACTGCGATTTTTCCGGCTATACCGATATTGCCATCGGAGTCGCACTCCTTTTCGGATTCCGGCTTCCGAAGAACTTCAACTCTCCTTACAAGGCCGAAAACGTCGGTGATTTCTGGAGGCGATGGCATATGTCGCTTTCGTCCTGGCTCAAGGATTACCTGTACATACCGCTCGGCGGCAACCGGAAAGGAAAATTCCGGACCAATGTCAACCTTATGATCACCATGCTGCTGGGGGGACTCTGGCACGGGGCTGACATGAAGTTCATCATATGGGGAGGCCTGAACGGCATCGGGCTCATCGTTTATAAATACTGGAAGAAGATCAGTCCCTGGGAAAACCGCAGGAACATTTTCGTACATGCCTGGCGGATCTTCCTGACCTTCAACTTCATAACCTTCACCCGCATATGGTTCCGGGCCGATGACATGGACAGGGTCAACACCATGCTTTTCCAGCTGAGGCACAGCATGGACCTCTCGGTCGTGCCCGAAGTCCTGATGTCCTACAAGCTTGTGTTTGGCATCCTGCTGCTGGGTTATCTGATGCACTGGTGGCCATCTGCATGGAAAGACCGGTACATGAACTGGTTCATACGGCTGCCTCACTGGGTGAAGGCCATCCTGATCGTGATCCTGGTCTTCCTGATTTACCAGAGCCAGACCACCGACCTGCAGCCATTTATCTATTTCCAGTTTTAGAAAGAGCCTTACCAGCAGGTTTTTCCAAACCTGATTTCTGGCTCAATCCACGACTGGTATCCTATGCATAACTCTATCTTATAACCTCCTGGAAGAATAACTTCTTCTCATCCGTTACATTCCAGTAGTAAAGCAAATCCCCATCCAGCTCCCTGAGAGCAGGATCAGAGAGTATATTCCAGTCCATAACAGGACAATCCGTATTTATCCGGACAATTTTATCAGGTGAATGTGCGATCGTCTGCAAGGCATTTCGTTCACATTCATAGCCCTTTGTATCCAGTCTGTCTGAATTGGTGAATATTAAAAGCAGCAGGACAACTCCCGCAAAATAGGCCGTTCTGTACCTGCCTGCAATATTCCTGATCAGGTAAAATGTGGTAAGTCCGAAAACAAAAATTATTCCGATTGTCACCGGCATTATGGTATCATACCTGATGATGTTTTCCCGGTAGAACCTGTATCCTCCAAGGGGCAGCAGCAGGATGAAGATCAATGAAAATACCCCGGTCCATCTGACCATGTTTATTATCCTGCCGGTTTCCTCAGATCTGTAATGTTTGCGAATGATAATCAAATTGGTGATGATTGCCAGGAGAAGCAATGGAAATCCAAGTTTTGAGGTCAATACTCGGTAAATTCCCTCCGGAAGCCTTGAATACCGTTCAAGAAGGGGGACAGACCCGGAAATATTCAGGGCATTGTTGCGGCCAATGTATAAGGAGTAAAGGCAAAAAAAACTGATTGTCGCAAAATAAAACCAGTAAAATCCTGGTATCTTTTTTGCCGAATATAGCATTCTCTGTAAACCCGGTACCATTTCGGTTTGCCTGTAATTACCGATCCACATTATCAATAAAACCAGCGGGCATACGATCAGCACAACACCGGGCACCAATGGACCGTTCAGCGATAATACGGGGATTAATAATGCAAGCAGGATTTTAACGGTAATACCGGGCGCTGGTTTCCCTTCCCGGCGGTAATTCTTATAGAATGGGAGGAAAAAAAGCAGCAACAAACCCAGCGGCAATGCATAAAATATGGCATAAATGGCAGACTGGTCAATAATACCCATGTAGCGGTTATAGCCGGAGGTCTGGAATAACGGGGTGACTAAAACGGCTGCAATGAGGAATTCCAGCCTGGATACATTCACGGTACCTGAAATGTATGCCGCCAGCAGATATAGGATTAAGGATTGAATAAATATTTTAATGATTGCGGCCGATAAATAAATGCTGTTGATGGGTTCAGTGAATCTTTGCAGGAAAAGGGGTACGTTCCTGAAATATGCAGAGGCCGTCAGGTGGGCAAAAAACCTGTTCGGGTTGCTGTAGATCTCATCCCTCATAAGGACATTTAATCCCAGCGGATCTTCCAGGACTTTGTAATAACCTGATTCAGGAGTTGGCAGGATGTTCTGTCCCAGGTCACCGCCGAGTGGCATATGATAATGCTGGTAGAAAGAATAACCAAGGTCCAGGAGCAGAAGGGCCAGTAATATGCCACCGGTGATCTGACGGTTCCGTTTCATCAGGTTGCAAGGATCATGTCCGGAAATAAAAATAGCCATTTCCTGCTATTAATCCACCGGCTGTTGGTTTATTCCTGAGCAGCATTGGTTATATTTATGCCTGCAAACCGATCAAGTCATGGCGAAAAATAAAATTACCGCTCTGTTCAGCTCTGAGAAGATCCCCAGGGTTGTGATCATCCTTGTGCTGGTCGTTTATTGCGGGACCAATTTCATTCACCGGAACTGGACCGATGATACAGGCCCGGATCGCGGGGTGATCAAATGGGATGTCATCTCATATTATGCATACCTGCCCGCGGTTTTCATACATCACGATCTCCGTCTTGATTTTACCGTAGATACCACTTATGTGACAGATAATAAATTCTGGTACCAGGATACGGAAACAGGCGGAAAGGTCATAATCACCTCCATGGGCATGTCCTACCTTTACAGTCCCTTTTTCTTTATGGCCCATCTCCTTGCCCCGGTATTCCATGAACCAAGGGACGGGTTTCAGTCCATTTACCAGTTTTTCCTGGTTTTCAGTGCCCTTTTCTACCTGGCGATCGGTTTTATCTGCCTGTGGAAATTATTGTCCCGTTACTTCCCGCCGGGGGTCACTGCACTCAGCATTCTCCTGGTCGGCATCGGAACCAACCTTTATTACTACGGCACCTGGGACGCGGCTTATTCCCATGCATACAGTTTTTCACTGATCAATGCATTGTTCCTGGTCGTTGCCAGGTGGTACGAGCGGCCGGAATGGAAGCGAAGCCTTCTGCTGGGATTCCTCTACGGGTTGGTCGTCCTGATCCGGCCTTCCAATGTGCTGCTCCTGGTCCCTTTTCTTTTCTGGGAGGTCGGTTCACTTGAGCAGCTTCGGGAACGCCTGAGGTTATTCGCCAGGTCAATCCCTTTTCTGCTGCTGATGATTGCAGCTATCGTCCTGCCCTGGATCCCCCAGTTCCTTTACTGGCATGAAGTGAGCGGGAAGTTCATTTACAATTCATACAGTAGTGTCGGGAGCAACTTCTATTTCGGGAATCCCCATATCCTTGACTTCCTGATCTCATACCGGAAAGGATGGTTCGTATATACCCCCATTATGTTCTGTGCCGTGCTTGGATTTATCCCGCTTTACCGGATGCAAAGGGGATTGTTTTATCCGCTCCTGATCTACCTGGTTGCCACAATTTATGTGTTAAGTTCCTGGTGGTCATGGTGGTATGGCGGATGCTTCGGCATGCGTTCCATGATCGAAACCTACGGTTTGCTTTCCATCCCTCTTGCAGCATTGCTCCTGGCTTTTAAGGACCAGTTCCTGAGCAGGCGGATACTGCTGGCCGTTGCATTAAGTTTTTTCGCTTTTCTCAACATCTTCCAGACCTACCAGTATACGAAGGTTTTAATTCACTATGTGGGTATGACCAGAAAATCCTACTGGACCATTTTCCTGCGTGCAAAGGACCGATACGGTTACTGGCAGAACCTGACCGAACCGGACTATGTCCTGGCAAGGAAAGGCATTTATGTATACAATCCTTTTATAGAAGGAGATCCGCGGTTGAAAAATATGCCGGAAAAGGATGGGAAGTTCATGCTGACCGATGAGATCCGGCAGGACAGAAGGCTTGCCAGGGATATCCGGCGGTATTGCAAACGGACGGGAACACCCAAGCAGGAAGCCCTCGACATGGTGGTCGACCGGACCTGGGAGGACCGCGTGAACCGTTAAGCCTTCGAACCGCTGAAACAGTAGACCGGCAGGCCGTTTATTTAAAGTCACAGCTGTCCGGTTAACTGGTTGCCCGGTGAACTGGCTATCCGCTGAACCGGCTGTACATTGCAGCAGCGTGTCCTAGCCGCGGCTCCGGATATCCCGGATGTTGTAGAATTTCCGGATCCAGCCCAGGTAAGCGATTCCCCCGAAGAGCATTGACCCCATGTAGGTCGTGATGAAATAGATGAAGGAAACCGAAACGGCGGTAAGGGCTGAATAGGACTGGATGGACCAGACCCGGGTGAACACAAATTCCCGGGTGCCGAACCCGGCAACGGTGACAGGCAGAAAGGACAGGATGTTGGAGATGGAAACGGCCGTTACGCTGGTACCGTAATGCACCGGGGCATCCAGGTCAGCCGACAGCATAACCGGGATGATGGCCAGCAGGGCAAACGCTGCAAGGCTGGTGCTGAAGCCGGGGATAAGGAACGCGGTACGGTTTTTCATCCAGATCCCGAGAATGTATTCCAGTTCACCGCGTATGGAGCGGTCCCCCACCAGGCGAATAGCCGGCCGGAACAGCAGGCCGGGGAAAAGGATGATCGCCAGCGAAACCAGGAAAATAAAGGAGATGAGTGCCAGGGTGTACCATTCGATGGTGAACCGGCTGACCAGGAGGATGATGCTGATGCCCCCGATCATGCTGAGAGTCAGGACATCCCATATCCGGTCGAGGAGCACGGAAGAAGTTGAAACGGAAATACCGGGACGGTATTTTCTCTGAATAAACCAGATCCTGGAAAATTCTCCCAGACGTCCCGGGGTGACGGAGCTCAGCAGGCCGGAAAACAGGAAGAAGACCAGGAGCGTCCCGTAACCCGCATTCAGCCCGAACGCCCTGTTTATGGTGAGCCAGCGGTAGTTCTTGATCAGGTAGACCAGCATCAGGAGTACCAGTCCCACGACGATCTTCCAGGTCCTGAACAGGGCAAAATTTTCCTTTATCATCCCGAAATCCAGCTTCCTGACCACGAAATAAAGGAGCACGAATCCGAGGCTGTGCATCAGGACCAGGGCGGTTTTCCTCAGGATTTTCTTACTCATACCAGGTTCTTCCGTTTTATCGTCCGGGTGGATTTTTTCCAGGTGTCCCTTATTCGCTCGAAGATCCTTCCGATGAATGCAGGCCTGAACAGTTCAACCATCCTCCTTGCCGGCCAGGTCCCGAGAAGCAGGAACAGGCTGCTGATCAGCAGTTCCATGAGGTAGCGGGAGGCCGGGAATCCAGACAACCGGTAACCGTAATCGGGAACGGGCCTGAAAAACATCCTCCTGAAGCCTATTCTTATGAAGCTGCCCCGTTTCTTGAAATCGTATCCGTGCGAATGCATGCGGATGGCTTCTTCCTCGCTGCAGGGGCTCAGTTCGAGCCGGCCCTCCCGGACCATGTTATCGATGATTTCCATGCCGGTTTTGCTGCGCGGGATGACAATGGAGTATCCCTTTCCCCTTTCCTCGTATTCGGGCGACCAGGCATCGCCCCCCGAAATGTCGGTGAATTCATTGGTAAGGTCCGTACAGAACAGACTGTTCTTAAGGATGTGAAAAGGGATCAGGTAGTTGGCATGGAACTTTTTCAGTTCGAAGATCCTGCCGCTGTTCATCTCCACCCGCATGTTCCCCGGCCATTCGCCGTACCTGAACCACAGCTTCCGGATCTGCCGGTAGTCTTTTTCACCGTGACTTCTGAGGAAGCTTATCACGGAGGAAAAGTACAGGGTATTGCCGTAAAAGGGTCCGAACAGGTAGCGGATGTTGGCCACCGAGGGGTCCGCTGTTTTCTGCAGTTTTCGGATGCTCTGCACCTGTCCCGGGAGTCCCACATAAGCCAGCCTGCCCTCGAAATCCCGGCTCTTTGCCAGGATCTCATTCACCGAGGTGATGATGTATTTGCTCTGTGCAGCTTCCAGTATCTCCTGCCGGCTGGTGGCGATGACGGGTTCGGTCAGCCAGGGTTTATCTTTCGACATGGCTGTGACAATGGCCCCGTCTATTTTCTTTTTTTCGAGGAGGTAGATGAGCACGGCGGAGAGGATGCCCCCGCTTCCGGCGTTCAGGCGTATCTCCGGATCCGTGGAGTGTCCTGTGAAAATGTTCTCGTATGGGCCGATGTAGGTATGGAAATGCGCCGGTTCCCGGTAAAAATGCTCCCGGTAATCGGGGAAGGAAAATGTCTTTCCCGCACAGGCATTCAGGATACGCCCGGCTTCCTGGCCGGAGAGGTCCCCGGCAAGCTTCGGCCTGTATTTCCTTTCCCTTCCGGTGAATGCTATTTTCCCGCGGGACAATGCCACGCAGGTCCCGCAGCGGTTGCACAGCCCGGAGCGCATGATCCGTTCCAGTTCCCGTTGCTGTTTATTTTTCACAGACATAGAATTGCCGTATCCCGAGTTCACGGATGAAGGTATTCTGCAATTTCCTGATGAGCCATTCGCCGGCATCCTGGAGCCACGGGGAACCTACGGGCAGGAGCATCGTTCCCCGGTGCAGGATCAGTTTCCAGCCCGCACCGGTGAGCCTTTTTTTCACTTCCCGCGAAGGCGGAAACCGATGGGGCCCTTCCCCGTGTCCCCCGAAGAGCCAGGAATACAGCCGGTAGGGGATCTCACTGGTAGCGGGGGGACAGCTGAGCACCATCCTGGCCCCGGGCCTGGCCACCCGGAACAATTCGGAAAGGAACCGGTCCGGTTCCGCCACATGTTCGAGGGTCTCCAGGCTGATGATCCGGTCAAATTCCAGGTCCCCGAAGGGCAGTTTTGAATACGTTTCCAGCTTGATCTGTTTTGCCTCCGGGCGCCGCTCTGCAGCCACCCGCATCAGTCCCCCGCTGATCTCCGCGTTCACCACCTCCACCCCGTCCGATTCGCGGCGGATGTAATCCTCCGCCTCGCAATCCCGGCTGGTAACATTAAGTACCCTAAGCCCGGGACAGAGCCCCAGGTGCCCGACCGTCTCCCGGAAGCGCTGGTCATGGGCATGTTTGACCCTCTCATTCTCACGGATGTATACATCCGCCACACGGTCCCAGTGCGCCTCAACTTCCCCGTCCGTCCAGTGCCTCGACTTCATGGGGGACCTAGATTTTCTTCCGGTTCATGATGGCGATCTGGTCGGCAAGCAGTCCGATGAAGAAAAGGAACATCCCGAGGACGGTCAGCACCGTGGCCCCGTTCGAAAACCGATCGAATACCAGGTAACCGTAAACCCCGAATCCGAAGCCGGCCAGGAAGATCGTAATGCTTGCGGGGACAAATACTTTCAGGGGATTGAAGAGCATGACGATCCGGAACAGGAGCATCAGGGTCTTGGTCCCGTCCTTTACCGGCCGCAGGTTGCTTTTGCGGCCGATCCGCTCGGTCACCTCGATCGGCAGTGTGCAGATGTTATACCCTTCCTTGAGATAGGCAAGGGTGGAAGTGGTGGAGAAGGAAAACCCGTTCGGCATGATGTGCAGCATGGCCCGGATCTGGTCGGCATAAAAGCCCCGGTAACCTGAATTGTAGTCCGGCAGTTTCTGTTCGACGAGGAATTCGCCCATTTTACGGATGATCCTTTTCCCTGCTTTCCGGGTTTTGACCTGGTGAGATCCTGCCGTGCGTTCGCCGATTACCATGTCGCAGTCCTCCAGCAGCCTGTCCAACTCCTCCAGGTAAGCCGGGTCGTGCTGCCCGTCGCCGTCCATTAACAGGATCTTTTTCCCGTGTGCGCGCCGTATCCCTGTTTTCAGGGATGCCCCGTAACCTTTGTTGGAGGTATGGCGGATCAGCTTCACGGGATACCTGCGGATCACATCGGCGGTGCCGTCATCC
>Ga0307425_1001771_pt1 | contig 12570 bp, 14 predicted proteins | sample SalMarWE160330MG_FD_202152 | JGI IMG/M metagenome (GOLD analysis project Ga0307425, IMG submission 202152) | Salt marsh sediment microbial communities from the Plum Island Ecosystem LTER, Massachusetts, United States - WE1603-30 | ecosystem: Environmental > Aquatic > Marine > Intertidal zone >... | reverse complement strand
TTTTAACTTTACCAGGACTATGAGGTTCAGCAATGAGAGGCTCAAGTTTATTTAAATCAATTTCGATTGTCTCATCATATACTGCATCATCATCTGCTTTTAACTCAACCCATTGTTCTCCTCTTTCTTGTGATTCTAAAAACTGTTTTGTAATCTCATCCGAAGGAAAGATCGATGTAGTAGCTCCAGTTTCAGTACCCATATTTGTTATTGTCCCTCTTTCTGGAACAGAAAGACTTTTTATACCTGGACCAGTATATTCGAGGACTTTATTTACTCCTCCCTTTACTCCGATCCTTCGCAACACTTCGAGAATAATATCTTTAGCAGAAACAAAATCAGGAAGCTTTCCGGTGAGGTGAACTTTTACAATTTTTGGCATTTTTAACCTGAAAGAATCTCCGGCCATCGCGGCCGCAACATCCAATCCGCCTGCTCCAATTGAGATGCTTGCAACACCTCCTCCCGTTGGTGTATGACTATCGCTTCCTAAGAGCGTTTTTCCCGGTCTAGCAAAACGCTCTAGATGCAATTGATGGCAAATGCCATTACCGGGACGAGAAAAATAGAGTCCATATTTTGCAGCAATACTTTGGAGATATCTATGGTCGTCTGGATTTTTAAAGTCTGTTTGGAGGGTATTATGATCTACATAGCTTACCGAGAGTTCAGTTTGTATTCGATCTATTCCGATTGCTTCAAATTGAAGATAAGCCATAGTTCCGGTTGCATCTTGTGTGAGAGTTTGATCAATTTTGATAGAGATATCAGATCCTCTTTCTAAAGTGCCCTCAATCAGATGTTCTTCTATTACTTTTTCTGTTAATGTCTTTCCCATAATTTTTAACCGATTTTTTATCAATTTTCACATGAATTGAATGAGTCATTTTACACTTTAAATCTTTCAATTTAAACTTAAAAATGTGCAAGATTTAGTAAATAAGAACTGTTATTAAACATTTCTCAATCAATTTCCCATCTTTAACCCCCCATTCAAAATCGAATATTATTAAATAGTAATGATAAAAGAATCAATTTATACATGTAGATTTATTAATTTGTAAACCTAAAATTACTATACTAATAAATTAATGTTAAATAAGACGTAAATACTAAAGATCCACGCTTCAATTCTAGTTGTGAGATTAAAAGTAGTCTTTATAGCAGGTCACGCTGGACCTATTATCGCTATATCTAATGCTCCCATTAAGACTCCAAAAAATAGTATCATTAAAATTTGATTTCTTTCGTGTTTATTGTCTATATTCATGATGATTTCTATTAAAATTTATATAATTAAATTAACGCTCTTCTTTTAAAAATGAAAGTACTATAAAAGTAAAGGAATAATGTTTAAACTGATCATTCTAAGTTCATTTTTAATGAGTGATGAGAAGAAGAAGTCAAAAAAAAAAATTATCATCACGATTGTATTTATAGGAATACTAGTCGTAGGAATTGGTATTTCCTTAAAAATATTAACGTCATCGAATGAAAAAAATCAAAATCCATTCGCTCCACCTCCATACCAAAGAGTATATCTGAATTACTTTCCAGTCTCACTTGATGATTTATTCAAGACTAATGATCCCTCGCAGCAAGCACTTCAATTAAATGCCATTATTAACGGAAGACCAGAAGCAAGTGGTCTATTTATGGAAACATATCCTAACTATTTTCACCATGGTCATTCTCCTGGAGCAATGAAATGGTATTTGTACGTAGGAAAACATTCACCGATCCGATTTTCACAAGATACGTATTTAACTCTACTTGATTGGAACCCATCAAGTTACGAAACGATTAATGGATCTCTTATCGCTATTAATGTAAAAGCTACGTTTGCTTTAAGCTATTATCAACGGATAGCAATGGATCACGTGGGAATCAACGTCACGCTAAAAAATGCTTATGATGTTAATAGTACTAACATTTTTGATGGTAATACTAAGGGCTTATTTGTTTCCAAAAATACAATCATAGGCTATACTGATTCTAATGCTGCGCTTGATTTTGTCATGATCGATGATACGGTTTTCAATTTTGGTCCAGGAATAACAGAGGGACCCTTGGTCAACCCAGTCAATCCTTATTGGTATTTTACTAATAGTGCAAGATCAGAAATCGATAGCTATTTTTCGCTTCAATATAATGCGGAAAAATTAAGTGGGCTTTACCCAGATGCAAGCATAAATCGGACTTCCTATGATATAAATACGAATCACTCTATTTTTGGTTCATGGTTTTACAAAGCTGGTTGGTTTGAATTAAACAGTTCTCATCATCTCACAGGGTGGTATTCTTTTGATGGATCAATCCTAAACATTCTTAATATAAATAAAACGAGTCGTGACACTTTTTATAAGGATGTCAATACGGGGTTACCTTTTAATTCGAGCATGGTTGGGGTATTCTACGATTCAAAGTACGTCCCTGTCGAAGGTTACACGAGACTTGGTGGTGATTACATGTATTATGAGCAAGGGGACAATAATTCAGGAATTATACAATTAACCCAATTTTTTGATGTTAACCGACCTTCCCCTAAATACATGAAATATCAATTCATTGAGGGGAATTATTCATCAATGTATGATGACTCGATTATGGTTCAATATTTCGATAGTCTTTCAGCAGCTCAATCAAGTTTCACAAATCTGAATAAAACTTATAGTAGAGTCTTGGATCCGAGTTTAGGATGAAGAAATAAGTTTTTGGAAGCACTTGATTATTTACAATCAACTTATAAGAAATTTCCCAAATTTATGATTGAGATCATAGCTGAGGAGTATGGAATTCCTAATAATGAAGTGAAAGAATTAATTACAACATATACTAAGAATGGAATTCTTAGGATTCAACGAAGTGAAGGATTTTATTATAAACTCAATGATTAAAGAAGAAAGATAATTAAAGTTTTTCAAGTGCTAGTTAGATTACCTATTAATCCTCTAATCCTACTGAAGGTGCATTATACGCAATTTCGTTGTATATAAAGCTTTAATTTAACTTCAAGTTTATAAACCATTCAAACTAATATATTTTACAATAAAATGATTTCATTCTAAATCTACTTTTAAAATGACTGAGACTCCCGAAATTGATCGAAATATCAGGGTAGAAAAACTTGTCAGAGAAACTAAGGTACTCAATATTGCTAGATTAGCCAAAATGTTGGTTGATTTATTTGGTCCCGATGAACCCTTTACAAAAATTGGGAAGCGTGAAGGACAAGAAATTGAGATGTATCTCAAAGAATTAGATGGATACGTTACTTTTATTTTAACTAATGATCGAAAAAATTTTGAATGTATAGCAAAGAAAGCCAAAGATCCGGTGGCTAAAATCTCTATCACAGTGAAAGAAGAAAAGATATTGACTGTTTTAAGCAAAATAATACGCTCTAAAAGCAATCTTTTCGGATTAATTAAATTACTAAAATATATAATACCGGGAAAAGCTCGAATTAAAGGTTCTTATATTGCTGCGATTAAGTTGGTTCGATGCTTAATGATTGGAAAACATGAAGTATATAAACAAACCACGTGAGGTGATTTTGACGTATTTAGATAATGATCCATTCCTTAACTTATCGGATTCGATTTATAACCCTTATATTAAGAATTGGCAGTCATCAAACAAAAAAGTAATTGGGTATTACTGTACCTATATCCCTGAAGAATTATTACACGCTGCGGGAATTTTACCATATAGAATTCGAGCTACAGGAAATAAAGATACGGAACTAGCGGATACATTTATGGTTAGATTTACTTGCTCTTTCGTGAGAGCTACTTTAGATCTAGCACTTAAAGGGGCATATAATTTCATGGATGGGTTTCTAATTTGTAATAGTTGTGACCATAGTAGAAGGATGTTTGAATTATTTGACTTAAAAGTATTTAATGAAGAAAAGATTAACAAAAAAGTTGACAGGTTTTATATTTCAATACCTCATATTATTACTGATGAAGGATTCAATTGGTATTTAAAAGAAGTAGAGGAATTGCGCGAAAAGCTCGAGCTGGCATACAATAGGGAAATTTCAGATGAAAAGCTAACCCATTCAATAGATATTTACAATCAAAACCGAGAATTATTGAGAAAGCTTCATGTATTACAAATTCAAGAATTTCCTAAAATAACTGGATCAGAAGCCTTACAAATTTCCATGGCAAATGCTTCTATACCCAAAGAGATTGCTAATGATGAGCTAAAGAGGATTTTAAATGATTTAGAAAAGAAGGAAAAAATGGATGTTAGCTCAAAGAAACGGATAATACTCGTTGGAAGTGTTGTGGATAACATTGATTTCATTCAACTCATCGAAAATTCAGGTGCATTTGTTGCATCAGATTTTATCTGTTTTGGAACTCGCAATTTTTATGATTCGATAGATATAGATCATGATGCTAATCCTCTTAAAGATCTGACAAAAAGGTTATATTATCGAATTTCTTGCCCAAGAATGATGGATGATCACGAAAATAGACTAAATTATTTAAAAAAGGAAATAAACGACGCTAATATCGACGGCGTTATTTTGCAACGAATCAATAATTGCGATTTACATGGCTGTGATAATATGCTCTATACGCATGAACTCAAGGATCTCAATATACCCGTATTAAATATTGATCGTGAATCTTATCAAGCAGATACAACCAGATTGCAAACAAGAATTGAAGCTTTCATAGAAATGATGAAATAGATGGAGTTAAATATGAAATTGTATTTATATATGAGGAATGATAAAAATTGACTCGAGCATTTGAAATAAAAAATAGAATTATCCCTTACCAAATGTTATATGAGGCTATCTCTGGAACACATAGCTTAGTTGAAAATATTTTACCAGACCATGGTATTCCCTCCTTAAAGTCGGGTTTAAAACAGATAAAATCAGTTATGAATGATCTTATAATAAAAGAACAGGAAGGATTACCCGTAATAGGACACCATTTTGCATTTCCGACTGAATTTTTATATGCGTTTGATTGCGTTCCGGTATGCATTGAAGCAACGTCCTATCTACTTTCTGCATTATTACCTGATGGTTCAGAACCATATTATGATCTGATAACACATTGGGGCCATCCTTTTCATACATGTTCCTCACAAAAAGGAACAATGGGAATGACATTAGATGATTTATTTCGATTTGATGCAATAATTACTCCAACAGCTCCTTGTGATAATACTTATGCTTCTTATCCTTGGTTCCGTTATCATAAAAAAATACCCGTTATTACACCTGATCTACCATTTCTAAAAGCTGAAAAGAGTTACCCTTATCTCGGAAAACAAATAAAATTAGGTTTGGAGGAATTAGGAAAAGTTATTGGACAAGAACCCGATTATGATAAGCTACGAAGAGCTATAGAAATTGAAAATCAAGTTTTTAGAATGCAGATGGAGATATTTGAGTTGAAAAAAGCATTACCTTGTCCTGTTGAAAACATGTTCAATGCCATGGCTGCCGCTGCTGCTATATATTTATCTGGGCGTCCAGAAAAGATTACATTCTATGAAGAAATGCTTGCTATAGCCAAAAGAAGATATAAATTGAAAGAACATCATGGCGGAGAAGAAAAAATTCGAAGTATTTGGCCATACATGATCATTTTTTTCGATTTAGGACTGTGCGAGTGGCTAGATCGTGAGTTAGGTATGTCAATTCTTTTTGATATTTTCAATTATAACTTTGCAGAACCTATTGATACCACTTCAGATTTAGAAACAATGTTTAATGGTATGGCACGAAAGACAATGGAAGCCCCCATGGTGAAACAATCAGCGGAGTTCTATTATTCTTTCATTGATGAGTGCGTTCAATTAGCAAAAGAATTCTCTGCCGATTGCTTTATTTTTACTTCACATTTGGGATGTAAACAATTCGGAAGTGTACCCCAAATACTCCGAGAAGCTTTACGAGATGAAGTAGGAATCCCGATGCTTCTCATTGATTTAGATGTGGGAGACAAACGCATGACTTCTGAAAAAATTATCAAGGATAAAATAAGGCTATTTGCTCAAACGCTTCTTTAAGATTTAGATTAGAGGATCTTTTAATATTTCAATCTAAATATCTATTGATAATAATCTATCAAGTGTAGTTTTAAGTCCTATTTGCTTAGATTTATTTTTTAGGAAGGTTAAATCGATTGAATCTTTATTTGCATGGAATTATGTCAAAAAATCTATCGCATCCTGGTATTCTAATAATTCAAAATTTGAGATATCATCAATTAAACCCAAGAATCTTATTTTACCAATTAAAATATAGTCCAACGGTGCAATATACAAGTCTTTGCCTAAAATTTTTTTTCGGCGTGGCTTAATACTTCATGTTCCCTCTTCTTATCCGCTACTTTTATAATATCTACAACAATTTTCTTAATACCTTGGAAATGTGTAGAAACATTATGCATGTGTCTAAAAAAAAAAATAATTTTTATTTTTCAAATTAATTAGTCAAAGGAAGTCGCCATTCTAGTTTTTTAACTACTCTATACACTATGTATCCTGCAATTACACATAAAATAGGTAGTAGCAGGAGTAAAATTCTACCTCTTAACACTGCATCTCGAATCAAGATTCGTAAGGGAGCCCAAGGCGCTTGAATAAGTAAATAACCGAGAAAAAGCCATAGAATAAGACCGAAAACATATCCCCAACATCCTACCATCCCTATTTTAAAAATGATCTTTTGGTGTTTTGATACTCTCACATAATATACTAATAATATCGATAGTGGGGGAAATACTGTAAAAAAGATCGCAAACACCAAGTCTACAATTTCGATATAAAGTAACAACCAAGACGTTATTGCTGTACTTATATAACCCCCAATACTAACCCATAACCAATTTTTCTTAATGGCTTTCCAAAAATTCTTGATCTTTTCTTTTATATTCATCAGTATCATCTATTTACAAATATATCATTAGCAACAACCAAATATCATACAAACAGCAGTAGCCTCTTGAAGGCATTTGATTTTTGACTAATTAGTAAGATTCAAAGTGAGTTTATAAATGTTTTATCAGATTTATCTTTGAATTTTACAATACAATTTTTAGCTTGTTCAATATCGTAATCTACACCCCCAATGATTTTTATCTCTCTCTCTGATATAAAAAATTTTCAAATAATTCTAGAAAAAAAAATATTTGAATCGTCGTTTTGATCATAGCTTTACGAGATGAAGTAGGTATTCCGATGCTTCTCATTGATTTAGATGTGGGAGATAAGCGAATGACATCTGAAAAAATCATCAAGGATAAGATAAAATTATTTGCTCAAACACTTCTTTAGTGTTTTAATTGCGAAAATTTATTCATTCTAAAAAATTTATCTGAAAAGAAATTTTAAGAGATAAAGGATTTAAGAAATTAAAAAAAAAGTTATTTATTAAATTTTAAGTGATATATATAGACTACCGATATTATCACTGAACCAATAACAAAAAGAGTTATTTCTATCCATGGATCTCTTTGAACTATGGTATAAACCGGGATGGGGGTATTATAATTTGAATTATCAACTCTTATATCTACAGAAATGACATCAGCGCTTTCATTTTTGAACACCCATTCAGCTAAGGTTGCATTTCCAATGAAATTGGCATTAGGTCCTATAAACTGATGGAACGAGACATCCCAAAAGGCTGTTAACGAAAAATTCCAAGAGAGGTCTGAATTAAACTGGGGATATAATATGGTTTTGTTATCATCCGGAATATGAAACACAAAACTTTCACTTGGTCCATAATTAAGAAGTGATTCCATATAATGAACCATCCCAGCTAATGTTCTGTTTTCTTCTGTATAACGCTCATACGGGAAGTACCAATTAAAAGCATGATTCGTATCATTCGTAAAAACATCTAAAATTAATTCCATTGAGTATATAGTAATATTACGGGGAGTAAAAATTCCAAAATTTTTCCAGATTCTCTCATAATCTTTATAATTTAAGACGTCATATTTATCAGTCCATGTTGTAGAAAATATTGGAAACCCTGGGTCCGATAAGGCAGTAATTAACTGTACCGGTACCCAAAAATCTGAATTATTTAGGGTACTCATATTAAAATGAAGATTAATAACGCTCAAATCACTAACATTAGAGCTTAATGGTAATTCATTCTCGTATTGAATATATCCTGGTGAATTATATCCCCCTCCACTGCGAAATACTGTCCAAAACTCGGAATATTGAACAGTTTCACGACTATATCCATAATCCGTCAAATATACGATAATTAAGGATAACCCGCTAAATAATGCTATTAATCCAATTAATGCTATTAGCTTTAAAACATTTTTATTCAATTATTATCACGTTAATTTTGATTTTTGTAAATAAACGTCATTATACATAAACTAATTGTTATACTACTACTTCATAAATTAAAAAAAAATGATTTGAATATTTATTTCGCTATATAATTATGCCCTTTTTTAATATTTAAACATTTCTGTCAAATAGTATTCTTAAAAATTTGGTTAATATCATTTGGATTATTAGATTTTGGAGCTCCTTAGTAATTTTATTAAAAACATTTTATTTTGAACAGGTATTAATTTAAGAAATGTTATGTTTTCTATTTTTTACGTTGATTTTATCATTGATGAGTGCGTTCATTTAGCTAGGGAATTCTCCGCTGATTGTTATATTTTTACCTCTCATCTGGGCTGTAAACAGTTCGGCTCAGTCCCTCAAATACGTAGAGAAGCTTTACGAGATGAAGGAGGAATCCTAATGCTCCTCATCGATTTAGATGTGGGAGATAAACGGATGACATCTGAAAAAATCATCAAGGATAAGATAAAATTATTTGCTCAGACATTACTTTAAAAATTTAACTTATGTATTTTGTGAAGCATCCAAATTTTTCCGTGTCAAATTCTAAATATAACTCTATAGCCTCGATAATACGTTTATGTAATTCATCTAATGATTTAGCTTGCGTGTGACATCCGGGGAGTTCAGGTACACTAGCAATGTAGTATCCATCTTCATCCTGTTCTATAAAAATGTCAAATTCTCTCTTTATCATTTTTTTAAAGAGCTGTCTAATTTATGATATATAATGCTTTAAGGAACTTATATGATTTGCTCTTATTATTTTTTTTTAAGAACTATTGTCGAAAGATTTGTTTAGAAAAAAAGAAAAAGTGAAATTATAAAGAAGTTAGATTGATCTATATTGTCATACGGGATGTATTTAACTCATACAATAAATGAATCGCGTAAGGTGAACTCATATTTTTTCAAGTTTCGAATATTCTATTGGTAGCAAGAGGTTTTGAGAGGACTTTTAATCATTACATTCTAAATATCAATTGATAATAATCTATCAAGTGTTGTTTTAAGTCCTATTTGCTTGGATTTATTATTTAAGAAGGTTAAATCAATTGTATCTTTATTTGCATGAAGTAATATCAAAAAATCGATGGCATCTTGATATTCTAATAATTCAGAATTCGAGATATCATCGATTAATCCCAAGAATATTAATTTACCAATTAAAACATATTCTAAAGGTGCAATAAATAGATCTTTTCCTAAAATTTTTTTTTTAAGGCGTGACTTAATACTTCATGCTCTTGCTTCTTATCAGCAACTTTTATATCTAACCCTTAAAAAGCTATTTTTATCAAATATCGAGATATTAGTTTTTTCTTCATAAGCTAATTGAAATTGATCATCCATTACATCAAATTTATTAACTTTAAGTAATCCTATAAATTGAGAAATCTTTGAGTAGTCATCTTCGATAATTATATCGATATCTTGAGTAGTTCTTACGTGACCATAGTGAATTACGGCAATTCCCCCAACAATAACGTATTTAAGCTTTGTGGCTTTGAAGATAATTTCTAAACGAGATAGAATATTTTCTATTTCAGCCATAATGACTATCCCTCTTTTTAATCGCCTTAGGTTTGTCTTTAAAAAATATATTATTTCTAATTCGTTGTTTAATATCTTCTTCAGATTGGTTGTCATATCTATTTAAAATTCCATCACCCATTAATTTAAAAGTACTGTGAATAAAGTTATCCGCTATTTCAAGGATATCAACCTTTTTCTCAATAAGCCTCCTCGCAGCTTCTATTTCTTTTTGAATCTTTTGTTTCCTTTGTAAGAATAAATTATCCTTAGAAAATATATCCTTTTCATTGTTTGTAGAATCAGAATCCATTTTTTTCAATTTTCTTTTTATTTCAAACCTTTTTTTTTTGATAAATTGTAATGTCTCTAAATATGATTATCATGAATTCATGTAAATCCATTTGGAAAATCATTCATGAGATCCCCTAAATGATACGATTATAATTTATTATATTATCATTCCTAATAATTCAATTAGGTTAATTTATCAGAATCTAGTAATTATTAATTCTCTTCAGTTATTGCTTTTCTAAATGTTTAATCTATTATGGTGAACTCAATCTCCCGTCCTTTGCTATTAAAGCATTTTATACGACTCAAATTATATGGATAAGCAATAATAAAATTGAATTTTTTTGTTTTAAAGACATTATTAATATCAACAAGGGAAGGGTTAGGATTTCCAGAAGGGTGTGAATGAACAGATCCCTCGAGAGTTGAATCATAACCCAATCTACTACGACTGAAAAATCCAGAAGTGTTAGAAGTAATTGCTCCTGGAGGTAAAATGAATTCTACTGCGATATCATTCTGGGTTCTCAGAAATCCTAATATTTCTCTCGGATGTTGATTTCTACATAACGAAAATAGTCCAAATAATAATTCTTTTTTGATTTTAATAACATTAGATTCCAAGTTATTAATGAATGTTAATATCTCATTGATGACATCAATAATAAAAGGAGGATGATTTTTTTCCCATCTATTTAATAAGGGGATAAATTTATCAACTTTTCGATAATTTCTACCATCTTTACTAATGAAACTTACAATTGGTTTTTTAGGGTAATTTTTATAATCAACTTTCAAAGAAACATTATTTTTCAATGGAATCTGAACTTGAGAGATGGAGTCTTTCTTAAAAATCGCATTAGGATAAAATTCTATTATTTTTTTGTATTCTTCTTCAACATTATTCATATTATTTACCCAAAAAATTAAATAATGAATGAGTTTTAAAATTACCTCCTTCACCTACTATGTTCATTTCTAAGTCGAAATCTCCTTGCTCTTTAAGAAAAAAGATTCGAATATTAACACAGTTGAAATTACGCCTACAGTAATGAATGCTATAGAAAATCCAAGCAAACCATAACCTAAACTTTCTACAATTCCCCCAACCATCACACCGCTTATTAATTGACCAATACCCGAAAAAACTGATAAGAAGCCTTGCTGAGAGGCTCTATTTACTTCTGATGTATTATTTAGTACTATATAACGTAATGGAGCTCCTAAAAGACTTATTAATCCTATTCCAATTAAAATTGTAGTAATAAAGAACCAGGCATAATTTGCATTTAAAAAACCAAATAATAGCAAACCACTGATTAAAATAAATGTACCTATTAAAATGACTTTTTTCGCACCAATTTTGTCTAATAATCGCCCCGTTAAAGGTGAAATTATCGCCATAGTAATTACTAGTGGTAATAACATGAAACTTGCCGCACTTTCTGTTAAACTGAAAGATATAACACTAATAGATGGGATGAATATCAAGGTTGCTTCAACAAAACCAGCACCCAAGGACATTAAATTAGCCAATACTAAATTTTTATTATTAATTAATTTCAAATCAATTACTGGATCTTTTGCCTTTTTTTCAGTAAAATAGAAAATTGGTACGAAAATTAAAGCAATAGCTAAAAATGGCAACACTAAATATGACTTAATACTTAGTAAAATGTTACTCTCATCAATTTGATTAATTCCAAAAGCAAATGTTCCTAAAATAATTAACAAGAATATTATCCCTTTGAAATCAAAAGGTTTTTGATCAATATTCGGTCTTGATGGAAGTCTTTTTGTCGAAAAGTAGATAAGTATCACTACAATTGGGATGTTTATTAAGAAGAGGAGTTCCCAAGCAATTAAAAGCAAGGCTCCTCCTATAATTGGACCAATGATGAATGCAATACCAAATACTGCACCTATTAAACCTAAAGCACCACCTCTTTTTTCAGGAGGAAAAGTATCCCCAATAACAGCACTCGCAACCGGAAATATCCCTCCCGCGCCAAAACCCTGAATTGAACGCCCTAATAAGAGAACAATAAATCCTAAATTAATTGAAGACAAGCTTATCTGATTAAAGATAAGAAATAATGGAGAAAATACAACCAATAATGATCCCGTTCCAAACAATAACAAATCGATATTATATATTTTTCTTCTTCCCACTCTATCACTTAATTTAGAATTAACAGGAATTCCCATAATATTAAATAAAACATATATACTAAATATCCAAGCTTCAATTCTAGTAGAGAGATTAAAAGTATTTTTAATTGCTGGCAAAGCGGGACCAATTATTGCTATATCTAAAGCCCCCATTAAAACACCAAAAAATAAAATCAATAAGATTTGATTACTTTCATGCTTATT
>Ga0307425_1001769_pt1 | contig 12571 bp, 12 predicted proteins | sample SalMarWE160330MG_FD_202152 | JGI IMG/M metagenome (GOLD analysis project Ga0307425, IMG submission 202152) | Salt marsh sediment microbial communities from the Plum Island Ecosystem LTER, Massachusetts, United States - WE1603-30 | ecosystem: Environmental > Aquatic > Marine > Intertidal zone >... | reverse complement strand
GGTTGTTTTTCCGATGGAAAACAAGCGTGTGTCTTATCGCTGTATTTCTATTTCTTTTTTCTTCCTCATCATCTTTCGCCAGGAGTTTGACAAGGTCGACATCAAAATCGAGAAAGCTGGCGAAGGAGTATAAGTACTGTTTGGTGCTGGTGGAAACATCGGGATATGTTGATTATCGTGCGGGATCGCATTGTAAAAGAAATGGAAGAAGGAAAGACGCTCGAAGACATTATCGCATCTTGATCAACCCAGGGATTTGAAAAGAAGGGGGCAGGCGTTCCGGCTGAAATGTTCGTGACAATTATCTACAAAGATCTTTCTAAAAGATGAGGCGAATGATTTTTAGGATTGATTTTGTATTGTACGGTTAAACGATAAATTTTACTCCTGTGAGCATCCCTGTGTCGACCTTCTTCTGCCAGATAACTTTGACAACTGCCTCAATTGGATTGGGCGTTTCGCCTTGCAGTTCGTATTTTATTTCAAGGATAGATCCGGGAGAGAACTCCTTATTCAGTAAGAGGCACAAACCCCCATCGCTGATGTCTTGGATGAGGCCCTCTTCACCGGATGGAACGAGCTCCCGGTAACTCATTTTTGTAAAGACTTCTCTCCTTGGATGGATTCGTTTGTCTTTAGCATCGGGATTGTCTCGGAAGTCGCCTGTCATCATTCACCCCTATGACTGATACGTTTGAAAGATAATTGCCTTTGATATTTTAACACATCTTTTTATCAAGATGAAGTGCGGATACTAATATTTTTGCTAGTAGAAACATGTGTAGGATTCGTCTCCCGAACAGATGGGACAAAGAAATGTCTGACCTTATTACAGCAAAGTGAGTTGGGTGTGTGCGAGCAGGAGTTTGCCCTGAATGGGAACGTTGTAGGGACATGCGGTTTCGCAGTGGCCGCTGCAATTGCTACAGACATCGGCCTTCACCCCTGGAATTTTGGCATACTTAAGCATGGCTTCTTTCTCGCGGCCTTGGGCTACGAAATAGTGGTGATAGCGCATGATAGTGTTTACAGGAACGCCTTGGGGGCACTGCGGTTCGCACTCGCCGCATGCGTGGCGGCAATAAAGCTCCCCGCATCCCTCTCGATAGGCATCCAGTTTAGCCTGGTCGAGTTCGGTAAGCCTGGTCCCCGAAAGACGGAGAAAGCCCTCCATGTCCTCATAAGTTCTTGCTAAACAACAGACTGTACTGACATCCGGATTGCCCAGGACAAATTTCACCGCTGCAGCCTTGATCTCTTTCGGATCCTGAAGATTATATTTCTTGAGGAATCCCTGGGCACGGTCGTATTTGTCCTGGTATCGCTTCACTCCCTCGATGTACAGCGGGTCGATCTCCTTGCCTTCTTTCTCCATTCGCTTGACATAAGATTTCATGGAATGATAGAGAGCCACAGGAGTTGTTTTCATCAAGGCTGTTCCGATATTTTTCTTGCGGGCCGCCCTGAGCACTTCCTCGCTCTGGTCCATTTTGAGGAAATTGTAGGCCAGGAGGAACACATCAAATCGTCCATCCTCAGCGGCTGCTAGAAGAACCTTGGCCATGGTCTCTTCCGGGTCCTTGAACCAGAAAGACCCATGGTTGGACACGCCAACGTGACGGACTCTCCCCTCGGTTTTGAGTTCATCCATCGCATCGTGAAACCCCTGTGTCTTAAGTGTTTCCACTGTTTCTGCGCAGTGCATCATGAGGCAATCGACATAATCTGTGTTCAGTTCTTTCAGACACTTGCGTGCACGTTTGAGGAAGCCATCTTTGGATTTATCCTCTTTAATTTCCAGCTTGGTGCTGATGAACACAGACTTTCGGTCCCGTCCCTTCATCACATTGGCTACGATTTTATGGTGACCTGGGTATTCCTCTGCAGTATCTATATAATTTACTCCGGCATCCAGGGCAGAACTCAGAACTCCTTCGTCCATGATAGAACCGGCCCCGATATCTGAAACCTTGAATCCGCTCCGTCCCAGGGTGCGATATTCTTTGATCTTCAAAGATTCCTTTTGTGTTTCTTGAGGATCTTGGACAATATGTGCCAATCCACCTCCTGCAGCGATTCCAACGCCGATCGCACTCGCCGCGGAATGTTTTAGAAAGGACCTTCTATTGACGCGCAATTTTCGACTCATTGCTCCTCCTAAATTTATTGACCCACAATTTTATACTAAAGATCTCCTCTTGTCTTGCACAAATTGATAATATGACAATCCCCATTCGTCTAAGGTCTGTTCCTCGAATGGATCGCAAAAGTGAACGATGTAGGATTCGTTCACCGAATGGACTGTTTGGGCAACAGTCCCCTTTTTTGCCTTTATTAGTTTTTGGCGATGGCGACCCAGATCTCGGTTTGCAATCGACTGGGGATTGTATCTGGATCCCCGATATTCAGGAAGACTGCCGCAACAGGACCTGCCATAGCATAACCATTCTCCTCTATCCATTGGAGGACTTCATCGACAGCATCCCCCAGGGTATCTACAGGACCCGTGTGTGTTGCTGCTGCTACTTGGGTGTATTCCCACAAGCCCTTAGATAAAGGAGGCTGAGGATAGACCTGAGCGGTGACAGGAAAGCTCACTTCCCAATCCAGTGTTGTTTCTTTACCTTCTTCAGGGATCTTATGCATGATAGCGAACATTGTGCCCGCTGGAGCGATGCTCTGACTCTGCATGTTTCCCATGAGGATGGCGACCGCTGTTTCAAAATCCGACATAGGCCCTTGGTGACGGACGCTAACATAGGAAAAAGGAGTGATGTCTCTAAGAGCGATTCTCATTTTTTGGGCTGATCCCTCGTGATTATTGGCCGATAACATTACTGAAGTTAATATCAAAAAAATCATGATTGTATGGATTGTCTTTTTCAAAGCTCCCTCCTTGTCAAGTTTAAGGGTAATTGTTCGATGATTCAAGCACATCTATTTTATATCTTCGGTCACTTATCTTCAACAAATCTTGATCGGTTTCCATATAAACATATGATTTTTCCATATAAACATATGACTATAGTATTTAGTCGTCCGGGAATGAAGCATTCAGTTTTAGCTTGGAGATATATCGGGTTCATTCCTTGGATAGCCTGATTTCTCATAGAGCCAATGGAACGTATCGCGCTCGTCCCTTTTATGACAGATCGGGGGAACGATTCCACCATTAACTTAGGACTCGAAAAGTGCGTCAGATCAAGAAACACTTCCACTACCATCTCGGGGAAAGATCTTGACACTTAATATTGGAATGCAAAATGTACACACAAGGCAGGAATGGAACAGATAGAAAGAAAATTACACAAGATCCTTGTGATATCGCGAATAAAGCGTGATGACAGGATTGTGACCGGTGAACCTGTCTTTCACAACAAGTGTTGTGACCGGTGCCTCTGAGTGTTTGGCGAACAGCATGTCATGGCCGACGCACAGCCCCACGATCACATTGAAGGCTGTTCCTGCTCTGTTCAGAAGCTCAGCCTGCATTAAAGGATTGCATGAGGCTTCAAAATTTTCCGGACGCCTGATCTTGTACTCGTCGGGCAGACCGACATCTTTTTTATCAATCGCCCCGCAACTGCACATCGCCGATACCACATCCAACCTGTGACCTTCAAGAATTTTGTTGGCCCGGCTGGCTTCATCGTGAAGGCCGCTGCAAAAAGCCAAGCCGATCTTTTGTGCACCGATTTTTTTTGCGAATTCTGCGATCTCCTTGATTCTAGGCCGAAGCGGAACAATCCGGCCTTCCTCTCTTGCCGCTTTCTCATCGTAGCACTCTTTCTCGAGCAAGGCTGAACATCTGAAGAAATTCTGTAATTCTTCAGATTGGTATTTTCCCTTCACTTCCTCGATCAATTCTCTGAAGTTTTTCGTCGGGCAATAGGAAGGCAACAGGTCTTCGTCCGTTACGCCCTGTGTGCAAAGCTTGCTTTTGCATGTCGCACATTTCGGTTCAATCATTTTGTTGTCCTTTATATATTTATTCGAATTCTATTGTTAAATAAAAAAGCAAACATCCTTTGTCTGTCCATTCGGGGAATGGGGCCTACATTTTACGTAGCTCGTTTCTGTCTGTTCATGGAGAGGACCATACACGATCGTAAATCCCCTGGTTTTGGAGAGATCCCTTTGGGGAACAGGCCTTACATCTCACTGAGTTCTATTTTTTACATACTTATCGAACCACTCGATCTGTTCAGCTAAGACGTGAAGGATCGATTCTTTAGCTCTATAACCGTGACTTTCGTTCGGGAGGAAGACCAACCGAACAGTTGCGCCAAGGCCCTTAAGCGCATGGAAAAGCCTTTGAGATTGGATCGGGAAGGTCCCCGAGTTGTTGTCGATCTCACCATGGATAAGAAGGATGGGCTCGTTAATCTTGTCGGCATGCATGAAAGGGGATACTTTGAAATAGATCTCGGGAGCTTCCCAGAGAGTCCTGCGCTCGCTCTGGAATCCAAATGGCGTTAAAGTCCTGTTGTAGGCACCGCTTCGAGCCACACCTGTTGCAAAAAGGTCACAGTGGGCGAGCAGGTTCGCCGTCATAAAAGCCCCATAACTGTGCCCTCCGACACCCACACGTTGGGGATCGATATACCCCATGGAATTCACTTTATCAATGGCGGCTTTGGCGCTCCCAACAAGCTGCTCGACAAATGTGTCGTTCATAGTTTCAGGATCGCCGATGATCGGCATCTGGGCCCCGTCCAAAACCACATATCCTTGGGTAAGGAAAAAGAGCTGCGAAGGACCTCGAAAAAACGTGAATTGGTTTGCCGAACCTCGAACCTGCCCCGCAACTCGGGCATCGGTGTATTCTATTGGATAGGCCCAAACAACAAGCGGCCGTTTTTCTCCTTCCTTATAATCTGGAGGAAGATAGAGCGTTCCGGAAAGCTGCACGCCATCCTCTCGTTCGTATTTGATGAGCTGCTTTTTCAATCCTGTCATCTGGGGAGCTGGGTCTTTGTAATCTATGAGTGCCTTTCTCTTTTTGTCCTTCAGGATGTACACGTAGTAATTTGGTGGTTCGGTCTGGGATTCGTAGCTTGTGATGATCTTGTCTCGGGATTTCCCTACAAAATCGATGAATTTCTCGTAGGCGTCTTCACTGCATTGGAACATCCTTTCTTTTTCCATCGTCTTAAGGTTGAGTTTATCCAGAAAAGGCATGTCTCCCTGGGGTGAGGCTCCACTCCCATCGAGATATATCCAATCCTTTTCCTTAATAATGACGGATTCACCCGTTGGCGTGACTCTGAAGACAGGATAACCTGGGTCGTTGTATCTGTCATGGATGCTGAGGTCTACGATCTTTTTATGGATTTTGTTGATGTCGTCGACGTTGATGTGCCAAGTCGTCCTCCACCGCCTTTTCCAGTCATATTCTGTGAGGAAGGCTTCACCCGGCGTTTCCATCCAGCTAATTCCATCATAACGGTATTGGGTTTTAAGCACCTCCTTGGGATCCTCTTTGAAGGGGAAGGAAAGGGTCATGACCTTATCCCGGTGAGGAACATCTTTGTCAGGATCCCCTTCATCCAGAGCCTCAACCCAGATCAGAGTAGCTGGCTGAAGAGCCCGCCACTCCATGCTCCGAGGCCCTCTAGGGACACCGCGCATGGGGACATCATCAGCCAAGGGAATATCGGCGACTAAATGGACAAGCTCCCCATTTATATCCCATACCTCTAGAGAGTGCGTGAAGTAAAAGTAAGGCACACCATAAGAGTAAGGCTTCTTGATCTTATGGATGAGGACGTGCTTTCCATCAGGTGCGGGATCCGGATCCATGTAGATTCCGGGCTTTCCAAACATCTGGGTGTCCCCGGTTTGTACACTGATTTTTACGAGTTGTGAGGTCGAATAGTAGGTGAAGAGTTTTTCATCATATGGATCCTTTAGAAGATCTTGGTATGTCCAGACTTTGGCGAATTTTCCCTCTGCGACCTGGATGTTAGGGCCTATGGGAACTGCTGGTTTTTCAGGAGCAGCCCCGCGATTCTCAACGACAGTGTGGACGAGGAGATGTTGGTTGTCTGGAAGCCAAGTAAATCCAGAGCTCACAGTCGCATTTACGACCGGGCCGGTGAGGGCCTTGGATTTTCCAGTAGCGCGCTCTGTTATCCAGAGCTCGACACCGTTTTCGAGGTATCTGGTAAACGCGATCCTTTTCCCATCAAAAGACCATTGGGGAAAGCCGAGTTTTATCCCTTCAGGAAGAGTAACCGTTATTTCCTCTCCATCTTTTATTCTCTTGATGATGATGCTTGTGTAAAACATCGTCTGCTGCCGGCTGTTATTCAGTGGCGTTATTCGTGTGCCCGCCAGTCTAAGTAAAGGCTGAGACAAGTAGGCGATAGATGGCATAGCCTCATAGGTGACAAACATAATGTATTCTCCACATGGACTTATCGATGTGCGTGGTGGCGGTGCTGCTGTCACAATGTCGACAACGTCTTTGGGTGGAAGCTTATAGGGTTCCTGCGGAAACAGGGTAGATGTGAAAACTAGAATAAGAATGGTAAAAAGCGAGATTATTTTTCTCATGACACCCCTCCCATATTCATTTTTTTACCTAATGCAATAAATATTTACGCTTCATGAAGAAACATAGTCTATATCACAGCGCGAACGAAGGGTCAAACGCAATGAGGTGATGACAACTCTCGGTTTGTCAGTGAGGCTATTTTCAATTATGATGAGAAACCCCTTGCCTTGAAAGAGGCAAGCAAAATTTCTCGCTGGTCATTCTGTTTTGACAAAAAATTGTTTTCAGGGATATAATCGATTGTTTTTTATTCTACTTTCATTTGAAGGGTACTAGCCGAGGAGGAATCATGAACAAACATCATAATTTTAATTTATTCGTGTTTTTTGTTCTGATCTGTGTTGTTTATATGTTCAGTTGCACAGCCTGTTCACGGAAGCCTGAGCCTGCAGATCTGGTACTGCTCAACGGGGATATTTGGACAGTTGATGGGGCAAATCCGACGGCCAAAGCCTTGGTTGTGACTGGGAATACAATCACAGGCGTGTACCAGGATGATAAAGACGCCAAGAAATACATTGGAAAAGAGACCAGAGTGATTGATCTCGAGGGCCAGTTTGTGACGCCGGGCATCATAGACGGGCATGTCCATTTTAATGCGGCGGGTGGATTGATCCTTGATGCGAACCTGATGACCGTGTCAGATGAGGAAGGATTGCGCAAGGAGATCGGCCGCGTGGTCGGGGTCCTTGATGACGGGGAGTGGATCGCCCGAGGCCTGTGGGGGGCTTATGAACAGTGGACTCTTGGGGATGCCGGTGCAAAGAACTCGGAGAAAGCTGAATCCTGGCGCCCCGATCGTTCCATGATCGACGACCTAACCCCCAACAATCCCTGTTTCCTCTGCCGCTATGACTATGAGGAATGGCTGGCCAACACAGCGGCGCTAAAAGAGGCCGGGCTTGAAGATGGAAGAACCAAAGGAATGATCATCGGGGGTGATAAAAAACCTACGGGTGTGATTCTGAATCCTTCTCCCGCTTTTGATAAGATGAGGGCATCTGTGAAGCCCAAATCCCACAACCGGATGCTCGATGAGAACCGTGCAGCACTCAAGGCCCTAAGAGAAGCGGGTATCGTCGAGATTCATGATATCGCTCAACCGGATCAAACCGAACGATTTATCGAACTTCAGGATAACGGTGAGTTGACATGCCGGGTGTGGCTGCGGCCGGATCTATCGCGCGGTGCGGAGCTAAAGGAAAGCGGCCTCACCATGGGCCTCCACCCTAAGACAAAAGAAAAAAGTTCATGGCTTCGCTATGGGGCACTTAAAGGGTATATTGATGGCATCATGGGAACGCACGGGGCCCTGTTTTTCGAACCTTATGATGATCAACCCGATAATTATGGGCACTGGCGCCGCCACACTTCTGATGATCCGGAATACAAAACACGCAATATGGAGAAGATGTACAGCCTGATCAAGATTGGGCTTGAGGGTGGATTTGTGCCCAATGTTCATGCCATCGGAACTAGGGGCGTTGCAGAGATGCTTGACCTGTATGAAAGGCTGAAAAATGAAGGTGCGGACCTGAATGGATTTCGAGTGATCCATGCGCAAGTCATACGGGCGCAGGATTTCCCCCGGTTTAAAGCCCTCGGAGTGATCGCTGAAGTCAATCCGTATCACCTCTCTGATGACATGCGCTGGATGGAGCAGAGGATCGGGCATGAGAGATGCAAAGGAGCCTACGCATTCAAATCACTGCTGGATAACGGAGCCATACTAAGTTTTGGTTCGGATTGGCCGGGCACGAGCGCAGCCCTTTACCATATGCATCCCAAGTATCTGATCTATGCTGCGGTGGCAAGGAAAACTCTAAATGGCACCCCGGAAGAAGGTTGGTTTCCAGAGCAGAGGATCTCTGTCGAGGAATCCATCAAAGCTTATACAATCAACAATGCCTATGGCGCCTTCGAGGACGATATACGGGGATCATTGGAAGTCGGGAAACTGGCAGACATCACGGTCTTCGATAAGAATCTTATCAAGATCCCGGAAGCAGACATACTGAAAGCAGAAGTCACCTACACGATCGTTGATGGAAAAGTTGTGTTCGCGAGATAGAAGCCTGCATATGATGGATCCCTTACCTATTTTTACATTTCAGTCACTTTGATGCGGCCGGATATGGCGATGCTTATCCTGTATTGACCCCGGGAATTTGAGATCGTGATCGAGGCCAGATTCGAGACAGTCCCTCTTGGGTGAAAGATGGGTGAGTTGTTGGCCACAATCGTCACTCCCTCGAGAAAAGTCCTTTGCTCGGTGTTCCATTCTCCTTTGTTTTCATCGAACAACTCGAGTGTATAATTGTTTGAGGCGAAACTCACTCTATATTTTATTCCTTTATAAATGGCTTTGTAGCGCGCATAATTCAAGCGCGAATAGATTTCCCATGTCGCCTTTTTTAATTGATATTTGGGCGCCTGATTCGTAAATGAGAAAGAGAGGATTCCGATGATGAAGCCCAGGATTGCCATAGAGACGACAACTTCGAGAAGCGAAAATCCATATATCCGATTATTCATATTCCCTCCACTCCAAAATCCTGAAAGATGATAGATAAAGGACAGGCAAAGCCGTCTTTGGTGCGTTTTGGAGAAACGTATTGTTCTGGGCGAGTCTTTCGTTAAAAGTGATTTTAAGCTCATTCCCGTTCGACAGATAATCCGTTGTTTGGAGACTCCCCAGGAGATGGACTGTTTGATCGTTTCCCTCGAGTGCGATGCCTTTTCCTGATGCCGTCAATGAGGCCTGTATTTTTATGTTTTTAGGCCTATCTGAATCCATAACGATCTGACCGGTGTTTTCCCCGCTTCTGTTTCCTTGAGGATCCTGGCCGAGGGCAAAGATATTGAGCTGGGAGTTCGAGTCTTTGATATAGGGAACACCGTCCCGCCAATCAACGCCTTGATGGATGAGATGAGAGGAGATGGTGATTTTTTCCGAAGAGATGATCGTAAGATCTATTCCCCGTAGAACACAGGGGATCTCCTGGTCTTTGACCATAATCACTTCACCGGAAGTGTCGACTATTCCCCCACCCAAAGATTGAATCGCTCCGTCGATGATGATGATGCCGCGAGGCGCCAGGTCAAAATGTTGAGTTCCAGTCGGCGTATAAAAAATCGTCTTTTCCTCTGAGGGACTGAACCATAAGACCCATAGGCCTGCTTCCATTTTAAATGATATGACTTGGGAGGTATCTGCGATGGCCAATACCATTTCTAAAATATCGCCTTCGACATAGACCCCTCCCAAACCTAGATCATCCTGGATAAGGTAAACGCCTTCAGGGACCGGGTCGTTTGAAGGTTCCAGGCCGAGTGCAGTCCGAAGCTGAACTGTTGTCAGATCCTGAGGACGGAATATCTTGATCTTAAGGGCTTTGTTGATTTGTGGGAGCGCATCCTGGGGCAGGAGTTCTTCTTGAGAGAAGCAGGCATGGGGAGGGAGCGGACTTTTTCCAGTTGAGGAGAGTTCAATGCTGTTTTGATATAAGAAATCTTCCTTCTGTCCTTGATTGAGTTCTTTATCTACAAGCAAGGGCAATTTGGATAGTGGAATGTTGCCGACAGATACTTCTAATCCTGTTTCAAGACTCGAATATCTGACCTGTTTGAAGTTTTCGATCACACCCTCAGAGTCGATAAGCGCGGCGTATGAAGCCTGAAAATAATCCTCATAATCTTGCAGTTTGTGCAGAGAAAACGTCGTTATGCTCGTCCACCTCAAATTGTCCCAAGTTTCGGTATTTGTCAGAGGAATGTCCTCTTTAAGGAGCTCTTCAATGAGCTCCATTCCGTTGTTGTTGGCATTAGTTCTGAGTTCGCCTGTCCTTTCCGCTGCGATGATCGAAGGGGATGTCCTTAAAGAGAGCATGCTTATAAGCTGGTCGAAACCCAGTTTGATTCCGTTTTCAGAAGCATAATCGAGGGTGACAGAGTTTTTCTTGAAGGCACTCATCTTCATGTAGACTTGGGACAGATAGATCATCCCCAGGCCCAAGGTGGAGAAGACCATAAACAGAAAAACCGACACCAAGGTCATGGCACCTTTTTGTGATTTTTTTGATGGTTTATGCTGTTGGAACCAGAGCCATATTTTTTGAAAACACGGAAATCTCATATTCTTTCTCCTTTTGTGATATAAGAGTCAACCGGAGAGAAACTATTGTCGATGCCGGATCGTAAACAAAGTCAAAAAGAGCCACATCCTCTAATAGCGGTTGAGCCGCACTGGCGTTGACTTTGCGACGCAGAATCCCTCCATTCGTATCCAGATAAAAGGAAATGGTTCTGATCAGAATAACCTTAACCTCTTCCTTGGTGTAGGAAGAGTTCAAAGGGGAAGTCAGGACAACACCACGGCTGTCGACTGAGATGACGGTGTTTAATTCACCTTTTTCTTGGTTATAGACACAAAGTGTTTGGTTTTTATGGATTCCTGTTGTCGAAGTGAGGGAAAGATAGGTCTGGCCAGCGACAAGATTGTTTTCACATAAAAGGTCTCTATCCCTGCTTTGTATGATTAAAGAATCGCCACTCTTTCGAATGGCTTCAAGCAATCCATAGGATTGTGGAATCAAAAGACCACGGCCGCTCTCACAAATGTCAAGCCTGATTTTGTCCAGAGTCGCATACGCGGCCTGGTTTCTTTCTTGATCCTCCTTAAGCTTGAAAAAATGGTTCCGAGTCGAGATGAAGAATTCAAGGCTTATGACTAGTATGAAGAGGAAAAATGTAAGACTAATCAAGCTTTCGATCAACGAGAAGCCTCTTGTGATATTTTTAGCAGTTTCCTTCGTTTGCATCTCAGATGTATCCTTATATTACTTTTAATTTAATTTATTTAACTTATATATACTGTATGATCTGGGGATAAATTTGTTATATAAAACTCCTATCTCCCATTTGTTCAGAATCCCAATTCTTTTGATAAATAAAGGGCTACATGCATCCTCTTGCGTGGGTGATTCTCTGCAAAGCAGTCCACTTTTATCCTTTTCATGCTAGGGGAAACTCTTTCGATCGTCCATCCTCGAATGAATACGTGATCCAATCGTTTATCTTTGAATGTTTCTTCAAATTCGACATCTTCCAGTTCCGTACTGTCATAAGGAAGGGATTTAAAACGCTCAAGAGTGACAGACGCCAACTCCGCCGCTCTGACTAAACAGTCGCTCTTTCGTTTGAGGTGGATCGAATGGAGGGTCAATTGGGCTGTTCCCAATATGAAGATACTGGTGATCGAGAGAGCTATGAGAAGCTCGATCATTGAAAACCCTTTTTGTCCTTTTTCTTTTAACTTGAGAAAAAAATTCATCTTGGTCGTCCTTTTATACCGAAGCTGTTTGCACGAGATGTGCCAAAATCTGTCGATGAAGATATCAGGGAAAACCTGGATCTGTGGCATCCGTTGCGTCAACAAATGTCAACACGCCGGGTGATTAACATCAAGGAATCAGTTAACATTTGTTTACTCAATTTAATTTTTTACATAGAGAGAAATATCACACGGTCCTCAGAATAGATTTAAATGGAGCGAGATCATCTGAGTACTGATATCTTTTTCGAGAACACCCCAAGGGAAGCCTTCGAACTGGGCTCTTGTTGATAGGGAGACCCAGCGCACATTTTTAATTACCCTCTTATCTCTACTCTCTTTGAAATCCGAGGATTCGAATTCTTTTTCTTCTTCGGGAATGGTGTAAGCGGCAAAAATCAATAGCATACACAGAAAAAGACTGTGGCAACAAAACCCATGTTTTCCAATTTATCCCTCTCGAAAAAATATATGAATACTCATCCAATCGAGCATAAATTATCATTTAAAAAAACCACTTTTCAGCGCAATTGAGTTTAGCGTGTAAAATTGTACCCAAGATTGCCGATAGGATTTAATATTGAAACGTAAATACTCCTGGTATAAGGTTTTAAGTGACATTTAACTCTCACCTGATGGGTGAGGGACCTTAACCAGGAGGTAGAGCTATGATAACGCAA
>Ga0307425_1001768_pt1 | contig 12577 bp, 11 predicted proteins | sample SalMarWE160330MG_FD_202152 | JGI IMG/M metagenome (GOLD analysis project Ga0307425, IMG submission 202152) | Salt marsh sediment microbial communities from the Plum Island Ecosystem LTER, Massachusetts, United States - WE1603-30 | ecosystem: Environmental > Aquatic > Marine > Intertidal zone >... | reverse complement strand
AAGGTTACGATTTTGGGTTTTTAATTTTTTAAAACTACTTACCAGTACACCAAGGAAGGTAGAATCCAGATGTTCACAATTACTCAGATTTACTATAATATCCTTATCTGTTTCAAGAATTGCCTGTGCCAGATAGTCTTTAAATTCTGTAGCTTCGTTGAGAGTCGCTCTTAATAAATTAATATTAAATACAACAGCATAATTATCTATTATTTTTTCTATTGAATCCATATTACTTATTTCCTTTAGTTTTTAGACAGACAATTATAGTTGATTTCTCAACATGAGAATCCAGATTAAAATATATTTTCGCAATTTTTGGGCCATTTTATCCTGATAGAATAGCAGCATTTCAGGTAAAATAACCTTAATAATAAGTACTAGCTCTGCAGATTTTTCCGGTGATTATCAGCTGTTTTTGAATTGTCATCAGCAAATTGAAGATGAAAATTAAGGTAGAGTTTAGTACTAAGGAATTGAGTTTCCCCATTTTTTTAGATATTAAATAAATAAGGATATTAAACAAAATCAGGTTTGGTTTACAAACCATGATTGGAGGGAGGAATAGATTTGTGCTTCCTTTCTGCTAGATAAATAATAAGCAAAGTATAATAGTAAAAATGACATCGATAAAATGTTTATAGGAGTAATCACCACTCTATACTAACCGGCAGCAGTCATCATATTCTTAACGAGAAACAACCATTAGTACAGCCAACAAAATTGAGATTGCCACTACTAACTTTGTTAAGCTTAAAATCCTGTTCTCTTTGGTTGAAACAAATTCAGAGTACTTTGCCAGATCTACTGTTGCACCCCTCTCTGTTTTTAAGTGCATCATATGTTCTCTCCAATTTTTAATATGTTAGTACTAAATTAACTTGTTATATTTTTCTTACTCGAACCAGGAAACGACTCTAAAACCACCTGTGCCTGGATAAAACGGAGGAGACATAAATTGAAGTCTCCAATCATAACGGTATTGTTTTGTAAAGCCTGATTGAATACCCTTTGAACTAAATGTTCCCACTGGTTGTCTATAATACTGTTGTATTCCTCCAAGAAGGTTTATATCTCCATCTACAGGTCTGTGATTGTAATTATATGCGCCGAAGCCCCACTTTTCACTAAAAACGGAAGCTTGAATATTTATATCATGATGATTTGCATCATTTTCGGTTATCCAGACATAATTTTCTGCAACTATACCAAATAAATCTGTAGAGTTTGGATCTGTCAGCGGATTTGTGTCGTAAACTATATTATCATCAAGCCAGATAGTTCCTTTGCCGGTGGAAGCAGAAGAAGAAGAACATCCTAAAGTATATCTTCCCTTGACGACTCCTTGAAGTCGCACTACACAATCTTTTGCATATATAAGACCATTTGGAGCAGCAGAAGGTAAGTAGAGAGCTGTATACTTGTTCGAATATTTATATTTGTAACGTAGTGAATCTCTATCGAAAACAAGATAAACAGTATCCTGGTTCTTAAATTTAAGCCCATTGTCATCTGCTGCTGCTTCAAGATTCTCAACAGCTTGAGGCGGTATTTCTAAATTTCTTCCTGCCTCATATATACCGGTTATAACTGGAGAATCAGTTGACTTGTTTGTTTGGTAATTTATTGCTCCCTTGTGAGATGTACGTGCACCAAGAAATGAAGGATGTAATGCTACATTTAGATTGTCCTGAGTATGAAAGGGACCCCAGACTGTGTCTTTACCTGTCCACCAAATCGTTCCCGTTGATGTAGGGCTGGATCTTTCGTAGGTAGAGTAATAGGCATATTCAGAAAAATTACTTGGGGCAATCCTTAGTTTAATCTCGCTGGATGTATTGTCAAATGTACCGCGTGAGGTTATCTCGCGATAGCCTAAAACTGGATCTATCATAGTTACTGTGACATCCAGATGACCACCCTGGAATGGAATTGAGTATCCATCATCCCAGCCAGGGTTCATATAAATTTCGTTTGCAGCAATGTTGGCACCACTGATTGCAATATTATGTGCAACGGTTTCTTTCTGATATGAAACATAATTGTCGACAGCCCTGTTGGATAAACTTCCAAATTTATGTCCCAAAACTAAAAGTGTTAAGCTGAAACCGATTACTACAAGAAGAATAGCTTTCCCTGTCATATTATTTAATCCTTTCTAATTATTCTGTTTTTGATCTGCTTACATTTCGTGAAGCAAGCCTTAGTTGTTTCCAGAAGGCATTCGAGTATTTTTCATCATATGCAGCAACGTTTTCAACAGTAAGGTTTATTTCAATACTTTTTATTAACCCGCGGGTTATAACCGGCGTTGGTATAAGGTCATCATTTACATCAAAGTAATCCATGTGAAAGTTGGTTACTCCCAAATTTGAAGGTGCAGGTACATTATTATTTTCTACCCTGTATAATATTCTGTCTCTCGGGTTTGGTGTTGACGAACACTCTGAAAGAGGTCCCAGGTAATAACGAACCGAGTCAAGATTTCCATCATAAGGATATAGATCGGTATAAAATACAATGCTGGTTGAATCAGCATAAATAATTGCCTGAGAAGATATGAAAGGTTTACTAGTTCTGGGATCCATCACGGCATTCCAATTATTATAATATCCGATTTTTCTAAAATCAAATTCTATCATTTGCGACAATACTAATAGATTTTGTTGGATTGTAAGTTCACCGCTGTTGTTATAGGTCTTTTCTGTACTGGCATCACCTAAACGCCAGACTATCATCATTATTATTCCCCCTATAATCATCGATGCTACAATATCGAAAAGAGTTGTAAAACCCATTACTCTTACTCCTGATTAAATTAAAACCAATAGCTATAAATAGTGGACTGCTTAACCGTGTCGGCAGAGAAACCAATAGTTTGGTTATTTTGCCTCCAGGTAACAGCTACACTTAATTTTTTATTCCAGGTTCGCATGCTTACATCAGTGTCGAGGCTACTCGGATCGCTTGGATTCGGATTTACATAGGTTACTTTGCATCTTGAGTAGAAAACCACTGAACCTATAGTATCTGTTTGAGGATAGTTATTATAATCGTCAAAATCATCAAAATTAGAAGGGTCGGTTTCGCCGCTTTCTTTTTGGGGAGGATAGGTAAGTTCAGAAATAGCACACTGACCTTCTTTTGTTTGTTCATCGAAAGATTTCTCAGTTGCACTTTCTATCAGTGATGTTGCAATTGAATTTGCTATTATTCCAAATTTCGAATCAATTAAAACAGAATCAGTCATAAGAATATTATTATTAACTCTTAATATTGTTAGTGAGAGTAAAAGCAGTGCCCCAATTGCAAATAGTGATTGACCGGTATTCATATTTTATATCTTCCTCCTATTTTAGACATTTAAACCCTGTAAAGAACTTGCAATAGTTATGCAGAAATTGGAAGTTTTGTTTTTAGTGAAAATTGGAAAGTTGGAGTAGTTGATTAACGAAAACTACGACATTTCTGACGCCACTTGTTTCGTTCGGTCTGGAAAGAGTAAATTAGAAATTCAAATGAGTAAGTAAACCAAAAGAAAATTATATGATAGATTCGCAATGTTTTACTCCAAAATTAGTTTTAAGAACTCTAAAAGATTGATGTTAAAAGTGAAATATTTACCGCCACGAACTTCGTTTTTCTTTATAAAATGAATAAAACAGGTATAATTCTAAATTTTAAGTGGTACTTAATTTGGGGTTATAAATAGAAGAAAATTGGTGCTTTGAAATAATTAAAATTAAATCCACAACAGCTAAAAGGGGAACATATGATAGTCGATCAGGATTTATTAAGGCTTGTAAAAACAAACGAAATGTTTAAAGCCATTCCTGAGTCCTTTCTTAAAACATTTATAAAGCCTAAAAACTTTTTATTTGTTAAAGAAGGAACTCTTATCTATTCGTTTGATGATGAATCAAGCGATTTTTATTTAATAGTTGAAGGTGAAGTAAAAATTAAATTCTGTGATCAAAGCAATATTGAGCGTAGATATTTGCTTGGTTTTTTCGGTGAGAGGGAAATTCTTGATGGATCAAAAAGGTCTTCTTTCGTAATTGCGGATAAAGACTGTACACTTTATAAAATCGATGCAGAGACATTCAAAGATTTGGTAGCTAATAATCAGACAATAGCTGATAATCTAAACAGAGAGGAAAAAGTTGAATCTGAGGATTTAAAAACTGGATCGCTATAATTTAGCATACTGATAACATAGTTAATAAATTCTTAATATCAAATCAGATATTTATATCGATAATAAAAAAACAGCTAATCAAAGATTAGCTGTTTGAGTTTAGATATTCGAAAATATTTTTACTCCCACCAACTTGCTATATCAAATCTGGAAGATTTAAGATGTAATTGTGAATTCTTTATTGCCTCACTGCTATAATAAAATGATGCGTTGCCCGTCGCATATAAATTTACGTTCGATCCCACAAGTATGGTTGTTCCATAAACACTACAGTTCCCGGTAATTTGACAATCGATTGTAGATTTATCGTAAACCATGATAATTCCTCTGTAGGTGAATTGACCACTCATAGTAAGATTTCCATTAATTATCATAATTCCATCACCCATGCAGGTACCTGATAAATGAATTTCACCATTCATAAAAGTTATTTTAGGTTCAGCTGGAGTTCCAAAAGTTCCGTACGAATATGAACCTGAGTAAACAGTCATATCGGCAGCAAAAATTGTATTCATCACTATAGCTTCCCAATCCGTCGTATCAGGAGTTGAGTAAACACTTGGAGCTCCACCAATACCTAGAATATCATTAGCTATTTGTGGCTTAATATTATTTATAAAATAGGCACTGTCAGAAGGGTTATTCAACGCTACTCCCGGTAAGGCTTGTTCTGGTCCCGGAGTTCCATTAGTGTTTTTATCACTACCATCAATATTAAGATTTCCGTTTAGATGTAATCCTAGCATATCAGAAACAATAACCAATGCACCTAAGGTTGGCGGTAATTGAACTGGTTCTCTGCTTGCCCTGATTATTGATTGATGAACAGTGTTGTCAAAATATCCAGTTGATGTAATTGTAAGTAAAGAATCTGGACCTGAAATATCTATATCATAATAACCGCCCATAATTAAGTTATTATTAAATATTCCCTTGAGAGTTTTGTTTCTTCTCATTTTTTCCAAATAAATTTCTGCACCCGAATTTGCAATTAACCGTGATTCAATGCTTTTATAATGATCAACAGTTGTTTTCAATCCTTCTTTTGAATTGGCATTCAATTTAAGTATCAGAAAGGATGTGATAATTGAAAAACCAAGCGCAAGTATGATCATTGTTTTTCCGCTCATAAATTCCTCGGACTTATAGTTAATTCCCAGTAGGTAAATAAGTATTCTTTGTCAACCGGTTCAACGGACTCAACCCACAACTCAGCCTTGACGAAACGTATTTCGTTAAAATCTGAAGTTGGAGTTCCAACATCATTGTAATAAGAAAATCTTACTTTTGTTAATCCTAATGATGGTCCGGCAATCGTATCGTTGTTTACTATCCTTATTAAAACGCGGTCCTTGGGATTGGTAGTTGAATTTGCATAAGTGGTATCGCTTATATAGTATGTTACTACATCCTGTGTTCCATCTCTATTCATATCCGCATAATATGAAACCCGCTCAGAGTCGGCGATTAAAAAAGGATTTGTTTTACAATCATAACCAATTTTTCTCAGGTCGTAACTCATGATATCTGCCAGGGTCTTTGCATTCTGCTGCATTTGCAATTCGGAATCAGATGCAAACCTGGTATTAGATTGATAAGTGTTCGCATTGAACATCATTAAAAGTAGTATGCCTGCAATAATTACAGAGCCTACTAAATCTAAAATTATACTCATAATTATTTAAGTGTAAATATGAATGATAATAGAACGGTATTTTTCATATAAGGACTTGTAACAGTAACATCAGCTCTTTTGTAAAATGTTTTTGTCATCACCTTATAATCGGGGTTATATTCGCTTACGTAATAAACGCTACATCTGACTAAATAATTCTCTGCATGGGGAGCGGCGATTGTACGTGAATAGTTATTGAAATCATCTATATCATTAAAGTTTGGGTATTGTTCGTTTGCAGCCGGACCCAGAGAATAAGGGGAAGTTAATACAGAGGGATCTGTTGTTGGGAATTTAATTGTTGCTACATCAAATGCTTTCATTTTAATCTCTTCTATCAAATCATTCGCTAAAGAGAAAGCAGTAAGATAAACCTTGTTCTCGGTTTCAATAGTTGAATTCTCCAGAACCGCAGTGTTAAATCTAAGAGAAATAAGCGATATTAAAACAAGAGCACCTAAACTTAAAAATGAATTTTGACTTGACATCTTATAACCCCCTAATAAATATTTGTATAACCATAGAGCCAATAGATATGCCACTTTAAGCGACAAGATTGTCGGAATTATTCAATGATAAGAGTAAAAATGATTACTTTTTTATGTTTGAGAGGTGAAGTGTGTAATGGTCAACAAAATTAATGAGAATCAATTTCAAATTGATACAAACTCAGTAACAACGAAGTCGTTATTTAATTCCGTCTTTCCCTAATAGCTTTTAATCTTCTTTGAAGTGTACGCTCACTTACACCCAGAAGGGGGGCTGCACGCTGAACACTGTTACCTACAGTTCTCATAACATTTAGGATATGCTCTTCAGCTGCTAAATCTAAACTTACCAGTTTCGGTTTGTGGTTTCCATTATCGGGAGGTTTGATATATTCTCGTGGAAGGTCAATAGAATTTATGTATGTCTCATCAAAACTTTTAGCAACTGCATTTAGGATTATATTTTCCATTTCCCGTACGTTTCCTGGAAAAGAATAATTTCTTAATGCATCGAGAACGGCATCAGAAAACCCCCGGATATTTTTATTGTAAGTTCTGTTTCCAACTTCAAGAAAATGTTCTGCAAGTAATACAACATCATCGCCTCTTCTATGAAGCGGAGGCATGTAGATGTAACCCCGGTTTAAACGATAATATAAGTCTGCTCTGAATTCTTTCTTGTTTACTGCTTCCAGTAGGTCTTTATTAGTTGCCGAAATAATCCTGATATCCAGCTGGACAGGTTTTGGATCGCCTATCCTGTAAATTTCGTTATACTGAATCGTTCTTAAAAGTTTACCCTGTAAGGCCATAGGAAGTTCACCAACTTCGTCCAGAAAAATAGTTCCACCATTTGCGGCTTCGAAATAACCAATTTTGTCTTCAAGTGCACCAGTGAAAGTTCCCTTCTTATAACCGAACAATTCGCTTTCGAAAAGACTTGGTGAAATAGATGCAAGATTTACGGCTATAAATGGTTTATTTCTTCTTGGAGAAAGATCGTGAATCTTTCTTGCGATCATATCTTTTCCGGTTCCTGTTTCACCGGCAATGTAAATTGTTTCGTTTGTTGGTGCAAAGATTTCAGCCAGCTCAAACACCTTATGCATCGATGGTGAGTCAGTAATAATATCTGAGAAAATTCTCCTGCTTGGTTTCTGTTCAAGAAGTGCTCTTCTAAGTGAGTCACGTTCGGATTCAAGCAGTTTTGTGTTTAATGCTCTTCGTATCGTCAGTAATAATCTGTCTGTATCTGGCGGTTTAGTAATAAATTCATAGGCACCTAGTTTTATTGCATTTAATGCGATTTGGACTTCATGAACAGCCGTAATTACAACAACAGGAATCTGCGGATAGACTGCATAGATTTTTTCAAGCAGTTCAAGACCATTCATCTCCGGCATGAATATATCAAGAAGAATTAAATCAATATCTGTTCTTTCCAGAAGTGGTAAAACTTTTAAAGGATTTTGTTCAGTTAAAACATTCGTGTATCCTTCCTGGTTCAGAAACTCCTTCATTAATTGTAAATAGGAAGGCTCATCGTCTATAATTAAGATTGGATTTTTCTCCACGTTACCTTTTCCTGCTAAATTTTTCCCAACGTAAAGGTTGTTTTAGTTAAATTTATCAGTTTGCTTCAAAAATCGTGCACGCCATTTGTAAGTCTCACATTAAAGCAAATTTCATCGTTTTTGCTTATTTTGAAGTAGAAAAAAATTATTCTTGTATAAAGTAAAGGGTTAAAATGACAGCGAATTTAGATATGATTAAAAAAGCATATAATAATTACCGGGAAAAATTGACCGCTATTAGAAAAGTCCTGAATCGGCCTTTAACTTATTCAGAGAAAGTTCTTTATACGCATTTGTGGAATAAACCAACAAAAGAATTTAAGGGTGGAAAAGATTATGTTGATTTAGCACCCGATAGGGTAGCAATGCAGGATGCGACTGCACAGATGGCACTTCTTCAATTTATGTCGGCTGGTAAAAAGACAACTGCAGTTCCTTCAACTGTTCATTGCGATCACCTTATTCAGGCGCAGGTTGGTGCAAAGGATGACCTCCTTCGTGCTAATGAAGAGAATAAGGAAGTCTATGATTTTCTTGAAAGTGTGTCGCGAAAATATGGAATCGGTTTTTGGAAACCCGGTGCAGGAATTATTCATCAGGTAGTTTTAGAGAATTACGCTTTCCCGGGCGGAATGATGATAGGAACTGATTCGCATACTCCGAATGCTGGTGGGTTAGGAATGATTGCAATCGGTGTCGGTGGTGCAGATGCTGTTGATGTTATGGCTGGAATGCCATGGGAGTTGAAGTGGCCTAAAATTATTGGTGTAAAGTTAACAGGTAAAATGAGCGGCTGGACTTCAGCAAAAGATGTTATTCTTAAACTTGCAGGAATACTAACTGTAAAAGGTGGAACCGGTGCCATCGTTGAATATTTTGGTGAAGGAACAAATTCAATTTCCTGCACAGGTAAAGGAACGATTTGTAATATGGGTGCTGAAATTGGTGCTACTACTTCGGTATTTCCTTTTGATGAGAAGATGTCGTCGTATCTTAGAATAACAAGAAGAGTAGATGTGGCAGCACTTGCCGAAGGACTTGCTGATGAGTTGTATGCAGATAAAGAAGTGTTCGAAAATCCTGAAAAATTTTACGACCAGGTGATTGAAATTAATTTAAATGAGCTCGAACCGCATTTAAATGGTCCTTTCACACCGGATAAAGCATGGCCTATTTCTAAAATGAAGGAAACAGTCAAGAAAGAAAACTATCCGGATAAAATTTCGGTGGCTTTAATCGGAAGCTGTACTAATTCTAGTTATGAAGATATTGACCGTTCTGCAAGCATCGCTGAACTTGCTCTTAAAAAAGGATTAAAAGCTAAATCACAGTTCACGATTACTCCAGGCTCTGAACAGGTTAGAGCAACAGTTGAGAGAGATGGACTTTTAAAACCTTTAACTGATATTGGCGGACTAATTCTGGCAAATGCCTGTGGTCCCTGCATTGGTATGTGGAAAAGAATGGATATTAAAACCGGAGAGAAAAACACAATTGTTACTTCATTCAACAGAAATTTTGCAAAACGGAATGATGGTAATCCGGAAACTCTGGCATTTGTTGCATCACCGGAAATTACTACTGCACTGGCTTTAGCCGGAAGTCTTTCCTTCAATCCGATGACGGATGAGCTGGTAAATCAAAAAGGAGAAAAAGTAAAACTTGATGCACCAACAGGTGAAGAGCTGCCGCCAAAAGGATTTGATGAGGGAAGCAGCGGATTTATTCCACCTGCTCAAGATGGTAGTAGCGTTGAAGTTAGAGTTGATCAAAAGAGCGAACGTTTACAGCTTCTAAAACCATTTCAAAAATGGGATGGAAAAGATTTAATTGATTTACCTGTGCTTCTTAAAGCAAAAGGAAAGTGCACAACTGATCATATTTCAATGGCAGGTCCGTGGTTAAGATTTAGAGGACATCTGGATAATATTTCCAACAATATGTTCATCGGTGCAATAAATGCTTATTCAGGTGATGCTGGCAAAGTAAAAAATATTTTTAGTGGTGAAACCAAATCTGTTCCCGAAGTTGCGCGTGAATATAAAGCAAAGGGTACTGGTTGGGTGGTAATCGGAGATGAAAATTATGGCGAAGGATCTTCACGTGAGCATGCAGCTATGGAACCAAGATTTCTTGGCGGCAGAGCAATAATTGTGAAAAGTTTCGCACGAATTCATGAAACGAATTTAAAAAAACAAGGCATGCTGCCGCTTACTTTTGCTGACCCGAAAGATTACGATAAGATAAAAGAAGATGATAAAGTTGATCTGCTGGTTTCACAGCTTGCACCCGAAAAGCAAGTTAAGATGATTGTAAAGCATAAAAATGGAAGTAAGGATGAAATTATGCTTAATCATACAATGAATGAAGCGCAGATTAAATGGTTTAACGCAGGGAGCGCGTTGAATCTGATTGCAGAAAAGAATAAGTAATTATTCTTCTATTTCTTTTGCGTACAACTTTTCACAGATGAGCGAAAGAGTTTCTTTTTCATTTTTGCTAAGAGCAGAAGAATAATCCGATAAAAATTTATCCACTTCGGGATTGATCTTTATTAGAAGGTTAATCCCTTTTTTTGTGATGCGAGCCATCGAAAGTCTCCGGTCTTCCTCCGAAATGAATCTTTCAACTAAACCGTTAGCTACGAGCGTATCAATAAGCCTTGTAACATCGGGGGCAGGTTCAACCATTCTCTTAGTAATTTCCCCACGAGGGTAGCCATTCGGGTGAGAACCTTTAAGTATTCGCAAAACATTAAATTGTGCAAGTGTGATATTGAATTTATTGCAAAGTGCATCGAGCTTTGAATGAATATAATTTGAGGCGACGAATAAATTTAGTATTGCTTCCTGCTCTATGCTGCTAAACATTTTCTGTCTTAGACGCCTTTTTAGTATGTCGCCCATAATGTTCAGAATAATTATTTAAGTTGCCGCAATTATGTGTCTCGCCAGTGTTAATCTCAACAAATAAATTTAGACGGGGCAGACTTTTGCATTAAAGATCAAGTATAATTCTGTTTTAAGTCCAAAAATCCCGTATGGTTTAAAGGTTTACATATCACTATTTTCAATGGCGAAAATTAAAACACTATTAAAACTATTTGAATGACGTTTCTTAATCCAGCAATCTTATTCGGGCTTTTGGCAGCATCCATCCCTATTTTGATTCACCTGTTAAATTTGCGGAAACTTAAGAAGATTGACTTCAGCACACTCCAGTTTCTTAAAGAACTGCAGAAGAATAAAATTCGGAAGATAAAGTTAAAGCAATGGCTGCTTCTCGCATTGAGGGTATTAATTATACTTTGTATTGTTACTGCATTTGCAAGACCAACGCTCGTCGGAGTTTCAATTGGTGGGACAACTTCAGCAGCAAAAACCACCGCGGTTTTTATTCTTGACGACACATTCAGCATGAGTGTAATTGACCAGAACGGATCTTATTTCAACCAGGCCAAAGAAGCCATAAAAGAGTTGTTGAATCAGTTTGAAGAAGGGGATGAGGTCGGACTGATTCTTGTCTCGCATCAACCGGATGAAATTGAAATGACGTCGAATCTAGGAAAGTTTAGGGAAGAAGTTGAGGCCATAAATATTTCTTTCGCTAGCAACAAATTAAATAATGCAATTATTAAAGCTGCTGATGTTATTGTGAAGGCAAAAAATTTTAATAAAGAAATTTATCTTTTTTCAGATTTTCAAAAGGGAAGACTTGCTACAGATAATGAGACTACAGATTTAAAGGAACAGTTGGGAGAGCAGGTTAGGTTATATTCTTTTGATTATTCCGGAAAAGAAGTTACTAACTTTGGAATTGATGATTTGAAAATTAACACTCAGATATTTGAAAAAGATAAACCGGTAAAGTTTGATGCTGTTGTGAAAAATTATTCTAATCATTCTAAAGAAAATCTGGTGGTTTCTTTGTTTATTAACGGTGAGAGATCAGCTCAGCAAAGTGTAAACCTTAATTCCGGTGAGTCCAAAACTATAAATCTCGAAGCTCCCGCAAAAACTTATGGAAACAGTTTAGCAGAGACTGAGATTGAAGAGGATGATATATTACAGGATAACCAACGGTTTACATCTTTTAGTATTCCTGAAAAAATTCCACTTCTGATTTTGGTTGATGATGTATCAGGCTCAAAAATGCTGGAGTTAGCTTTGAAATCTGTTTCCGAACAAAATTATTTCGAGATTACGACAAAGAAAGTTGATCAGGTTTCGGCAACACAGCTTAATGATTTTCAAGTGGTTGTGCTGGTTAGCAGTAATTTTATTGGTGCAAAGGAGAAAATCACCAAGTTTTTGAATTCTGGAAAAGGAGTAATAGTTTTTCCTTCATCCGAATTAAATTCTGCAAATTTTATAAGTTCATTAAATTCAATTGGAATAGGAATTACAGGTGGTTTTGTAAAAACTGATAAAGGGCAGTCAGTTCATTTTAACGAAATTGATTTTAACCACCCTCTTTTTGAAAATATTTTTGTTGACGAAAAAAAGAAACAAGTTGAATCACCCGATTTTTATTCGTACTACAAAATAAATCCGGCAGGGAAGGGAAAAACAATAATCAGTCTTGAAGATGAAAGCAGCTTTTTAAGTGAGTATTCTTTGAATGACGGAAAAATTTTGTTGTT
>Ga0307425_1001765_pt1 | contig 12580 bp, 11 predicted proteins | sample SalMarWE160330MG_FD_202152 | JGI IMG/M metagenome (GOLD analysis project Ga0307425, IMG submission 202152) | Salt marsh sediment microbial communities from the Plum Island Ecosystem LTER, Massachusetts, United States - WE1603-30 | ecosystem: Environmental > Aquatic > Marine > Intertidal zone >... | reverse complement strand
GAGCCCCAGGCGACAAAGCAATCTCGTAACACGTCGAAATTAAAGGGATTGCCGCGCTCCCTTTGGTCGCTCGCAATGACCAGAAGAGATTGTGACACAGTCTCATAGTATTGGGTTTTCCAAAAGACAATAAATAATCTAAAATCGGTAAAGGAGTTTCTAAATGTCAAAACTATTTGAACCTGTAAAAATCAATGGTATGGTAATCGCCAACCGTTTCGTTCGTTCGGCCACTTGGGAAGCCATGGCAACCGATGACGGTGCCTGCACACCACAATTAATTGACCTTATGGCCGGCCTGGCAAAAGGCGGTGTGGGCCTGATCATCACGGGCCATACCTATATAAGTAAAGAAGGGCAGGCAGGACCCAGGCAGCTTGGAGTTTACAAGGACGAGCTGATCCCCGGACTTACTGAAATGACACGTGTAGTACACGATAAAGGGGGTAAAATTGCAATGCAGCTCGCTCATGCGGGTTTTTATGCAAAATCCAAACTTACAGGGCAGATCTCCCTTGCTCCCTCCCTGGTGAAGGGTCTTTCAAAATCGCCCAAAAAGGAAATGAGCATAATGGATATCCGACAAGTCGTCCGGGTATTCGCTCAAGCAGCTCAAAGGGCAAAAGCGGCAGGCTTTGATGCAGTTCAGATTCATTCGGCCCACGGGTATCTGTTAAGCCAGTTTCTCTCGCCCATATACAATAAACGTACCGACATGTATGGCGGGGATATCCACAATCGTGCCCGGGCCCTTATCGAGATACTTCAGGCAATTCGAAAGGAGACAGGCCCGGACTATCCTGTCTTGGTAAAGCTAAACTCCGAGGATTTTGCAGAAAACGGACTCAGCCTTGAAGACTCCGTTCGGGTGGGAGTCATGCTGTACGAAAACGGCATAAATGCCATTGAATTGAGCGGCGGGCTTCACATCAGCGGAAAGATGGGAACCATCCGCACAGGAATCAATTCAGAGACGGATGAGGCCTATTTCAGGGACGGTGCAATAGCCTTTAAAGAAAAAGTGCCTGTTCCCCTATTACTTGTTGGTGGGATCCGTTCCTTTCAGATGGCTGGAAATCTCGTGGGGCAGGGAGTGGCTGATTATATCTCCATGAGTCGCCCCTTTATCCGGGAGCCGGACCTGATCAATCGCTGGAGATCAGGGGATCTGAAAAAAGCCAGATGTGTATCCGACAGTCGTTGTTTCGAGCCGATCGCGGAGGGCGGCAGTGTTCGTTGCGTTAGAGAAATGAAGTGAAAAGGCAGATTCTTGAGAAAATCGAATAAAGACTTACGGAAATACTTCCCGGGTATAAAGTAAGGAATCAGAATTCGGCAGAACAGTATTCCGGACTAAAAAAAGGGGTTGCATTCAAATATCAATTACGGCAACCCCTTTATCTGTCAGTTCATTTTCTATTTACTGTATTTCATCACCGCTGCCTTCAGAAAATCGACATAATCCTTGGCCGGAAGTCCTTGGTCTGCCTTATCCTTGATATAGTCATCAATAACAGGTGCGGCAGCCGCTGCCCAACGATCGCTCTCCGCCTTGGAGAGAGGGATGATCTTGTTGCCCAGACTGAGGGTAAACTCCCGTCCCGCCTTGTCACTGTCGTCCCAGCCCTGACCATGCTTGGGAATCCATTCTTTATTCACATCCATAATCACCTTCTGGACATCCTTGGGCAGGGCATTCCATTTATCCAGATTCATGACCACATACATACCTGCCGTATATCCTATGGAGTAGCATTCAATGGTATATTTTATCACCTCTCCCTGCTTCCACCCCTTCAAGACTTCCATTGGACTTAATGTGGCATCCACAACACCCTTCTGGAGGGCCTCATACACACCGCCCTGACTCATGGCAACAGGGACGCCGCCTAAGGCTTTGGCAACCTTTGCGTTAAAGCCATATGAACGGATCTTCAGGCCCTTCAGGTCTTCCAGCTTGTTTACAGCCTTCTTGCTATGAAGCAGCCCGGGGCCGTGTGCATGGAGATACATGACCTTGACCTTGTTCAGTTCTTTGGGCATGAAATGATTATAAAATTCATTGATAATTGCGGTGGCAGCCTTACCATTGGGATAACCCATGGGAAGGTCCATTGCCTCCATGGCGGGGAAGACACCCCTGCTGTATCCAAAAACGGCCATCCCTATATCGCTGATACCCTTCAGAACACCGTCATACATTTTGGGCCCCTTGAGAAGGGCACCACCAGGATAGTATGTAATCTTTACCTTCCCATTTGTGCGTTTCTCGATTTCTTTTGCCCAGGAATCACCCAATTTCCCCTGGATATGAGTTGGTGGGAAGAAGTTGCTGTAGCTAAGTTCAATAGCCTTTGCCTGTACCGTACTTAGGCCAACTGCAAAAAATACGCCCAGTGCCATAATCAGAAAAAATACCAAAATTCCTCTTTTCGCATTCATAGAAATCCTCCTTTGTTATAGAAAGAAGTTCAAATAAAAAAAATTTTCGAAATTAGACGCTCGTAACAATTCTGATAAAATGGCTACCTCCTTTCAAGTTGCTAATTTACATATTGCTTAATATTGTTGTCAAGGCAAAATCAAACTAAATTTGTCAATTGCTGAAAAGGGTTTTTCTCACTTCAAAAAATCCTGTTCAAAAAGTATCCCAGCTGCGGGTTGACACTGGGAAGTACTGACGCGGTTCTAGGCCTGATTGAAGAAAAAAACCTTTCTTTGAGAAAAATCAGCCACACTTCAAGCGTCCTAGACACATTATCTTTGATTACGTGCCAAGAAATCCCACAGGAAAAATCGAAAAGCCCAAATTGAGAGAGAAATTCAGAGGCTAAATTTATTCATACCGGTCTTTCTTTACATTCTGTAAAAAACTTTGACAATCAATCCCGCTATTCCGCGAGCATAATTTCCTTCACTTCCCAGGGATTAATCCTATTATCAGACAATTACCCTAATACTGATTTCTTGCACCGGGCTGGCATGTAATTTGCTATTTTTAACAAATACTTAACCTTTGTTTTTAGGTCTTTCAAGATACGATTTTTGTTGTTTTTTCGAAGTTTTTGTTCTAAAAAGGGCTAGCAAAATCTCTAATCAGGCAAATATCTCATGAATCGGCGGGATGTTATAATCTTTCCCGGAGATAAATTGTCAGTTATATAATCAATAATATGGGATTCTTAGAAAAACCATCCAAAGGTCTGGCAAAGATATTATATTGGGTAGCCGGCGCTGGCATCGTCTCCATGATGCTCCTCACATGTGCCGATATAATCCTTCGTTTTGGCGTAACAGTCTATCATGAGTATCATTGGCAGTTTTTTTCCCACTTCAGGCCAATTCCGGGAACATATGAACTGGTTTGCTTTCTTGGTTCAGTAGCTGTCGCCTTTGCCATGGCTCACACCTCAGTCGAGCAGGGTCATGTGGCGGTAAGTATCGTGGTCAGCCTCTTCCCAAAAAGGGTCCAGGCAGTTATTGAGACTATAACGACTCTATTCGGGCTTATCCTTTTTATTTTACTTTCCTGGCAATCTGTTCTTTATGCCGGTGACCTCCTTAGAAGAGGCGAGGTATCCCCGACCCTCCAGTTACCATTTTATCCGTTTGTTTATGGAATAGGATTTGCTTCGGCTGCTGTATGCCTTGTCCTTCTGGTAGATCTTTCTAAATGCCTGCCTGAGGTGTTTCGCAAATGAGTGTCACAACAATAGGGATAATCGGTCTTATCGTCTTGGTCATCCTTCTATTTTCCAATATGCCTGTGGGCTTTGTCATGGGCTTTCTGGGTTTTCTTGGATTCAGCTATGTGGTCAATCTTCACGCGGGTCTTTGCCTTCTGGCCAGGGATGTCTTCGAAGTCTTTTCATCCTACGGTTTAACTGTTATCCCTCTTTTTGTCTTTATGGGCCAGATTGCCTTTTACTCCGGCATCAGCCGAAGGCTTTACGACTCTGCCTATGTCTTGGTGGGAAGCCGCAGGGGGGGACTTGCCATGGCCACTGTTGCAGCCTGCGCGGGCTTTTCGGCTATCTCAGGTTCGACCAATGCGACGGCCGCCACCATGGGAACCGTTACCCTGCCTGAGATGAAACGATATAAGTATGACATGAGCCTTGCTACCGGTACGGTCGCTGCTGCAGGGAGTCTCGGCATTTTGATCCCGCCGAGCGTTATTTTTATTGTCTATGGAATTCTGACCGAACAGTCCATTGGCAAACTTTTTGCCGCCGGCATTTTACCCGGTATCCTGCTTTCAATCCTATTTTTGTTGACTATCTATTTGCGTGTCCTGAAAAATCCTTCCCTGGCCCCTGCCGGACCCAAAACAACTCTTAAGGAAAAAATCAAGTCTTTTATGGGAATCATAGAGACATTGATCCTATTTGCATTGGTCATGGGTGGTATTTTTTTCGGCATATTCACACCCACGGAGGCGGCCGCAGCGGGTGCCTTTTTTACCATATTAATGGCTGTTATCAGGCGGCAACTGACCTGGCCGAGTTTTGTTCAGTCTCTGGCCGACACTACCCGAATCAGTTGCATGGTGATGGTCATTGTGACCGGTGCCGTGGTATTTGGTCATTTCATGGCCGTTACCAGGTTGCCCTATGACCTGGCAACCTGGGTGAGCGGTCTTCCGCTTCCAAACTGGGCCATAATGAGCGTGGTTATTCTCGTTTATCTTTTCGGGGGCTGTTTCATGGATGCCCTGGCCATGATCATGCTGACCATTCCCATCTTTTTTCCGGTTTCCCAGGCATTGGGGTATGATCCAATCTGGTTTGGCGTGGTAATCGTATTGATCACTGAGATGGGAGTGATAACACCACCTGTGGGAGTCAATGTCTATGTGGTTTCCGGTGTGGCTAAAGACGTCCCCCTCGAAGACATATTCAGGGGCGTCCTTCCTATGCTTGCTGCCTTACTGGTGTGCAATATACTCCTCCTGATTTTCCCGCAGATTGCCCTGTTCCTGCCAGGCCTCATGCGATGATCCTTTAGCCCGGAACTCAACCGATCGCCTCCCATTTAAGGATATCGTAATAGGTCAATATTCCTTTCACATAGTCGACCGGTTCCCTGCCCCTGCAATATCCCTATTGGCTGTTCTTGTAGTATTTCGAATAACTGAGTAGCGGGAGTACCTCCTTCAGATCTGACCAGCTATTGGGATCAAGACCCTTTTCCAGTGCTATTTCCTGAGCATCCAGGATATGCCCGCGCCCTACGTTGTAATTTGCAAGGGTTATAAGCACCCTGTCCGGATTACTTGCATCATCCCAAAAACCTGCCAAGTTGCTTAGTTTCTTATAGACGTTGCCTTTAGAGTCCAATATTCTAGACATCAAAGGCGCTTTGATATAGTTATGGAAGTTATAATTCCAAAAAGGTAGCATATATGGGAACCATACTTCGATTTTTCCAGCATGCAAATCAGAAACTTTTTTCTTTTCGGCCCACTCGGGACCGGAAAGTCCACATGGATAAAACATAACTTGAAAAATGGGTTCTGATAGACCTTTTGTCGCCAGAAGCATACAGTAGACACACGTATTGCTTGCTTTTAAGAACGACTACCTGAAAGCAAAAATTTGTCTTTTGTATCGGGGCGAAGAGCGAATAAAAATTAAAAGTGCGCTATTCATGCCAGTTGAAGAATTCTTAATGAACCTCAGGCCACAAAACCCGATTCTTTTTTAAAGGAGAAGCCTAATGACACTTATGGAATTTTCTATGATACCCCTTGATAAGGGATTCAGTTTCAGCAAGCACGTTGCCGATACCCTGAAAATAGTTGACGAGAGCGGCCTTGATTACCGCCTGAATCCCATGGGAACGGTTGTCGAAGGCGAGTGGGACGACCTTCTGTCCCTGCTTACCAGGTGCTTTCGTAGCCTTGAAAAGGAGTCCGACCGTATCAGCCTCCAAGTGAAGTTTGATTGCCGCAAGGGCGTGTCGGGCGCACTTGAAAGCAAGATCCAAAGTGTAAAGAAAAAAGCCGGTCGTTCACTTAAAATCTGATATGGCTCCTCAAAGAAATCTGTAGGTTAAGAAAGAACAAGTAAAAATGGTAGCACTTTTGCATTTTGAAAATGCGGCAGGAATGGCCATGGGGGTCTCTTTTCAAAAGCCGCATATGCTGACATCATTTCATGGAACGGCAGTTAAGCCTTAAACCTCTGCTTGGGACAGCCCCTGAAGGGAAGCTTCATCGTGGCGTTGGCCTTAACTGCCTGTTCGGAGGCCTCATGTTTGCGGGTCTGGGGGCGTTCGACTATCTCAGTAGAATTTGTGATGCGACTTTTGAAAAGAGACCCCCATGGCCCTGTATTTTAGAATGCTGAAGTGTTATTGAAAAAGGATGCATATGGTCAGTCAAGAAAGCATATCAGAGCTGAAATCCTGGTTTGCTGCTTATGTAAAAACCTTTCGATCCGACGATCCCGACTACCAGAGAAATATTGATCTGAAAGAAGAGCATACCAGGCGGGTCTGCAATGAGATACTGGACGTGGGTAAAAGCCTGGGTCTCGATAATGAAGACCTTCACCTAGCAGAGGTAATCGGCCTTTTCCACGATGTCGGTCGATTTGAGCAGTACGACCTTTACGGCACATTTTCGGACCCTGAATCAGAAGACCATGCTTTGCTTGGTGTCAGGGTGCTCCGCAAAAACGGTGTCTTAAAAACCCTTGATCAAAAGACCCGTGACCTCATCCTGCGCGCTGTTTCCTATCACAACCGCGCAACACTTCCCACGGAAGAGACAAAAAGGTGCCTGTTTTTTACAAAACTGCTGCGGGATGCGGACAAGCTGGATATCTGGCGTGTTGTTACCGACTATTATCGTGAAATGAATAGTGTAAGAAACGGGGTCATCGAACTCGGGTTGCCTGATACCCCAGAAATTTCCCAAGACGTCTATACGGATATGATGGCCGGAAGGATAGTAAGGACGACCTGCCTGAAGACACTTAATGATTTTAAGGTGCTCCAAATGGGCTGGATCTATGATGTCAACTTTCCTAGGACTTTTCAACTAGTTCGCGAAAGAGGTTACCTGGAAAAAATACTCGATGTGCTGCCTCGAACCAGGGAAGTATCTGAAATCTATTCGGTAGCTCGATCCTGCTTGGAAGAAAATTGTTTGGCTTCACCCGGCGGGCCAATCCTAGCGGAATCCAACCCGAAAAACCGCCACAGCCATGGATACAGCTAAGGCAATGACTACCCTCAGCCCTTTTATTGCCGGGTGAAGGTTATTTTTATCTCGAGATTTCACTATCTGATAATTGATCGATCAGGCCCGGTCTCCTTTATTTCACTTCCCGATCATCTCCCACATATAGGAGGGTCGCCGTAGCCCTCAACTCTTCCCCCAGTTGTTCAAGCCTTTCCCAGGCACAATCGGACACCCTGATGAACACGAGGCGATATCCTTCCTTTGCAAATTTATAATTTGTCAGGATGCTGAACATCTTGCAACCATATTTCCGAATAATATCCGTAACCTCTTTGATAGAACCGGGGCGATCCTCCAACTCAAATGCCAACTGGATCCCCGGCTTGTCTACACCGGTAAAAGAAACAAGCACTCTGAAAATATCGGTCTGCGTTATAACACCCACCAGCTCTCCTTCATTGTCCACCACAGGTGCGCCTGATAATCGGCTGTCCAACAGGACCCTGGCTGCTTTGTCAATGGGGTAATCGAGCGGGATTGTAACGGGGTCCTTGCTCATGATATCCCTTACCTGGATATTGGAAATCATGCCATAAAGCTCGGTAATGTGTTCGAACCTGGTGACTTCCGAAGGCGCTGCCCTTTTAATATCCTTGTCCGTAAGCAAGCCAACCAGCTTCCCGTCTTCCACCACCGGCAATTGCCTGATTTTGTTTTTTTTCAAAAGCTCATCCGCTTCCTTTAGGTAAGACTTCGCATTAACCGTTATAGGGGGTTTACTCATCCAGTATTTTACTAACAATTTCTCACACCTCCTTTTCGCGCTGTTTCTCCACGGAAAATCCGCACATTTTGTCCCTCAACACAGTTTGAATTGTCAACACACTTATGCAGTTATTATTATCTACAAAATTTAAGAGAAAGCCACATTTTTGTGCTCCTTCACCGGCCCTAGCCTTTGTTAAAGTTACATTTCAAAATTTCTTTGATGTTTCAGAACAAAATTTCTATAATACTCAAATAATGATCCTCCACGCCCTGCATCTAACACCTTGCTGGTGATCGGGAGTATGCCTAAGCCACCTGATGTGAATGAATATATCCAAATTAGGCGGTGGATTTTGGGAGGTAAAATAACCACATGTCTTTTCTCTTTATTGGCTCCACGGGAGACCGGGCAGGCCAAAGCCTTGTGGCCTGGACCATTGCCAGAAGACTGGTGGAAAAAGGCCTCAACGTCGGGTTCCTAAAGCCCTTCGGAACGAATCCCGTTCAAATAGAAGGCCTGTGGACCGACCCTGACGCATTCCTGTTCAGGGAGGTATTGAAACTTCACGAACCCATTGAAAAAATCTGCCCATATCTTATTACAGAAGATCTTTGGAGACAAAAGGAATCCAAAGAGATTATCGACGAGATAAAGTCACTCGCCCGGGAGCTTTCCACTCTAAAAGACATGCTCATTATAATGGGATCCGGGCAAATATTCTTTGACGATGTCTCCTGCCATGTTTCCGACATTTCTCTCATAAACGGCCTAGCGGCCGATTTCGTCCTTGTTAATCGCTACCGGGAGACATCTAGATCCATCTATTCCATCTTATCCGTCAGTTCTCTTCTCAAGGACAGCATAAAAGGCATTATTCTCAATCGCATTCCGCCGGAAAAACTTGAAGAAATCAGGGATCATGTAGTCCCTTCCCTTGTCCAGAAAGGAATACCGATCACTACAACACTTCCGGAAGATCCGGTCCTTTCATTTCGTAGCCTCGCGGCGATAAGGGAGGCGCTCGACGGCCAAATCCTCCAAGGCGGGGAAAACCTCGATCAACCGGTAAGTGGAATGACAGTTGGATCAGCCGACCTTAGGGGTCAGCTCCAGTTGTTCAAGAGAGCCTACAACAAAATTATTCTCCTTGCCCCCTCTCCCGGCAGAGAAATAGAAGGAAGCTCAGCCCATCGCCCCGTTGCGGGTATCATCCTTACAGGAGGCCGTAATCCGGCCCTCCAGCTCCTGCAGACCGCCAAAAACACGGGTATCCCTCTTATGCTGGTAAAAGACGACACTTTTTCCGTCCTGGAACGTTTAGACCGGAGCACTCCTCCCCTTTCACCTAAGGATGAGATCAAGGTCCGATATTTTACAGGACTGATGGATAATAATGGTGCGCTCGATGACTTGATCGAATCCATCACGATCATTCGTTAGCACGCACAGGCAGTAAAAAAGGCATGACAAGGGTAAAAATCCGAAATAAATGAACGATTCAACAAATTTCTCAGCCGATTGTATCCGATACAATCTCGAGGAGTTTATCCGGGGAGATCGGCTTTGACAAAAACAGGTTGGCTCCCGCTTCAAGCCCCTCGGCTTTATCCTCCTCCCGGCTCTTTGCAGTCAAGAATACGATCGGCGTTTCCCTATAATTTTCTCTTTCCCGAATCTTCCTGCAAAGCTCAAAGCCATCCATCTCAGGCATGATGATATCGAGCATCAAGAGATCGTAGCTGTTTTCATCGATTTTTTTAATGGCTTCTTTACCGCTGGAAACAATTATGACCTCATACCCTTCAGGCCTGAGGAGTTCATTTAAGGCTATGCGGACCATTTCATCATCATCTACAATTAGAATACGTTTTGCCATCGTCTTGCTCCTTTCACGATTTAGCAACTGGAAGAAGGACCTTTACCTCCGTCCCCTTAAAATGCTTACTCTTGATTTCAAGTCTTCCCACGTGGGCCTCTATAATTCCGAAGCAGAGGGAAAGGCCCAAGCCGGTCCCTTTGCCCACAGGTTTGGTGCTGAAAAAAGGTTCAAAGACCTTGTCAAGATTCTTCTCCGGAATCCCTATACCGGTGTCCTTTATTGATACGGCCACCATGGGAACCTCTTCATCTTCATTTATGTATGAACGAATAGTCAACTCCTTTTTCTGACATCCGGCCGCATCCATCGCGTCCCTGGCATTGGAAATCAGGTTGAGAAATACCTGTTCAAGCTGATTGGAATCCCCCAGGACCTCAGGCAAATCTTCAGATAATTTTTTCACGACCGAGATGTTGTGATTCAGAAGCTGTTGGCCTGTGATCATCAAGGCATTCTCAATAGGCATGTTGATATCAAGCTTCCGAAACTCTGGCTTGGTCTGCCTTGAGAATTCCCTCAGGTGATCAACGATTTTTTCGATCCGGTCGTTGCATTTGCGAATTAACTCCAACCGCTCCAAGTTGGGACAATCTTTCTGTGGATTATTTAGTATCACGTGGAGGATAGTCTGCGAGGCCATAAGGGGATTGTTGAGTTCGTGGGCAACGCCGGCAACGAGCTCCCCGAGGGCTCGCATTTTGGAGGCCTCGACAAGATGAGCCTGGGCCGCTTTAAGCTTTTCCTCCAGGCGCTTTTGTTCGGTAATGTCTTTGAAGATTCCGGCCGTGCCAATAACCTTGCCGTCCTCATCCCGGACGAGAAAAATCGAGGTCAAAATCGACAAAATCTCATCTTGTTTTCCCTTCACCTCCATCTCGTAATTTCCGGCCCTTTCACCTGCCCTCAAAAGTTCCATAACATCTCTAGCCTCTTGGATGCCCCTTACATAAAGACTAGAAATATGCTTCCCCAGAAGATCTTCTTTCATGTATCCGAGCATTTCCTCGATGGCACGGTTCAGATAGGTTATTTTACCCTTGAGATCGGTTGTCACAATCCCGTCAACAGAGCTCTCCATGATATTTTCAAGAAACTCTTTTGTCTTCCGGAGTTCTTTCTCAAGCGCCTTTCTTTCGGTAATGTCCCGAGCTATTTCCACAAAGCCCGTTGTCTTTCCGGACGGGTCCTTGATGGCCGTGATGGTGCTTAAAGCCGGAAAACGCTCTCCGTTTTTTCTGACACGCTCTATCTCCAGTTCACAAACGCCTTCGATCCTTGACCGCTTTGACATCTCTTTCTGCATGCCCCTTTCGCGATCCTCGGGAAGTAGTGTGATCTCCGCATTTTCTTTATTGAGTACCTCCTCCTTTGTCCATCCAAAGAGCTTTTCCGCTCCCTTGTTGAATTCGGTTATCTTTCCGTAAAAGTCGAGGGCTATAATGCCGTATTCGGTGGCGCTATCCAGTATGCTATTCAGAAACCGGGAAAGCTCACGATATTCCTCTCTTGATTCTTTAAGTTCCTGGGTTCTGGCTTCAACCATCTTCTCCAAATTGGACGTATGATGCTGGATCTGAACTATCATTCGGTTAAAGGAGACTCCCATAAGGCCAATTTCATCTGCGCCATGTATCCTGACCCTTTGGGAAAGGTCACCGCCCATCATCTTGGTGGTTACCTCCGTAAGCTCCTGAATAGGTCTCGTCAGCACCTTAGAAAACGTGAAAGTCAAGATAAAGACCAGTGCTATACCTACAACAACCATGATCACTATGAATCGTTCAGTTTCGTACAGGGAGTGATAGATTTCCTCTTCATAGGTACCCGCTGCTATAATCCAGTCCCACGGTTTGAAGTAAATGTACTTATTGATCTTCTGTCTTGGCTTTTTATCTCCGAGTTCAGGATTAATCCACGGGTAACGAATGGTTCCCACATCGCCCTCTGGCAGAGACAGGGAAGCCTCAACCATATGTCGGATATATTCAAAACCTGACGAATCTCTCGAATCAATGATTTTTTGCCCTTCCTTGGCCGGATGGACCTTTAGGATGCCTTTGCTGTCGATGATATAGACATAACCGGTATCTCCGACCTTGATCTTCTTTATCTCGCGCCTGAGGGATCCGGCTTTTTCCTCCTTGAAACCTACATAAAGGGCCCCTATGACGGTTCCATTAACCCCCTTAATGGGCTCATATGCCGTGATATACCAATCATCCACTACATAGGCCCGTCCTCTGTAGGAACGTCCCGCCAGAATCGCCTTTGCCACTGGACTACTCGAAGGAATGAATGTCCCGACCGCCCTTTTTCCTTCCTTGCCTATAACATTAGTGGAGATTCGAAGGAAATGCCCCCCCTCAATCCTCTGGAAAATGGTACAGGTCCCTCCCACGAGGCTCTGGACTTCATCTACAAAACGCGTGTCTTTGCTCAGGGGGATATCCCCAACTCTCCAAAAAGGTACTGTGACAGGAAGTCGTTCACCGGTAAATTGATTAACAGCTTCGAAGTTGACTGTCTTTTCCGGCACAATATCGATTTTATGTCCGTGGCGATATAGGATATCACGTGCGACGTTCAGGTCAGAGACAGCTTTCATCTGGACCATCTCCTCCTGCACCTTGCACATAGAGTAGATATTCCTGACTAGGTGTTCCAGATCTTCCTCTGAAGCATTCCGGAGGGCTTTACCAAAACGGTCCATGGACAGATAGGCAACACACATTAAAGGAAGTAA
>Ga0307425_1001764_pt1 | contig 12589 bp, 8 predicted proteins | sample SalMarWE160330MG_FD_202152 | JGI IMG/M metagenome (GOLD analysis project Ga0307425, IMG submission 202152) | Salt marsh sediment microbial communities from the Plum Island Ecosystem LTER, Massachusetts, United States - WE1603-30 | ecosystem: Environmental > Aquatic > Marine > Intertidal zone >... | reverse complement strand
GGATAAGGGGGGAAATCAACAAAAGATCATTTTGGATGGTTCATTTTGAACTAGTCGTTCACTTTGACTCCAGCAGACTCAACACCATATCGCTTAACCTTGCGCTTCAAGGTAGACAATGATATGCCGAGGACCCGGGCAGTCTGAGTATAGTTACCAGAACATGTATTAAGCACATGTCGTATATGTTTTCTCTCTACCTCCACTAAGGAACTGTTACCATTTCCTCCAGACGAGGAGAAGGAAGAGGTCTTTAGAGCTCCGTTCAGAAATGCCGAGGGTCTCAGCTCAGGCCCTTTGTGAAGGATGAAGGATCTCTCTAAAATATTCTTGAGCTCCCTTACATTGCCCGGCCATTCGTATTTCATTAATCTCGCCACCTCTGAATCGGGAAGATTGACATGGCGCCCATGTGCCATAGTGTGGATAAAATACCTACACAACTCCGGGATATCCTCTCTCCTATCCCGCAGGGGAGGGATATGGATCCTGATCACGCTGAGCCGATAAAAGAGGTCTTCTCGGAAGGTCCTCTTGGCTACAGCGTTTTCTAAATCGCAATTAGTGGCAGCAATGATTCGCACATCGACCGACTTAACAGACTCGCCCCCGATCCTCCTTATCTGCTTGTCCTCCAAGACACCCAACAGCTTCGACTGAAGGTGCAGAGGCATTGCACCTATCTCATCCAAAAAAAGGGTTCCTCCCTCTGCCAACTCGAAGATGCCTTTCCTGGCAGTCACGGCACCGGTAAAGGCCCCCTTTTCGCAGCCGAAGAGTTCTGCCTCAATGAGGTTTTCCGGGAGGGCGGCACAGTTTAAACAAATGAAGACCTTCTTATGGCTCAGGCCCTTATAATGGATGGCTCTGGCAACAACACTTTTGCCAGTTCCCGTCTCACCCGTAATAAGAACCGGTGCGTCTACAGATGCAGCTACATCTACCAACTGGAGTATCCCGGCAAATTCCCCATTGCCACTGACCAAGACAGCTTCCTCACTCTCCTTATCATCTTTGTAGCTCTGCAATTGTTCGATCCGCTCTAATTCCAGTGTTCGCAACGCTCGTTCGACGGCGAGTTTCAACTCTTCTAACTCAAAGGGTTTAGAGAGGTAGTCGTAGGCCCCCATTTTAATGGCCTCTACAGCGTTGTCGAAGCTGGGGTAAGCAGTAATAAAGATTATCTTGGTTTGGTCATGGTGATTTAAAATAGACGGACAAATGGATACCCCTTCCACATCAGGTAGCTTCTGGTCCAACAAAACCACATCCACCTTGTGCTGAGAGCAGATGACAAGACCATCCTCACCCGTATGGGCCGCAAGAACCTCCGTTGTTTCGTTTGTGAAGTAGTCTGCAACCGCTCTACAGAACACCTTGTCATCGTCTATAACCACGATGCGTCTGGTTGCTTTATGCGTTTTCAACTCGTCCCTCCGGTATTGATATGGTTACTGTCGTCCCTACATCTTCACGACTCATTATCCCTATCCTGCTGTTCATCTTTGCTAACATCTTTCTGGTTATCACTAACCCAAGGCCTGTGCCGTGGGGCTTGGTCGTGTAAAAGGGCTTAAAAAGATTTTTTTGGTCCTCGCTCGGTATGCCAACCCCGTTGTCCTCAACGTCGATCCAAACCAGACCATCTTTTTTAACCGCACTGATGACTATTTCAGGATTATCACGCTTCTCGAGGGCATGAGCAGCATTGGAAATGAGGTTTAACATGACTTGTTGGAGGGCTCGCGAGTCTGCACGGACCCATTTCGCTTCCGGTGAGACCGTTATGTTTAGCTTGATTCCGCTTTTTTCCAAATCGCCGACGACCAAGGATTGAAAGAGATACATGAAATCAGGGAGGTCCACATGTTGGATGCTGGGGTTCTCAAACATGCTGAAACTCTTCAGGGATTTCAGGAGGTACTCTACCCGCAATATCTCCGCCAGCGTCCGATCCACATACTCCTGTACAGTAGCTTGAGAGTACTTGTCCAGATTGTTTTTGAGGACGCTCAAGGTCATCTTGATAGAGTTGATAGGGTTCCCCAACTCATGTCGGATGCCGGAGAAGATGTAGGTAATGTTTTCCATAGCGTTGACTGCTTCGGCTATGGACTGAAGTCTCACATTTTCCGTAATGTCACGGACAAGTATCCCGATATAAACATCGGATATGAGGTAGACAGTATAACCCAAAAGCCTATTTTTATAATGGAGGGTCTGGGGCTTTCCGAACCCATCTGAAATGTGGCCTTCCCTCATACCCTGTAAGAGGAGTGTACTAAGGGTCTTGTAATCTATAGAGTCTAAAGTGTCTTCAAAAATGCTCATGGCCTCCTTATTCTGAAAGGCTATCTGTTCCTCCTTGATATCAAGTACAATAATGCCCACATCGATATGTTTCAGGATGTCGGCATACACACATGCGCTGAATGATTGAGCTTCAAGAACAGGACAGACCATTCTACCTTTTTTTTGTACGCTTTCCATCGCTATTTACTTTACACTTTATCAATAAACTTAGGCATTTTCATACATACATTTTCTGCATTCCTACATGGGCTTACCTCACGGTTTGTCTGAGTTTACGCTACAAAGGCCACTATCAATCATTAGAATAAATCACCCCTGGTCCCTGGGTTACATTATCATCAAGATGTTTCCTTCACTAAGATTTATGCAATTTAACGGCCAAAAAATTTCTCTGTCTCTTTTTCTTAACTAGCTAATATTATTTAATTTTTCAACATAAGGAGCGCCCGAGCATGAGTACATGAGATAAGTGACGTTTATTGTCATACCTTTTCATCAAAATTGTCATCATTGGACATAACTTTCTGGTACCGCAACCCCTTAGCCAGAAAAATAGTGAAAACACTGTGAAGGGTAAATATTGACATTGTAGTATAGTTTCAATAGAATGCAGTGCTTGTAACCATATTAGTACAGTGATTCCCAGGGAGGAGATGCAATGCTAAAAAAACAACTCTTTTCACCAGGGCCCACCCCTGTTCCTGAGAGGGTCTTGCTCGCGATGGCAGGACCGGTAATGCACCATCGGGACCCTGCGTATGAGGAGCTCTTTCAGGAGGTGCGGGAGGGTTTGCAATATGTCTTCCAGACCAAAAGCGAGGTCCTGGTATTCGCTTCCTCGGGGACGGGCGCTATGGAGGGGGCAGTGTGCAACACCCTCTCTCGTGGTGATGAGGTCCTGGTAGTAAGAGGGGGGAAATTCGGCGAGCGATGGGGGGAGATCTGTGAGGCCTATGGCGTGAGCTTCACCCCTATCGACGTCCCCTGGGGGAAGGCGGTGGATCCCCTTGTGATCGAAAAGGCCCTCGATACCCAACCCGCCATCAAAGCGGTCTTTGTCCAGGCCAGTGAGACCTCCACCGGAGCAATGCACCCCATCAAGGATATCGCCGATATCGTAAAAAAACGCGATGGGACCATCTTGGTAGTCGACGCCATCTCCGCCCTCGGGGTATCCGATCTCCCCATGGATCAATGGGGCCTCGATGTGGTGATCAGCGGCTCACAGAAGGCCTTTATGCTCCCTCCTGGCCTCTCCTTTGTTGCGCTGAGTGCGAAAGCATGGGGGTTTGTTGAAAAATCGACCTTGCCTAAATTTTACTTCAACTTCAAGGAAGAGGTAGCTTCAGTGCAGAAGAACCAAAGCCAGTTTACCCCGGCCATATCCTTGGTGGTGGGTCTGCGGGAGGCTCTTAGGATGTTCAAAGAAGAGGGGCTTGAAAATGTCTTCAAGCGGCACGAGAAGCTCGCCCGGGCAACTAGGGAGGCAGCCACGGCCTTGGGATTGGAACTCCTCGCACCAGAATCACCGAGCAATGCCCTCACCGCCATTAAGGCCCCGGAGGGGGTCGATGGCAAAAAGCTCAAGAAGAACTTTGAGGACAAGTTCGGCCTTATTATTGCCGGGGGGCAGTCTCAGCTCAAGGGCAAGATCATCCGTATCGCCCACATAGGCTATTTTCAACCACTGGACATCATTCAAGCCGTCAGCGCCCTTGAGCTCGTCCTCAAGGATATGGGGTACCCCGTTGAATTGGGGAAAGGGGTGAAGGCAGCTGAGGAGATTCTCGTTTCATAATGGGGAAAGGGGGCAACATGAAGGTATTGGTGAGCGATAACCTCTCCTCCCAGGGGGTAGAGATCCTAAAAAAGGGGAAAGGGATAGCAGTCGACATCAAGACAGGCCTTTCACCGGAGGAGCTACGTAGCATCATCGGGGACTATCATGGCCTGGTGGTGCGCAGTGCCACCACTGTAACACCCGATATCATAGAGGCAGCCTCCAACCTTAAAGTAATCGGCAGGGCAGGCGTCGGGGTGGACAACATCGATGTACAAGCCGCCACGAAGCGGGGAATCGTGGTCATGAATACCCCGGGGGGAAACTCCATGGCCGCTGCGGAGCATACCATCGCCCTGATGCTCACCATCTCCAGAAATATTTCACAGGCTGCTGTCTCGATGTGGGAGAAGAAATGGGAAAAGAAGCGTTTTACAGGGGTTGAGGTCTTCGGCAAGACCTTGGGGGTTGTCGGTCTCGGGAATATCGGGAGTATCGTAGCTGAACGAGGACTGGGGCTCAAGATGAAGGTCATCGTCTATGATCCTTATATTTCGAGCGATCTGGCTACCCAAAAAGGGATCGAGTTGGTCTCCCTGGACGACCTCTTCGCCCGTTCTGACATCATCACCATTCATGTCCCCAAGTCTAAAGAGACGGAAAACCTCATCAACGCCAAGGTCATCAGCACAATGAAAGACGGGGTGATGATAATCAACTGCGCCCGGGGGGGCATTGTTGACGAGAAAGCACTGGCAGCGGCCTGCCGCAGCGGCAAAGTACGGGCAGCGGCGGTAGATGTCTTCACCCAGGAACCCCCCCCTCCGGAAAATCCCCTCTTGGGGGTGGAGAACATCGTGTGTACTCCCCACCTCGGGGCCGCCACCAGCGAAGCGCAGGAGAACGTGGCCATCGCCATTGCCCACCAAATAGTTGCTTATCTGACCGAGGGTACTATTATAAATGCCGTCAACGTCCACTCGGTAGACGCTCAGATCCTGGCCACCTTGGGTCCCTATCTCAACCTCGGCCAGAAGATGGGAGGGTTCTTCGCCCAGACATGCCCCTTCCCCCTGAAAGAGCTCAACATTGAATATCAGGGAGAAGTGATCTCGTACGGAGTGGCTCCTATCTCGTCGGCCATCCTGGTGGGTGTCCTCAAATCCTACATGAACGAACATGTCAACGATGTCAATGCCCCCTTTATCGCCAAGGAGCGAGGCATCACCTTTCGAGAGTCCAAGATGACGGAGGCGGCTGACTTTACCAGCCTCATAACCTTGAGGGCCAAGGGGGGTGGGGCCACGCACACCGTGGCGGGCACTCTCTTCGGCAATAAAGAGCCCCGGCTAGTGATGGTGAATGAGTATTTGGTGGAGGCCATCCCCGAAGGGAACATCTTGTTGGTCGATTCCCTCGATAAACCAGGGATCATCGGCAACATAGGTACTGTCCTGGGTAAAAAAGATATCAATATCGGGAACATGCAGTTCGGACGAGACAAGCAAGGTGGCACATCCCTCTGCATCCTCCAGCTCGACACCATCCCTCCCACAGATATACTGGAAGAACTTAAGCAGCTCCCTCATGTGAATTCTGTGCGGCTCATCCAACCTTAAAAGGGGAATTGCATGGCCAACGTCGTCGTGGTAGGAACCCAATGGGGGGACGAAGGCAAGGGGAAGATCATTGATCTCTTGGCCGAGTTCGCCGACGTGATCGTCCGCTTCCAAGGGGGGAGTAATGCCGGCCATACCCTCGTGGTAAAGGGGGAAAAATTCGTCTTTCACCTCATCCCCTCAGGCATCCTCCATAAAGAAAAGCGATGTATCATCGGCAACGGGGTGGTAGTGGACCCTCAGGTCCTCATTGAGGAGATTGATAGCTTAAAGGAAAAGGGGTATCTGCAGGACGACTCCCAGTTCCTCCTCAGTGAAGAGGCCCATGTCATCTTCCCCTACCACAAGATGATCGACACGGGCAGGGAACGCATCCGATCGGGGAAGATCGGGACCACTGGCAGGGGAATCGGACCCGCCTATGAAGACAAGGTCGCCCGGGAGGGAATCAGGTTTATTGACTTCTCCGAAGAAGAGATCTTTCGTAAAAAGTTGGAGGAAAACCTGGCACAGAAGAATTACTATCTCACCCATGTCTTGGGGGAAAAGGGGTTGGAGCTTGAACCCCTCTATCAGGAGTACATGAAGTATGGGGAAAGGCTACGAAAGTATGTCACCGACATCTCCTTCTTTCTCGCCCAGGCAATCAAAGAAGGGAACAATATCCTCTTTGAGGGTGCCCAGGGGAGCCACCTCGATGTGGATCACGGCACCTATCCCTATGTCACCTCCTCCAACACGGTGGCCGGCAACGCCTGTGCGGGTGCTGGCATCGGGCCCACCCAGATTGATCTTGTCCTGGGGGTGAACAAGGCCTATACCACCAGGGTGGGTAGCGGACCCTTCCCTACCGAGCTCTCCGACGACATCGGTGAAATGCTCAGGGAAAAGGGTGGGGAATATGGGGCCACGACAGGGAGGCCGCGCAGGTGCGGTTGGTTCGACGCCGTGGTGGTAAACCATGCAGTCAGGGTGAATGGACTAGGAGGATTGGTCATCACCAAGCTGGACACCCTGACGGGGCTCAAGACCATCAAGGTGTGTACTGCCTACCGACTAGAAGATAAGGTGATCACCGAATTCCCTGCGAGCACCGAACTGGTAGCCCGCTGCCAACCCGTATACGAGGAACTCGAAGGGTGGGAAGAAGAGCTCAGCGAAGCCAAGGAGATCTCCCAACTTCCTCCTACTGCCCAACGGTATCTCGCACGGATAGAAGAGCTGACCCAGACACCCATCCATATCGTGTCCGTCGGGGCACAACGGGATGAGACCATCATCCGTCACAACCCCCTGTTGAGTTAATCTGAATAACTTCACAAAAAAAGACCGGCAACTTTTTCATGCCCTGTTATTTACCTACCTTCTTACCCCTTAAAAAGCATAGCCTGTTTTCTTACTTTCCCGTTTTTTATTTTCGCGACAGGAATTTGCAATTTTATATCGAGCGTGCTAAATTCAGTTTGTCTATCTGAGGGATCTGCTCCTTGTTGAACTTTCTTTTATTTATCAGAGAATCATCTCTCGCGTTGCTCCGGAGGTACTGCATATGTGCTCATGATCACATCATTAAGGAGTATGTCATGAAACGATGTGATATTCCTCTTCGCAGATCACGAGGATTGACCGTACTTGTGCGAGGGGCACTATGGTGAGGCACATTCATCGGGACAGTACCGTGCGTGAATTCCACATATCCCGTAAAGCAAGGGACCGTTATCAATTTGATCAAACGCTCTTTGCGATACAAGGAAACGTCATCCTCACCAATTTCCGCGCTGCATTGGCATTCGCACAGAAGATGAATGCACCCCGAGATCTGGCGCGCTTCCCCGAACAGACGGTAAAGGCAGGACAGATTAACGCAATGGGGTTAATCGACGAGATCCTCCATTTCGTTGTGGCGCGCTATCGCGATCAAAAAAACCCGGACATAATGGCCCAGGCACTGTCCTGGCTGGACAGTAAGGTTGGGAAAGCGGAGGTAGACAAGGCCCTGCAGAAGTTCACCGATGCCTTTCCCCCTGTCGCCGTCTACCGCAGAGAAATTACCTTCGCAGAATACCTCGCCGGCGATACTAAAGGTGTCCCCCATAGGCAGATTGCACTGGAAGAACTTCTCATGCTTTGGCTTGCGAACGTGAACCCGGCCTTAGCTCCCTATCGGGAACTCTTTGATGACGTTGAATTGGAACAGGAGACGTCATATCTCACGCTGCTCACAGAACTCCACACCTTTTTCGAAACCCAGCCCTCGTTCGGCCCGGAAAACCAGAACCTCGTGGACATGCTTCGTAGCCCGAGCATCACCGTGCCGTATTCTCTATCCGGACAATTGGGGTACATCCTCACGCACTGGGGACCTCTCCTGGGGACGTATCTTTACCGCTTGTTGAGCAGCCTCGATTTTATCAAGGAGGAGGAAAAACCCATCTTCTTCGGACCCGGTCCTTCCCTCGTTCCTGTCTATGATAGGGGATTGCACGAGGCGGAGCATTTTAGCCCGGACAAAGACTGGATGCCCACGGTAGTGCTCTTGGCAAAAAACACTCACGTCTGGCTCGATCAGCTTTCCCGAAAGTACCAACGCTCCATAACTCGTCTGGACCACATCCCTGATGAGGAGCTTGATACCCTGGCCAAACAGGGATTCACCGGCCTGTGGCTCATCGGTTTGTGGGAACGCAGCGCAGCCTCGCAGCGGATCAAGCAAATGTGCGGCAACCCTGAGGCGGTTGCGTCAGCCTATTCGCTCCGGACGTATGAGATCGCCCAGGAACTTGGCGGGCCGGAGGGACTCACTAGTTTGAGAGAGCGGGCGTGGCGGCGCGGTATCCGCCTGGCTAGTGATATGGTGCCCAATCACATGGGCATTGACTCCACATGGGTTATCGAACACCCGGATTGGTTCATTTCGCTGGACCATAGCCCTTTCCCCGCCTACACCTTTAACGAACCGAACCTCTCCGGGGACGAGCGGGTGAAGATTTTTCTGGAAGACCACTATTACAACCGCACCGACGCTGCCGTGATCTTCAAGCGGGTGGATTCTTGGACAGGGGATGAGAAGTTTATCTACCACGGCAACGACGGCACCAGCATGCCGTGGAACGACACTGCTCAACTCAATTTTTTGCATCCCGACGTGCGCGAGGCCGTGATCCAAACGATCATCCATGTGGCACGACAGGTTCCCATTATCCGCTTCGACGCGGCGATGACGCTGACCAAACGGCACTATCAGCGCCTGTGGTTCCCCGAGCCCGGCTCCGGAGGCGCCATTCCCTCACGAGCAGAATACGGCCTCACCCGCCAGCAGTTTAACGATGCCATACCGAATGAATTCTGGCGCGAGGTCGTGGATCGTGTGGCCCAGGAGGTGCCTGACACCCTTTTACTGGCCGAGGCCTTCTGGTTGATGGAGGGCTATTTCGTGCGCACCCTGGGCATGCACCGTGTCTACAATAGTGCGTTCATGAACATGCTGCGCGATGAGGACAATGCCAAATATCGATTGGTCATGAAGAATACCCTTGAGTTTGACCCAGAGATCCTCAAGCGCTTCGTTAATTTCATGAACAACCCGGATGAACACACTGCGGTAGAACAGTTCGGCAAAGGAAATAAGTATTTCGGCATCTGCACAATGATGGTCACCCTCCCCGGATTGCCCATGTTCGGCCACGGACAGATCGAGGGGTTTGCCGAAAAATACGGCATGGAGTATCACCGCGCGTATTGGGACGAGTACCCTGACCACGATCTGGTGGAACGGCACAAACGGGAGATTTTTCCCTTACTCCATCGCCGACACCTCTTCGCCGAAGTAGAGCATTTCGTGCTCTACGACTTTTGGACGCCTGAAGGATACGTGAACGAAGACGTATTCGCATACTCGAACCGCGCCGGAGATGAACGCACCCTTATCGTCTATCACAACAAATTCACCGAAGTGCGTGGATGGATCCGTACCTCGGTCGGAGCCGCGGTCAATGATCCAGACGGGTCTAAGCAGATCGTGCAGCGGACATTAGGGGAGGCCCTTACACTGCATCAAGACGAGCGCGCCTTCACGATCTTTCGTGACAATCGGTCGGGACTGGAATATATCCGGCGCAGTGATGAACTGTGTGAGCAGGGACTGTACGTTGAGTTGGCGGCGTATACGTGCCATGTCTTTATGGACTTCCGCGAGGTCTACGATAACGAGCTGCGTCATTACGAGCATATAACAGCCTACTTAAACGGACGCGGCGTGCCGAACGTCGAGGCTGCATTGCAGGAAATCCTTTTACAACCCGTCCATCACCCCTTCATCGAGCTGGTCAACACCGACCTGTTCCGCCGGTTGATGAAGAAGCGCATAACCAAAGCTGGCGCCGCACCCAACAAGAAGCTTCTCGAAGAAGTTGAGGGTAAAGCGCAGACACTATTGCGCGCAATCAAAGAATTCATCGGCGGGGGTGGCGATGAGACGTCGGCTGCGCGAGAGATACGCGACCAGCTGAAGGCAGCCTTGCGATTACCCGTGCGTATGGATGGTGAGGTCGGTGCATACCTGCGATCAGGGCTTGACGATGATCCGGCAGCATGGGGTACTCTCTTCGGATGGCTCTTTGCACACAATCTGGGCAAGGTGGCATCCGTGACCGGTTTCGAGGAGGTGAGCCGAAGCTGGCTCGACGAATGGCAGCTGGGGCGGATCTTGTCGGGTGCGCTCTTGGGTTTTGGGCTAGATCAGGAGGCTACAAATTATGCGGTAACCATGGTCAAAGTCCTCACTGCTCACCAGCGATGGCTGGAGAACGGTGGCATGGAGCGCATATACGCGATGCTTTCATCCCTCTTCCAAGACATCGATGTGCAACGCGCCCTGCTGGTCAATCGCCACCAGGAGATCCTGTGGTTTAACAAAGAAGCCTTCGAACAGCTACTCTGGTGGATGTTCGTTACCACGACCCTAGCATACCGTTCAACGGCGAACAAGCGAGCAGCGGCGGAGATCCTCAACTGCTGGGAAATGATACGGGCGTTGCAGCAGGTATCGGAGGCATCGGGGTACCAAGTGGAAAAACTGCTGGAAGGCGCCAGGGGGCTACAAGAGGGGGAAAACCCCTCACGATGATTATGGATGTAGCAGCGATCAACACAAGAATGCAAATAATTTCCACATAGGCACTATTTATAATGGGACATATGAAGGGCATCAGAGAAAAAAGTCAGAGGGAAACGTCCGCAAAGATCACGGTCGACTGTTATTCCGGGTACAAAATCAACCAACGGCCGTGGGCCTTCTCCCTGGGAAGGAAAAAAATAAAGGTCACGGATATACTAGACCAATGGTATGGACCGGATCACACCTATTTCAAGGTCCTGGCCGAAAACAAAAACACCTACATCCTGAGATACAGCGAGGCCCATGACCTATGGGATGTGGTGTTCTTCAAAGAGGGGGGCTATCATGGCGAGACATCCTTAGGGACGCACGGAGAGGCCTCCGCTTAACCCAAATGCAAAGGAGACTGAAGGACAGCGTAGTCTCTGCGAAGGCAGAGAAAACAGTCTTCCAATATAGATTGACGGCGTCTTTTTGAGTATAATAACTATTGACCATGAGAAGCACAGACGTCAAGGTCTTAGCAATGGTGCTCGCCGGGGGAAAAGGGGAACGTCTCTTCCCCCTGACCGAGCACCGTACCAAGCCTGCTGTCCCCTTCGGGGGGATGTACCGCCTGATTGACTTCGTCCTCAGCAACCTGGTCAACTCCAGGATACATCAAATCTACGTCCTGACCCAATATAAGGCCCAATCGTTATTGACTCATCTGCAACAAGGGTGGGTAGGTACCTATCCGATGAACGGTCTTTTCATCCTTCCGGTCCCTGCCCAGATGCGGGTGAGTGAGAGATGGTATATGGGCACAGCCGATGCGATCAATCAAAATATCTACCTCATTGAACAGAGAAAACCGGATCTGGTCTTGATCTTTGGGGCTGATCACGTCTATTTTATGGATGTGAGTCAGATGATCCAGTATCACCTGCAGAAGGGGGCTGATGTCACTATCTCCACCGTGCCGTACTCCATAAGCGAATGTAGTCAGTTAGGGGTTGTGGTGGTGAACGAACAATGGAGGATTACGAGCTTCCAAGAAAAGGTCCCCCATCCGACCCCGATCCCCGGGCAGCCGGACAAGGGGTTGGTCTCCATGGGCAACTACATATTTAATACTGACGTGCTGATTGAAGCAGTAATGGAAGACACTGCTGATGCGGAAAGCAGTCACGATTTCGGCCGGGACATCCTCCCTCGGATCTGCGAGACCAGACATGTCTATGCCTACGACTTTTGCCGCAATAACGTCCCCGGCATGCCGGGCTCCAATGACTACTGGCGGGACGTAGGGACCATCAAGAGCTTTTACGATGCCAATATAGACCTCAAAAACCCCCTGCCCCATCTGAACCTCTATAACGCCGAGTGGCCGATACGCTCAGTCAAACATCATGACCCCCCTGCCAAGGTGGTTATAGATACCAGCGGCAAGGCCGGGCTTGTTGAAAACTCGCTCGTTGTGGGGGGGTCTATTGTTGCCGGCGGCTACGTCCGGAATTCCATCATTGGAAGAAATGTGTATATTGCCAGCGGGGCCCAGGTGGAAGATTCGGTAATCCTCGGACATACGGTCATTGAAGAAGGGGCGAAGGTACGCCGGGCCATCATCGATCATGGAAACATCATTGCCAGGGGAGAGGAGATCGGCTACGAGCAAGAGAGGGATATGAGCCGTTACCATGTTGATGAATCGGGAATCGTGGTGAGCCACAGACGCGACTATGAACACATGACATAAATCCACACATTCATATTTTTGGA
>Ga0307425_1001763_pt1 | contig 12602 bp, 10 predicted proteins | sample SalMarWE160330MG_FD_202152 | JGI IMG/M metagenome (GOLD analysis project Ga0307425, IMG submission 202152) | Salt marsh sediment microbial communities from the Plum Island Ecosystem LTER, Massachusetts, United States - WE1603-30 | ecosystem: Environmental > Aquatic > Marine > Intertidal zone >... | reverse complement strand
CGCGACTTGCTGGACGACTACCGGCTCATGCTCGAGACCGCCATCGAGCAATTGGACGACTCGGCCAAGGCGCTCGACGGCACACCGGCCCACCTCCGCGAGCTGGCCGCGGACGCCAACCTCGACGAAGAGCAAGCGCAGTGGGCCGAAGCGCTCGCCTCGCTCCTCGACGAGCTGCCCGAGGAATTGGCACAGGCGAAAGGCCCGCTCGAAACCGCGCTGGGGCTCGACCGCGATTTCGCCCTCGACGAAACCGGGCCCCTGACGGCTGCCGCCGACGCTGTGGACGCGGTTCAGGAACGGGTCGTGCAAGGCGTGTCGCTTGCCGCCCTGCTCTCGGCAACGCTCGACGAGGCGGAGCCGCTGTGGACCGAGCTCGGCGCCATCGTCGAGCGGCTCCGCGGCACCGACCACGCGCTCGCCCGGGCCCAGTCGTACTGCCGGCAGATGGTGTTCCAGCCGTTCGTGGTCGTCACGTGGGGCGAGCTCAATCCCGAGTTTTTCAGCATGGTCAACCAAGAGCGAGTCATCACGGCTCTCTTCGTCGCCCTGATCGTCGTCGTCGCCGGCTTCATCATCATCAGCGGCCTGAGCATGACCGTCGTGCAGAAGAAACGTGAGATCGGCATCCTGCGCGCGATGGGCGCGCGCTCGTCAAGCGTGGCGACCATCTTCGGCCTGAGCGGGTTCGCCATCGGCCTGATCGGCACCGCGCTCGGCACCCTGTTCGGCTTGCTGATCTCGTACAACTTCAACCCGATCCGCAACTGGCTCTCGGTAGCGCTCGGCGTGCCGCCGCTGTTCAGTCCGTATCCGGAAATCCCGATCTCGGTGCAGATGGTCGACCTGCTTGTTATCTGGGGCTTTGCGCTCGGGTGGTCGGTGCTGGCGAGCATCGTGCCGGCGCTCAGCGCCGCCCGGCTCCGGCCGGCCCAGGCGCTGCGATGGGAGTAACGCGCGAGACCGTGTGAACCATGCCGAATATCCTCGTTGGCACAGATATTGTTAAAACGTATCCCGTTGGGCGAAAGCGGCTCGGTGTGCTCAACGGCGCCAGCCTCTCGGTCCGCCGTGGCGAGATGCTCGTCATCATGGGCAGCTCGGGCGTTGGCAAGAGCACCCTGCTCAATATCCTCGGCACGCTGGACCGGCCCGACACTGGACGCGTGTTCTTTGACGATCGGGACATGGCGAGCTTGAGCGACGCCGAGCGCTCGCGGTTCCGCAACCGCGAGATCGGGTTCGTCTTCCAGTTCTACCATCTCCTGGCCGACTTCTCGGCGCTCGAGAACGTGCTCATGCCGGCAAGAATCGGCCGCCAGCGCCAGGCAAAATCCGCCCTCAGAGCGCGCGCCGTCGAGCTTCTCGGCCAGGTCGGGCTCGGCGAACGCCTGCGCCACCGCGTCCAGCAGCTCTCGGGCGGCGAGCAGCAGCGCGTCGCCATCGCCCGGGCGCTCATGAACGAGCCACGCGTGCTGCTGGCGGACGAGCCGACGGGCAACCTCGACACCGCCACCAGCGAGGGCCTCCACAAGATGCTCAGAGCCATCAACCAACAGCAGCGCCAGACGATGGTCATCGTCACGCACGACGAAGGGCTCGCCGCCATGGCCGATCGCGTCCTCCACATGGTCGACGGCGTGATCGAGGGCGCCCCGAGCGGACCGGGCGCTTGACTCTCCGGCGGCGGCAGGGTACGGTAACGGTATCGGGAAGGCACACTGAAGGATCACAGACCGCCCACCCCATGCCGGGTCGGGCCGGCACATCGAGTGGTTCCAGATGAAAGTTTATGTCAACGGCAAAATCTGTGACGAACCGGACGCCAGGGTCAGCGTCCTTGACCACGGCCTGCTCTACGGCGACGGCGTGTTCGAGGGGATCCGGTTCTACAACAACCGCGTCTTCAAGCTCGTCGAGCACATCGACCGGCTCTACGAATCGGCCCACTCGATCATGCTCAAGATCCCGATAGACAAAGCCGCGATGATCAACGCGGTGGTCCAGACCGTCGCCGCCAACGGCACGGCCGACGGCTACATCCGGCTCATCGTCACGCGCGGCACCGGGACCCTGGGCCTCAACCCGCTCGTGTGCACCGATCCGCAGGTTATCATCATCGTCGACAGCATCACCCTCTACCCGGCCGAGATGTACGAGAACGGGCTCGAGCTCATCACGATCCCGACGCGGCGCAACGTGCCCGAAGCCGTCAACCCGCGCCTCAAGTCGCTCAACTACCTCAACAACGTCCTCGCCAAGGTCGAGGCCGTCAACGCCGGCTACACCGAGGCGATCATGCTCAACGGCGACGGCTTCGTGGCCGAGGCGACGGGCGACAACGTCTTCGTCGTCGCCCGGGGCAGGCTCGTCACCCCCTCGATCGATTCCGGCATCCTGCAGGGGGTCACCCGCGACGCGGTGATCGAGCTGGCCCGGCAGCGGGGCATCGACACGATCGAGACGCACCTGACGCGCCACGAACTCTACACGGCCGACGAGTGCTTCCTGACGGGAACCGCCGCCGAGATCATTCCCGTTGTAAAGGTCGATGGGCGCGTCATCGGGAGCGGCAAGCCGGGACCAATCACGCTCGATCTGATCAAGGCATTCCGCCAACTGACCGATGTAGACGGTGTGGAGGTCCGGCCCGGCTCGCCGACCGGATCGCCCAGAACCACCTCAGATACAACGGGCTAGAGGTTGCCATGGCAAAGCCGCACCTGTGTGACGTGTGCAAAGAGCATCCGGCGACCGTCCACTACACCGAGATCGTCAACAATAAGCTGCGCAAGCTCAACCTGTGCGAGCACTGCGCACGCGAGAAGGGCCTCGGGGTCACCGCCCACTTCGGCGTGGCCGAAATCCTCAAGGGGCTGACCGAGTCGCAGCAGGCCGAGACGACCGAGCCCGAGCGGACGTGCGATTTCTGCGGCTTGACGTTCACCCGGTTCCGCAAGACGGGTCGGCTCGGGTGCCCGCACTGCTACGAGACGTTCTACGACGAACTCGAGCCGATCCTGAGCGACGTGCACAAGAAAACCGAACACGTCGGCAAGAGCCCCTCGGCCGCGGCCATGATCGACACGACCACCAAGAAGCTCTCCGAGCTGAACCGCGAGCTCATGCACGCCGTCGACAGCGAGGAGTACGAGCGCGCCGCCCAACTGCGCGATGAGATCAAGCAGCTCGAACAACAGCGGGAAAAAGCGGACACCGACACATGAACCTCAACGACCTGGTCACCAGCGGCCACTCCTGGATGCGGGGCAACGGACCCGACTCGGACATCGTCTTCTCGAGCCGGGTGCGGCTCGCCCGCAACCTGGCCAACAGCATCTTCCCGAGCCGGGCCACGCCGAACGAGAAAGCCCAGGTCTTCGAGCGCATCATCGGCGCGGTCACGGGCCTGGAGCAGTTCAAGGGCGGCCTCGTCCTCAAGATGGACGAGATCGATGAGCTCGACAAGCAGTTCCTCGCCGAGCGCTACCTGATCAGTCGCGAGCTCGCGGCCGCCGGCGTCGGCAGCGCCGTCGTCGTCTCGCCCGACCAGAGCATGAGCCTGATGATCAACGAGGAGGACCACATCCGCTTCCAGGTGCTGCTGTCCGGCTTCCGCCTGAGCGACTGCTACGCGATCGCCGCCGCGATCGACACCGAGCTCGAGCAGCGGCTCGAGTACGCCTATTCGCCGAAGCTCGGCTACCTGTCGGCCTGCCCGACCAACGTCGGCACCGGCGTTCGCGTCTCGGCCATGCTCCACCTGCCGGCGCTCATCCTGATGCGGCAGATCGACCAGGTGCTCCAGGCGATCATCAAGCTCGGCCTCGCCGTCCGCGGCCTCTACGGCGAGGGCACCGAGTGGTTCGGCAACCTGTTCCAGATCTCGAACCAGGTCACGCTCGGCAAGAGCGAGGAGGAACTGATCGCCAGCCTCGAGAAGGTGATCCGCCAGGTGGTCCAAAGCGAGAAGAACGCACGCGGCTCGTTGATCAAGACCAGATCCGAGGCCCTGTACGACAAGGTCGGACGCGCCGCCGGCATCCTGCGCAACGCGCACATCATCACCTCGCGCGAGACGATCGATCATCTGTCGACGCTGCGCATGGGCATCGACCTGAGCCTCATCGGCGATCTCGACCGGCAGGCGGTCAACGAGCTGTTCATCCTGACCCAGCCGGCCCACCTGCAGAAAATCAGTGGCAAGCCGCTCGACGCGGCTGTCCGCGACGTCGAGCGCGGCACCCTGCTGCGCCAGCGGCTCCAGAACAACTAGCAACACGGGCACACACGGGGCGAGAAGGAACGCACGAGACGTATGTGGGATCGGTTCACAAACCGCGCCAAGCAGGTCAAGAAGCTCGCCGAGAAAGAGGCCCAGCGCCTCAATCACAACTACATCGGCACCGAGCACATCCTGCTCGGCCTCATCAAGCTCGGCCAGGGCGTCGCCGTCGACGTGCTGCGCAAACTCGATCTGGACTTCGAGACCATCCGAATGGAAGTCGAGAAGTTCGTCGGCGCCGGGCCAAGCACCAAGGTCGTCGGCAAGCCGGCACACACGCCGCGGGCGACCCGCGTCTATGAGATCGCCGCCGAGGAAGCGCAGAACCTCAAGCACAACTACGTCGGCACCGAGCACATCCTGCTCGGCCTGCTTCAGGAAACCGATGGGGTGGCCGCCAAGGTGCTGCGCAACCTCGACGTCGACATCGAGAAGGTGCGCCAGGAAATCCTGCAGATCCTCTCCGGCTTCACCCCGTCACTCGGCCCCGGCAAGGCCGCCGGCGAGAAAAAGGGCCAGAAGAGCCCCGCGCTCCGCTCGTTCGGCCGCGACCTGACCGAGCTCGCCGAGGAGAACAAGCTCGACCCGGTGATCGGCCGCCACGACGAGATTGAGCGCGTCATCCAGGTCCTGTGCCGCCGCCGCAAAAACAACCCGGCGCTGCTCGGCGACGCCGGCATCGGCAAGACGGCCATCGTCGAGGGCCTCGCCCAGCGCATCGTCGAAGGCAACGTGCCCGAGCTGCTGCGAGACAGGCGGCTCATCACGCTCGACCTCGCCCTCATGGTCGCCGGCACGAAGTACCGCGGCCAGTTCGAGGAGCGGATCAAAGCGGTCATGGACGAGATCCGCAAGAGCCAGGATGTGATCATCTTCATCGACGAGCTGCACACGATCGTCGGCGCCGGCGCGGCCGAAGGCGCCATCGACGCCTCGAACATCCTCAAGCCCGCGCTGAGCCGCGGCGAGCTCCAGTGCATCGGCGCCACCACCATCGACGAGTACCGCAAGTACATCGAAAAGGACGCCGCGCTCGAACGCCGATTCCAGACAATCCACGTCAACGCGCCCACCGTCGAGGAAACCGTCGAGATCCTCAAGGGCCTGCGCGAGCGCTACGAGACCCACCACAAAGTCAAGATCACAGACGACGCGCTCGTGATGGCCGCCACGCTGAGCGATCGCTACGTCACGGGCCGCAACCTGCCCGACAAGGCGATCGACCTGATCGACGAGGCCGGCGCCCGCGGCCGGATCATGGCGATGACCCGGCCACCCGACGTCAAGAACATCGAGGAGGATCTCCAGCAGGTCAAACACGAGAAAGAGCTCGCCATCTCCCGGCAGGACTACGAGAAGGCGGCCGCACTCCGCGACCGCGAGCGCGAGATCAAGGCCAACTACGAACAGACCCTCGCCGAGTGGGAGCAGGACAAGGCCGACAAGGAAATGGTCATCGGCGAAGAGGAGATCGCCTACATCGTCAGCAAGTGGACGGGCGTCCCCGTTGCCAAGCTCGAGGAGGCCGAGTCCGAGAAGCTGCTCCGGATGGAGGACGAGCTCGCCAAGCGCGTCGTCGGCCAGCAGGAGGCGATCGCCGCCATCAGCAAGGCGCTGCGCCGCGCCCGGGCCGACATCAAGGACCCGAACCGGCCGATCGGCTCGTTCGTCTTCCTCGGGCCCACCGGCGTCGGCAAAACATACCTCGCCAAGAAGCTCGCCGAGTTCATGTTCGGCGACGAGGACGCAACGATCTCGCTCGACATGAGCGAGTACATGGAGAAGTTCGCCGTCAGCCGCCTCACCGGCTCCCCGCCCGGCTACGTCGGCTACGAGGAGGGCGGGCAGCTCACCGAAGCCGTGCGCCGCAAGCCGTACGCCGTCGTGCTCTTCGACGAGATCGAGAAGGCCCACCCGGACGTGACCCACATCCTGCTCCAGGTACTCGAGGAGGGGAAGCTCACCGACAGCTTCGGCCGCGCCGTCGACTTCCGCAACACGGTGGTCATCATGACCTCGAACCTCGGCGCCGACCTGCTCAGGAAGGACACGACCGTCGGCTTCGGCGCCGACAAGAGCGAGCGCTCATACGAGGGCATGAAGACCAAGATCATGGACGAGGTTAAGCGCATCTTCCGGCCCGAGTTCCTCAACCGGCTCGACGACACCATCGTGTTCCGCCCCCTCGAGCGCGATCACTTCGACTCGATCCTCGACATCGAGCTCGACAAGGTCCGCGACCGGCTCAAGCGCCAGGGCGTCAAGCTCGAGGTGACCGACGATGCGCGCGAATTCCTCATCGACAAAGGCTTCAGCGAGAAGCTCGGCGCCCGCCCGCTGCGGCGCGCCATCGAGCGCCACATCGAGGACGGGCTCGCCGAGGAGATCCTGCGCGGCGGCCTCAAGGGCCGCGAGCTCCTCACCGTCACCGTCAAAGGCGACCACCTCCAGTTCAAGTAGCGGCGGTGGAACCATCCCGAGCACGAGGCGCCGCATGAGGCGCCTTTTGGCGTTGCCCAAGCCCCGCCCGCCGGTCTAGACTGCGCCACGACCAAACCAGGCGCAGGATCAGCTCTCCCGCGACCCGCCCTGGTGGGAAGTGCCTGCACGCGGTCGATGCGAAAGGGAGGGTCAGCATGCCAGCCACGGAACGAACCGGCGCCGTCACGCCTGCCGCCGGCCCGATCAGCGCACTCGGCGCCCGCCTCGCGTCACGCCTGCTCGAGTTCCTTATGCAGTTCGGGGGCATGATCCAGCTCACCGCCTCGTCGCTGGTGATCACGTTCACGCATCCGCCCAAGTGGCGCGAGGTCGTGCGCCAGATGTTCAACTTCGGCGTCCAGAGCGCGCCCGTCGTGCTGCTGACCGGCGCGGCGACCGGCGCCATCCTCGCGCTCCAGATGTGGTACCAGATGCGGCCGCTGGGCATGGAGACGGCCATTGGCCCGATCGTCAGCCTCTCGATGGCCAACGAACTCGGGCCGCTGCTCACCGGAATCATGGTGGCCGGCCGCATGGGCGCCGCGATGGCCGCCGAGCTGGGCACCATGCGAGTGACCGAGCAAATCGACGCGCTCCGCTCGCTCGCCACCGACCCCGTGCGCTACCTGGTCGTGCCGCGCCTCATCGCCGGCGTCATCATGATCCCGCTGCTGACGGCGTTCTCGATCGCGATCGGCGTCGTGGGCGGCTTCATCGTGGCCGTCCACCTCAAGGGCATCAACGCCGCCTTCTACTGGCACAACACGCTCATATACACCGACGCCGGCGACATCTGGGTCGGCATCATCAAGGCAGCCGTCTTCGCGATGATCATCGTCATCGTCGCCTGCTACAAGGGCTTCAACACCACCGGCGGCGCCGAGGGCGTCGGCAAGGCGACCACCGGCACCGTCGTGGTGGCGAGCGTCACGATCCTGATCACGGACTTCTTCCTGACCAACATCCTGTTCTAGGTGGCCATGAACACGCCGTCGAAAAACACGACGATGATCGACATCCAGGGCATCGTCAAACACTTCGGCACGCAGCGCGTGCTCGACGAGCTCGACCTGACGGTGTACAAAGGCGAGACCCTCGTCATCATCGGCTGCAGCGGCTGCGGCAAGAGCGTCCTGCTCAAACACACCATCGGCATCCTCAAGCCGGAGCGCGGACGCATTCTGGTGGCCGGCACCGACATCGTGCCGCTGTCCGACGCGCGCTTGCTCAAGGTGTGTTCGCAGTTTGGTATGGTGTTCCAGGGCTCGGCGCTGTTCGACTCGCTCAGCGTCTGGGAGAACGTCGCCTTCAGCCTCACCGAGCACAATCGCGGCATGACCCACAAGCAGATCGACGAGCGCGTCAAGTACTGCCTCGACCTCGTCGGCCTCGCCGGCACCGAAGGCAAGAATCCGGCCGAGCTCAGCGGCGGCATGCGCAAGCGCGTCGGCGTCGCGCGCGCCATCGCCCATCAGCCCGACATCATTCTGTACGACGAGCCGACGACCGGCCTCGACCCGGTCACAGGCGACACGATCAACGAGCTGATCATCCGTGCCCAGCAGACGCTGCATGCCACGTCGGTTACGGTCACCCACGACCTGCACAGCGCCTTCAAGATCGGCGATCGGATCGCCATGATGGCCGACGGCAAGATCGTCGCCGTCGGGACCCCAAGCGAGATCTGGGAGTCGGACGAGCCGCAAGTCCGGCGCTTCCTGCGCGTCGCCGGCAGCGCCGTCTTCAGCACGTAAGAGGCATCGCTGTTGCGCCGAGAGGTCGGACGACCGTATTATTGACCGTGCCGGTCCGGGAAACCACCGGCCACGTCAACAGGAGACGGCCCATGCCACGCAGGCAATACCATCTGCTCGTCGGGCTCTTCGCCATCGGGGCGATCCTTGTGCTCGGCTACATGATCCTGCAGTTCGGCCGAGGGGGCACGCGCAAGTACGGCGACATGATCACCGTCACCGGCCAGTTCAACCAGGCCGGGGGCCTGATCACGAACGCGCCCGTATACCTCTCCGGAGTCGACATCGGCTATGTCCAGAAAGTCGAGATCACGGCCGCGGGCAAGGTCGTCGTCTCCATGCAGGTGGCGAGCGACGCCGGCCTGCGCACCGGCGACGTGCCCGAGATCGCGCAAACGGGCGTCCTCGGGGACGTCATCGTCAATTTCATCGGCAGCACCGAGCGCGGCGAGCTCGCCCGCGACGGCACCCAGTACGTCGGCAAGGACCCCGTCGACCTCATCGGGAGGGCCGAAGAGGTGATCGCCATCTTGACCAACGAAGAGACCGTCAGGACCGTTCGCCAGATCCTCGAAAACGTCGAGGCGCTCACTGGCGAGGAGACGCGCACCCTGCTCACCAGCTCGCTCGAGAACATCCACGAGCTGACCGCGCAGCTTCGCCAGGACGTCGAGACCCTGCGGACGCTGTTTACGCCCGAGTTCCGTGCGGACATCCAGGCCATCATCGCCAATGCCCGCGCAGCGAGCGAAGACCTGCCGGAGGTGATGCGCGAGAGCACCCTCATCCTGCGCGAGACGCGCACCCAACTAATCGAGCTGGCCGAAAACCTGACGCGCAACGCCCGCCGCTTCGACAGCATCATCGAGTCGGTCGACGCCATCCTGGCCACCACGGCCCGGGGCGAGGGGACCATCGGCCACCTCGTCAACGACCCCGAGATGTACGAGTCGACAGTCAGGGCAATCAACGAACTGCGCGAGGCGGTCGTCGCCATCAAGTACAACCTGCCGCTCGGTATCGGACGGCGAATCAAAGCCGAGGAAGAAGAAGCCGCCGCCGAAGCCGCGCGCGCCGACCAGATCTGGAGGAGGTGATCCCGATACCCAGCATCGTCCGCCGCCCTGCCGCCGCACCGCCTGGCGGCGTCCGGGGCCCGATGAGTTCAGACACGAGCGGCCACAGGCGAACCCAGAACCATGTTTGATCCCATGGCCGCATCGGATCATTCCATCATAGCCGTTATCGAATCATAAGGATGACATGACTCATGGCACTCATTGCACTGCGAATCGCCTTCGTCCTCATCACGGCGATCGTCGGCGGCGTGATCGCCACCAAGGCCGGGGGCGCGGAGCGAACCGTGCTCGGCGTGCTCGCCGGCCTCGCCGGGGGCGGCGCCACCGTCTTCATCGAGAGGAACTTCCGCCGCATCACCATCCGGGGCTTCTCGGCCCTTCTGATTGGACTGGTCGCCGGCGTCGCCGCCTGGTTCATCTTCTGGCAGATCCTCGATGTGCTGCCCGACGAGCTCTTCGGCAGCACGGCGGACGGGGCCAAGGCGGTCCGAGGCTATGTCCTCGTGGCCCTGATGCTCATCTCGGTCTACCTGGGAACCGTCATCACGCTCAAGGGGGCCGAGCAGTTCAACCTCCTGTTGCCGTCCGGTCGCTTCGACAGCCAAACCCGACCTGCCCGAGATGACCGCGTCCTGGTCGACACCAGCGTCATCATCGACGGCCGGGTCGCCGACATCGCCGAGACCGGCTTCCTCCAGGGCGAGCTGATCATCCCCCGCTTCGTGCTGCGCGAACTGCAGACGATCGCCGACAGCTCGGACCCGCTCAAGCGCACCCGAGGCCGACGCGGTCTCGACATCCTCAACCGCATTCAGAAAGACCCCCACATCGACGTGAAAATCCACGAGACCGATTTCCCAGAGACTTCCGAGGTGGACGCCAAGCTGGTCAAACTCGCCAAGCTCGTCGACGCGCGCATCTTCACCAACGACTACAACCTCAACAAAGTCGCCGAGTTCCAGCAGGTCCGCGTCCTCAACGTCAACGACCTGGCCAATGCGCTCAAGCCCGTCATCCTGCCCGGCGAGGCGATGAACGTGCGCATCGTCCGCGAAGGCAAAGAGGCCGGCCAAGGCGTTGCGTACCTGGATGATGGGACAATGGTCGTGGTCAACAACGGCCGCGACCGCATCGGCCAGAAGCTCGACGTCACCGTCACCAGCGTGCTCCAGACCTCGGCGGGACGGATGATCTTCGCCGATATCAAGGGATGACCCGGGCACCCGGGGCACGGCACCGGGGGCCGCCTCAGGACGATGTTATAAGGAGTGCCTCAACCTACACTGGAAACCCAGCCCCACTTCTGGACGCTGGGCTAATGCTCGCTGTGCCAGCCTCGTGCTATGTATAAGAGGAGCAATACTGGTACCTGCTTGTAGGCACACAAACCGCCCAGCGGAGAAGAGGAAGACCATGAGACGCAACGGCTTCACGATTGTCGAGCTTCTGGTCGTCATCGCCATCATCGCCACACTGGCCGCGATGCTTCTGCCGGCCGTCCAGCGCACCCGGGAGGTTGCCCGCCGGGTTAAGTGCCGCAGCAACCTCAAACAGCTCGGTGACGCCAACAACGAGTACGCCCTCGATTGGGCAGACCAGTTTGCCCCCGGAAACCGGTTCTACGGCCACGACATCTGCGACGAGTTTCAAACAGGCGACTACGCCAGGAACCTCGGCCGTCTGCTCGATGACGAGTACATCGTTCCGTTGCCCTCGAGCGACAACCACGTCCTCTACTGCCCGTCGATGAACACCAACGTCGGCGAGAGACCGCCGAATGACAGGTGGTTCATGTACGGCGAGAGCAACCCGTGCGGCTTCCGCTACTGGAAAACGTGGGTCGTCAACACCGGTTACGAATACCGCGACAGCTACGATGATTACCTCCGGCCGGACTCCAGTGACCCTGGAATCGATTCGTTCCACTGGGGACGAGGCCACTACGATCCCGGCGACATCGCGGCGCTCTGGATGCACAGGGCGATGGCCAGCGATATCGCCACCCGCGCCGTGGGCCAGTACTGCCACAGGTACGTCTACAACGTGCTGTACGGCGACGGGTCGGCGCTCGCGTTCACCGACGTCAAGAAGCTGTTCGAGGAATATGGCAACGACCAAGGCCGGTTTGACGACGGTGACCCGGTGGGCACTGGGATCTTCACGGTGTTCTTCGACAAGTTCTACCAGGAACAGCCCCAATAACCACTTGGGCTGGCCCTGGCACTGACGGTGCAGGAAGTTGTCTGGTCTTTGAGTGCTGGTGTGTCTTGGTTTCCCTGCTGGCGGGGCGCCCATAAACTGGGAAAGGATCTTTCGATCGCCAAGATGAGCGTCGCGCTTGGGCGCATACGCACTCCGTTCGCTCCTCCTTGCCCAAGCAGGGCCCGTTGTCTCGGACGATTGTCCAATGCTCCGGCAGCTCAGGCATGCTAAGCAGGAAACGAGGGCGTCACAGGACGCCTCCTGACGGCGAATCCCAGCGGTTCCGCACAGAGGAAGGTGCCCATGAAGCGTAACGGCTTCACGATTGTCGAGCTTCTGGTCGTGATCGCTATTATCGCCACGCTGGCCGCGATGCTTCTGCCGGCCGTCCAGCGCACCCGGGAGGTTGCTCGCCGGGTCAAGTGCCGCAGCAACCTCAAACAGATCGGCGCCGCCAACAACGAGTACAGCCTCGACTGGGGCGATTACTTCGTGCCCGGCAGCTTCTTGTTTGGGCACGACATCTGGGACTACGGGCATGTGACCAACATCGGCTTGTTCCTGGAGTTCGAGATGATCCCGCTGCCATCGAGCGACAACCATATCTTTTACTGCCCGTCGATGAACTCCGCCTCGGCCCCCGAGGGGTGGTTCATGTACGGGGAGAGCAACGATCTCGGCTTCCGCTACTGGAAGAAAGGCGCCATCGTCAACATCGGCTACGAGTACCGCGACAGCTATGACGATTACCTGCGGCCCAACAACTACCCGGGCGACGTGGGGGACCCCGCAGGGTACAAC
>Ga0307425_1001762_pt1 | contig 12606 bp, 7 predicted proteins | sample SalMarWE160330MG_FD_202152 | JGI IMG/M metagenome (GOLD analysis project Ga0307425, IMG submission 202152) | Salt marsh sediment microbial communities from the Plum Island Ecosystem LTER, Massachusetts, United States - WE1603-30 | ecosystem: Environmental > Aquatic > Marine > Intertidal zone >... | reverse complement strand
ATCTTTTGATCTTGAAGGGGCAGAATCGCTATTAAAAGAGCAACTAGGTGTAAACTCCTTGGTGGCCTTCGGATGCCAGGATATGTCAGACGGAATAGTCGCTGCGGGTGCCATCTTTCATTACCTATTGAAGACGCAGAAAAAACCGCCTGCGCATATCAAGGATATCGTGAGTTACCGTCTCGGTGATTCCATGTTTCTTGACGAATCTACCTGTTATCATCTTGAACTCTTAAAGACTATGCGGCGACAATCTGTGAAGGGATCCTTGTTTCAAGTCCTCGATAAAACAGTGACCCCAATGGGCAGCCGTCTTTTGAAAAAGTGGATTTCATACCCGTTGATCCAAGTTGATATGATTCGGGAGCGCCTCGCCGCTGTCTCGTGCCTTAAGAGTGATCCAATATTTCGGCAAGAACTTAGGGATGTACTCAAAAAGATATATGATCTAGAGCGTTTAAATGGACGAGTGGCCTTAGGAAGGGCCAATGCAAGAGACCTTCTGGCCCTTAAGTACTCCACCGAGAGACTTCCATTCATAAAGGATGCCCTGAGCAATTCAGCTAGCACGCTATTGTCAGAAATCGCCACCAGACTAGATACACTTCAGGACATAGCCCGGTTGATTGATGAGGCAATCCATGAGGATCCTCCTGTATCAATTAAAGAGGGTGGCATTATTAGAGAAGGGTATGATGAAGAGCTGGATAGTCTCATCTCCCTCAGTCGTGATGGGAAGACCTGGATCGCGGAATTTGCAGCTTCTGAACAAAAGAGGACCGGGATATCAAGCCTTAAGGTGGGTTTTAATAAGGTGTTTGGATATTATATTGAGATTTCAAAGTCCAATCTTCATCTCGTTCCTGCCGATTATATTAGGAAACAGACTTTGGTCAATGGGGAACGTTATATCACTGAATCCCTGAAGGCCATGGAGGAAAAGGTCCTTGGAGCAGAAGAGAAGCGTGTTGACCTGGAGTACGAGATCTTTGACCGAATACGCAACAAACTGGCGCTTGAGAACAGACGAGTAAAAAAGGCAGCAGGATTAATAGCCGAGATTGACGTTATCGCCGGACTGGCCGATGTGGCCGAACTGAACAATTATATCTGTCCAGAGGTAAATCAGGATACCGATATCGAGATTTTAGACGGGCGCCACCCCGTGATCGAGCAATCGGTCAAAGAGGAAGATTTTGTTCCGAACGATATCCATTTAGATTCAAGGGGACAGCAGATCTTGATCATTACGGGGCCCAATATGGCCGGCAAATCAACTATTCTTAGGCAGACAGCACTGACGGTCCTAATGGCACAAATGGGGGGCTTTGTGCCCGCTTCAAAGGCAATAATTGGGGTTGTAGACCGTATCTTCACGCGAGTTGGTGCATCCGATGATCTGGCAAGAGGCCAGAGTACTTTTATGGTGGAAATGAACGAGACGGCAAATATATTGCGGCATGCCACACCCAGAAGCCTGGTTATCTTGGATGAGATTGGAAGGGGAACAAGCACGTATGATGGTCTGAGCATTGCCTGGGCCGTAGCTGAAGACCTGCACGCAAGGGAGGGAAAGGGGGTGCGGACCCTCTTTGCGACTCATTACCATGAACTAACTGAATTGGCGGCCACAGAACAAAGGGTAAAAAATTTTAATATAGCTGTGAGGGAATGGGATGACCGCATTATCTTTTTGAGAAAGATGGTTCCTGGTGGAACCAGTCGAAGCTACGGTATACAGGTAGCTCGGATTGCAGGTCTGCCTGAAAGGGTTTTAAAAAGGGCCAAGGAAATTCTGGATAACCTGGAAGGATCAGAACTGGATGAGGCAGGGAGGCCACGTCTGGCGCATAGCTTGTCTGAAAGACATGAAGCCGAATTCGAACAGCTTAGCCTTTTTGGCTCTCAGGACAGGAGGCTTAGGGAATGGATTGGTGGCCTGGATATTTCTTCCATGACACCTCTGGAGGCCTTAATACAACTCAATAAACTTATAGAATACGTGTATTCTCGAACGGCAGTCCCTTTGCTGCGGGATTCGTCTGGACATAGGCCATGAAAGCTAAAACTAGATTTATATTAATTATAATCCTGTTGGCCTTTTCTGGTATTTTTTTCATTGGGAGAGATGAAGCGCTGTGCAGGTCTTCTACTAAGCCAGCTTCACTTCTTAAAAGGGCTGACCAATGCCGCAATAGGCTGTATCATTCTGCAAAGAAGAGAAAATACCGTCATTACTGGTTGAACTGTATCAATCGTTACAAAAAGGTCTATGCCCGATATCCCAAGACCGATCAGGCACCCTGGGCTATCTACCATTCTGCCCGGCTTTATGTCAGGCTTTATACCTACTCAGGAAGGTCTAAAGACCTTGATGAGGCAATCCTTCTTTTTAGAAAATTGGCAGACGATTACAAAGATCATCGCCTGGCAGACGACGCCCAGTATCTTATCGGGGAGATATTTTATAAATATAAGAAGAATACATCGCAGGCATATGTGGAATTCTTGAGGGTTGACATAAAATATCCCTCAGGTGATATGCGGCCGAGGGCCAAGAAAATGCTTGACCGGTTGGCCGTGGTGCTCAGCAAGAATGATGAACAGAAGGTTTCCAAAGGCCTGGCTGCATCAGCTAGCAAATTGTCTGCCGTCAACGACATCCGTCATTGGTCAACCCCCTATTACACCAGGGTAGTCATCGACCTTAGCAGCCCCGTAAACTACAAATATCATTTACTCAGGCCCGATCCCGATCGCAAAAAGCCGCGCAGGCTCTATCTGGATCTCGATAATGCCCGCGTCTCAGCACAGATTAACACCTCGGTACCGATTAAGGATGGCCTGCTTCAAATGGCGAGAGCAGGTCAGTACACCAATAATAGTGTGCGCGTTGTCCTGGATATGGGAAGCATCGGTGGATACAAGATATTTCACCTTTACGAACCCTTCCGAATCGTTGTCGATGTACGAAAGAACGCCGAGGAAAAGAGCAAACCGAATAGAATCAGTTTGGCCCACAAAAAAAGATTGCCTGCGAAGGGAATAAAGAAGGCCACATCCCCGAAAAATAATGTCTCCCTTGCAAAACAGCTCGGGCTGAATGTCAAGAGGATCGTGATTGACCCTGGTCATGGAGGTAAAGATCCGGGATGTATTGGACCAGGCGGGATCAAAGAAAAGGATATTGTTCTTAATATAGCTAAATTCTTAGCGCGGAAAATCAAAAAAGAAATTGGATGTGAGGTCTTCCTTACCAGGACTAAAGACGTTTTTTTATCTCTGGAGCAAAGGACAGCCATTGCAAATATGAAAAAGGCCGATCTTTTCATATCGCTGCACGTCAATGCCCATAGGAACAGGAGAATTTTAGGCCTTGAAACCTATTATCTTAACATGGCGACAGATGAAAGGGCCGTCATGGTGGCAGCGAGGGAAAATGCGACCTCCAAAAAGAATATCAGTGACCTGCAAACTATTCTTAACGATCTGATGCTAAATACCAAAATTAATGAATCAAGCCGATTGGCCTATTCAGTGCAAAAAGGAGTAATATCTAATCTGAAGGCTAAGAAATACAAGCCAGTAAAAAATTTGGGTGTAAAGCAGGCCCCCTTCTATGTCTTAATTGGCGCCGAGATGCCCGCGATACTGGTTGAAACAGGTTTTCTGACCAATCGCACCGAGAGAAGGAGATTAGTCAAAAAGCGATATAAAGAGAGGGTGGCGGAAGGTATCTGTACTGGCATAAAGACCTATATTGAGAGCATTGATGAAGTTTATCAGGGGGGCGGCTAGGAGGAGAAAGATTGGCAATTCATCCTTAAAAAGGCATCGATATAATCATCGATACCTCCATCCATGACCTTGTCAACATTACCGGTTTCAGTATTTGTGCGGTGGTCTTTGACCATCCTATACGGGTTGAACACATAAGACCTTATTTGACTGCCCCAGGCAATTTCCTTTTGAGACTGGTGCATTTTCTGCTTTTTCTGTTCCATTTTTCCTTTCTCCAGCTCGTAGAGCTTGGACTTTAGCACTTTCATCGCCATATCTTTGTTTCTGTGCTGGGATTTTTCATTTTGGCATTGGACAACAATATTGGTGGGAAGATGTGTGATTCTCACCGCTGAACTGGTCTTATTGACATGTTGACCCCCCGGTCCACTGGCCCTGAATGTGTCGATGCGAATGTCATTTTCATCTATTTCGATATTGATATCGGTATCCACCTCTGGAAGGACAGAGACAGAGGCAAATGAAGTGTGCCTTTTTCCCGTAGCGTCAAAAGGAGAAATTCTGACCATACGATGAATGCCATGTTCTGATTTCAGGTAACCGTATGCGTAAGGACCGATCACATTAAAGGTGACATTTTTGATCCCTGCCTCGTCTCCACCAAGGGAATCAATAACCTGAAGCTCCATGTTTTTGTCCTCGCTCCAACGGGTATACATCCTGAATAGCATTTCCACCCAGTCCTGGGCCTCTGTTCCCCCTGCACCCGCATTAATAGCGACGATGGCATTTCTTTTATCATCAGGATCCCCGAGTAAGGATTGAAACTCAAGGCCCTTAATCTCTTTTTGGAGGCGAGCTACATCCCTCTCCACCTCCTTCATGGTGGCTTCGTCATTTTCCTCAAAGGCCATTTCAGCGAGTATTTTTGCATCTTCGACCTCTGTGTGAAATCTCTGCCATATATCTATTATTTCTTTGAGGCCGGCCCGTTGCTGATTCAGCACAGATATCTCGTCCTGGTCCCTTTGCCAAAAAGAGGCATCTGACATTGTTTTTTCTATTTTTTCAAGTTCTTGTTGGCGGTTGGCCAAGTCAAAGATGACCTCTGAGACCATCAAGTTTGCTCAAAATATGATCAATCTTGTCGATTATTCCTTCGTGCATACTGTTTCTCCTGCCATGTATAAAATATTGACCCCTAGGTTATCACCAACTCTTTTGAAGAGCACCCAAAATATTATAATAAAGCCCCAATTTTTCTAGAAATGCCCGAATGCTCTCCAAGAAAAAACTTTCTACAGATACCCACCATTTTAATCCATGAAAAAAATATTTCAAGTAGTCACCCCTTATTTTCATTAAAAGGGCGGCGTTCAATTGTGTGTCATCCTTTTTTGCCAGTGATACAATGCTATTTTTATGGCAGAAATGCAGAGGAGTAGGTAGACGAATATGTCTCCGAAACGGGAGTAAAAGGTCAAATGGGGTCTGGATATTTGTACGCGGGCCTTTAAGATCTCTTCACGGAAGAGAGTGCTCATTTGACCAATTTTACCCTGGGGGCCAATAAATGTGCTGAAACCGGTATTTGCGGCACGTATTAACGGTATCCTGTTTTCCACAGCACGGAATGCCGCCATACACAAATGCTGATAAGGGGCGCTCGTCATCCCAAACCAGGCGTCATTGGTAATATTGACAAAAATATTAGCGCCTGCCCTTGCGTATGCGCGGGCAAGTTCCGGAAAAATGGCCTCAAAGCAGATCAAGGTGCCTATTGAGACATTCTTGAACTCGATAGGAGCTATTTTAGTTCCTGGTTCGAAATCTCCGGCTCCAGGGACCAACTGACCAACGAAAAAGAGGAGTCTCTTAAGGGGTATGTATTCGCCAAAAGGTACAAGATGCACCTTGTCATAATACCGTATTTGCCGGTCATTTCCCCTTATTAGATAGGCGCGGTTGTAATATGTGATAGCCCTGCCCGTCTGTTTATAGGCCGGGCTGCCGAATAGGAGTGCAGCATCCAAATCCTCTGCAATGGAAAATACTTTGCCGGAAAGCTTGAGGCCATCCTGGAAGAAAAAAGGTACCGATGTCTCCGGCCATACAACCAGTTCGGGTCTGAACTCAGAACCCATGAGACTTAGCCTCTCATATATTTCCATGGTGTTTGCTTGGTAGGCAGGATCCCATTTGACCGACTGATCAATGTTTCCCTGGACAATCATTGTCCTGAGAGATTGTGGCGATTCTTTTTCCCCATTGGCCCATGATAGGCGATGGCAGCCATATACCAGAACCGCCGCTGCAATAATAGCCGTAAAAATAATCTCCAGTGTCAAAAAAAGGCGTCTTTTTCCACGACGGCCTAAAAGTGAATAAAAGATTGTGCCATTTATGAGGACTATGAGGAAGGACACGCCATAAACTCCGCATAAGTCGGAGATTTGAATAATATTTAAATGCTCAAACTGGGTATATCCGAGAAGACACCAGGGAAAACCCGTAAGGAATTTACCCCTTATGTATTCAAGACCCACCCAAAAAGCGGCCATAAACGTCAGGGGAAAACGGGATTCCCTCAGATAATAGGCGGTCAAGACCGAAAAAAGGGCAGGGTAGAGGGCCAAATATACACAAAGAGAAACAAGGATGCAAAGACTCATGAAGATGTCGAGGTTTCCGTAGTGGCCGACGGCTACTACAATCCAGTAGATCAAAGTAAAAAAATGGGTGAATCCAGTGATGAGACCCAATCTAAATGCCTGATGGGGGGGCTCATTTTCAAAGGCCTTGAAAAGGGGCACCAATGCAAACCAGGCCAGAAATGAGGTCCTTCCCGGTGGAAAAGAGGCGGTTAACATGGCCCCGGAAAGTATAGCCAACAAGACGCAACGTGTTGGGAGGGCCATCCATTTTTTTAATATGTCGCGGGCCATATGCCTGTTCTCTGTGCCTATGTGTGGGTGAACGTTTTCTGTAATTAGTTCAAATCACTGGATTTTGGCTGCTAATTTCAGGGAAAATATGGCGGTAGCTTGTTAGTGGAATTCCTCTTGAGAGCAAGTTGATATATTCACCATGGTTAAATATCCTTCTTCTCCTCTTGAGGAATCGTTCTGGGCTTGCGTCTGATCAGCACCTTATCTATCTTGCGCTGATCGGCATTCTGGATGATGATTTCCAGATTCTCAAAGGTGATCTTTTTATTTGTCTCTGGAATATTGCCTAATAGGTGAATTATAAACCCGCCTACAGACTCAAAGTCTCCCTTTGGTAGTTGGATATTTAGGCGTTCTTCCAGCTTTTCAACTTCTAGACGGGCGTCAACCAGGAACGATTCGCCGTCTAACGCCGTAAAGAGGGGCCTATCATTATCGTGCTCGTCCATGATTTCCCCAACAATCTCTTCTAATATGTCCTCGATAGTAATGATGCCAGCAGTGCCGCCGTACTCATCTGTTACAATTGCCAGATGGGTTTTTTCTCCTTTCAAATGTTTGAACAATTCACTTACGTTCTTGTTTTCAGGCACAAAGTAAGGCTTTCTGAGGATCTCAGAAGGGATTTTGGAAGAGGGTTCCTCACCCCACAGCTTGAGCAGGTCTTTGGCATGGAGAATACCAACGATCTCGTCGGTATTCTCCTTGTGGATAGGGATTCGCGTATGACCGCAATTGGTCACCAGTTCAATTACTTCACCCAGCGTAGAATCGAGCCGGGCGGCTGAAATCTCTGTGCGCGGGATCATAATGGAATGGGCCTTAGTTTCCTTCAAATCGAGCACGCCAAAGACCATGTGTGATTCATCGTCGCTGATTAGGCCTTTGGCCTGCCCTTCATCCATGAGATCATGGATTTCCTCTGTCAGATCGTCGCTATTGCCCAGGTCAGCCTTTTTCTTGACCAGTGATTTGATGAAGCCGAAAAAACCTTGTACTGAATCATCTTCCAAGGATAGTTTTTTCTCCTGCTAAGCTGTGTGAAAATGGTATATTAAAAAAGCGGACATCTCACCACCTCGCCCTTTGCAAATGATTCTCTCAATATACGTTGTTGTCCAGCAAAAGCCTTTGGGGTGAACGACATTTTTTTAACATCTAAGGTATTGAAAATTTTATTTTGATCTTTGCCTGATGTCAAGGCCTTTGCTTTCAGGTGGGTATTCTGTTCTCAAATAACCCTTGACTGGAAAATACCATTGTAGTAAGTCTAGTTTTGATTAGTAGGCATGGGCGGGCATAGCTCAGTTGGTAGAGTACAAGCTTCCCAAGCTTGGTGTCGCGGGTTCGAACCCCGTTGCCCGCTCCATGTATTGTTGTGGATTTTTGTATGGCCTGCCTCCCCCTTTTGAGGTTGTCAACTTGAATCAATAAGTGGTTGACTTTCTTCGAATTGCGGACTAGGCGTTTATTTTTTCATAATTCCTTGTAAGGATTTTATGTAATAAAGCGCTTAACATTTTAGTCTGCAGTGAGGAAGCGGGCACAAGGCCCGCTTTTTTTATTATCAGGGCCAGGGAAAGCATATTATTTAGGGATTTCCTATATGCCAAATGCCCACGATTTCGCTATCGAGAAGATAGCACCCGTAATCTCCCCCGTCCTGGATGATATGGGTCTTGAGCTTGTTGACATCGAGTATCTTTCAGAACACGGTAAATGGATACTTAGAATTTATATCGATAAGGCGGGCGGAGTAACAGTGGGGGATTGCGCACGGATAAGTCGAGAAGTCAGCGACTTAATTGATGTGGAGGAAATTTTCCAGCATGAATATGTACTTGAGGTTTCCTCTCCTGGCCTCAATAGAAGGCTTAAAAGGGAAAAGGATTTCTTAAAGGCCCTTGGAAAGAAGATTAAGGTCAAAATGGTTGCTCCTATAAATGGTCGCCGAAATTTCATAGGTTATCTGCATAGCTTACATGATGGGTCTTTGTATATTGACCTCGGTGAGGATCAAATTCGTTTGTCTTTGCGGGATGTGCAAAAGGCCAATTTGATATTTGAGTTTAATGATTGAAGTATAGTAAGGGATTATAGTAGGCGTTACAAGTATTCTAATTTTTTGTGGAGTAAATGAAATGATTTCAGATTTAACGAGAATGATCGACCAGGTATGCCGTGAAAAGGGCATTGAGCGAAACGTCCTGATCAGCACTCTAGAGGAGGCGGTGCGAGCAGCAGCGCGGAAGAAATATGGTCCGGATTATGACCTGGAGGTGCGGTATGATGACGGAATGGGGGAGATCGAGGTCTTTGAATTCAAGGAGGTGGTCGAAGATGTCACCAACGAACACCTTCATATATCCCTTAAGGATGCCCATAAGATGGACCCTGAATCTGAGTTGGGCGATAGCCTGGGCATCAAGATGGATACCGATACATTCGGAAGAATTGCCGCCCAATCGGCGAAACAGGTCATCATGCAGCGCCTGAAAGAGGCTGAAAGGGATATTGTCTTTGATGATTTTAAGGACAGGCGCGGAGAGATCATAAATGGAATCGCACAGCGATTTGATAGAGGCTCCATGATTGTCAATCTTGGGCGCACAGAAGGAGAGCTGCCTCATAAGGAGCAGATCCCGAAGGAATCTTACAAGCAAGGAGATCGTGTCAGGGCCTACATTCTGGAAGTAAAACAATTTAGTCGTGGACCCCAGATCATTCTTTCTCGGACTCACCCTAATTTTGTTTCAGCCCTTTTTGAAAATGAGGTCCCTGAAATTTCCGAGGGTATTGTCCAGATAGCTCAGGTTGCGAGGGAGCCAGGGAGTAGGACCAAAATTGCAGTTGCCTCAAAGGATGGTGATGTAGATCCTGTGGGTGCCTGTGTGGGCATGAAAGGGAGCAGAGTCCAGGCAGTGGTTCAAGAGCTTCGCGGAGAAAAAATAGATATCGTCACCTGGGATCCTGATCCAGCCAAATTCATCTGTAATGCACTTGCACCGGCTGAGATTATTAGGGTGATCGTTGATGAAGACAATCGGTCTATGGAGGTAGTTGTTCCCGACGAACAATTATCTCTTGCTATTGGTAAACGTGGGCAGAACGTGCGATTGGCATCTAGATTAACCGGATGGAAGTTGGATGTTACTAGTGAAACCGATTATAACCAGGCCCTCAAGGATGGTTACAAATCCTTGCTTGATTTAGAAGGAGTGGGTGAAAAAATGGCGTCAGAACTCTATGATGAAGGCTTTAGGTCTGCTGAAGATGTGGCAGGTGCCTCTGTCGCAGATTTACTCGCCGTTGACGGAATGTCTGAGGAGAAGGCAGATCAACTAATCGAAGATGCCACAGAACACGCCAGCGCCGAGCCACCCGATACCAGCGAGGAAGGCGCCGAGGAAAAAAACGATGGCGTGGAAAACGAAACAATCTCAGATAAGTAGTTGTAAGGGGCACATTCCCATACGGACATGTATATCTTGTAGGACAAAGAGGGACAAAAAGGATTTGATACGCTTGGTCTTAGATTCGCGTGGCAGGGTGGTGGAAGACAAGAGTGGAAACAAACCGGGTAGAGGTGCTTATGTCTGCAAGAAAGTGTCCTGTATCGAGAGATTAGTCGAAGATAAACGGATCAAAAAGGCATTCAGGAAGGAATGCCATATGGCTGCAAACGGCCCATTATTGGCAATTGAGACACAGACAAAAGTCGCGACACAATGATTTAGTTGTCCCGCTCCCATTCCCCAATTTTGGGAAACTAGGTATTTGGCGGGTAGAAAATTTGAGTGTTTTTCTTGGGGGAATTTATGGCTAAGGTGAGAGTTTATGAATTAGCAAGAGAACTTAGCATTGAAAACAAAAAGCTTGTGGAAAAGCTGAATGCCTGCGGCATTGTTGTAAAGAATCATATGAGTACTCTTGATGAGGAAGCCGTTGAAAAAGCGAGACAGATTGTATCAGGTGCTGTATCAGAGGTTATCGAAGAGACACGAATCAAACCAAGAATCATTCGACGTCGGAAGAAAACAATTAGGCCTGAGGCAGAGATAGCCGTAGAAACGGCCAAAAAAGAAGAGGCTGAAACTCTTGAAGGTGAGCCTGTAATCAAAGAAGGCGAAGAGCAGGAGCCGGTCGGCAAAGGTGTAGATTTGGTAGCTCAGGCCCCCTTGTCCCAAGAGGTTGAAAAGGAGGTTTCACCCGTAGAAGAAAAGCCGCAAGCAGAAGGGGCAGCGGCCAAGGCCTTTGACAAGGTAACAAAGACAAAAGAAAAGGTAAGACCCAAGACAAGGGCCAGGAAGAGTAGGAAAAAGGGTGTTGATAAACCTGCGAGGATCATAAAGCGGCCGGAGGAAGGCCCGTTGCAGCAGGAAATCCTTGCGAAGCATGTTGAAGAAAAAATCGTAACGCCCATTATCCAGGCTCAAGAGCAGCCTTTCCCAAAACCCGTGCCATCAGAGGCAGTTGGGATAGCAGGTAAAGAGGGAAAGGCTGAGAAGGCAAAGCCGAGTAAAAAGAAAAAGGCACTCAATAAAGCCACTTACCGCCACCGTAAGAAAGAGATATATGAAAGGGCCGACCTTTACGCGGGCCGCTCCCTTAAGCGCAAAGATAAAAAGGCAGGTAAAAAGGGCAAAGAGGTTTCGAGGAAGCAAAGGCAAACCGAGATTACTGTTCCCAAGCCCATCAAGAGAAGGATAAAGATCCAGGAATATATCACGGTAGCGGAATTGGCAAAAGGGATGGCAATTAAGGCATCGGACGTAATTAAGAGACTAATAACATTAGGAGCAGTGGCCAACATTAATCAATCCATCGACTTTGAAACCGCATCTGTCGTGGCAGATGATTTTGGTTATGAATTAGAGCTGGGTAGCTTCCAAGAGGCGCTTTTTATATCTGAGGTTGAGGATAAAACTGAAGATTTGGGTCCTAGACCGCCTGTTGTTACAATCATGGGTCATGTGGATCATGGGAAGACATCTTTGCTCGATTATATTAGAAAATCTAATATCATAGGGGCTGAATCAGGTGGCATCACTCAACATATCGGGGCCTATTACGTCAAGACTGATGGTGGAGATATTGTCTTTCTTGATACCCCTGGTCATGAGGCATTCACAGCTATGCGTGCGAGGGGTGCAAAGGTCACGGACATTATAATACTTGTCGTGGCTGCCGATGACGGGGTTATGCCACAAACGAGGGAGGCCATTAACCATGCGCGTGCGGCAAGTATTCCTATTGTAGTGGCTATCAACAAAATCGATAAAGCCGAGGCCAAGCCAGATAAGGTGGTGAGAGAATTGGCTGAGTTGGATCTTGTGCCTGAGGATTGGGGTGGCGAGACAATCTTTGGGAATATTTCTGCCAAAACAGGCGAAGGTGTACAAGATCTGTTAGGCCTTATTCTGCTACAAGCAGAGATACTGGAGTTAAAAGGTAATCCCAACAAGGAAGCGAGGGGCACGATTATTGAAGCAAAACTGGACAAGAGCAAGGGTGCGGTTGCTACCGTCCTCATTAAAAATGGGACCCTCCATAAGGGAGACCATTTTGTATGCGGAGAACATTACGGGCGTGTGAGAGCGATGCTGGATCACCGTGGGAGAAGGATGAAGTCTGCTGGCCCATCTGTGCCCGTTGAGATTTATGGCATTTCGGGCGTTCCAATGGCGGGTGATGAATTCATCGTCGTTGGAGATGAGAAGACATCAAAGCAGGTAATTGAACACCGCAAGGCCAAGGCCAGGAGGCATGAAGTGGCCAAAAGAGGTTTTGAGAGTCTTGATGAGCTTTTCGAGAGGATTAGGGAAGGTGGTGTGAAAGAACTAAATATTGTTCTTAAGGGCGATGTACAGGGTTCCATCGAAGCGCTTACGGATTCATTGACTCAGCAAAAGTCAGA
>Ga0307425_1001761_pt1 | contig 12608 bp, 13 predicted proteins | sample SalMarWE160330MG_FD_202152 | JGI IMG/M metagenome (GOLD analysis project Ga0307425, IMG submission 202152) | Salt marsh sediment microbial communities from the Plum Island Ecosystem LTER, Massachusetts, United States - WE1603-30 | ecosystem: Environmental > Aquatic > Marine > Intertidal zone >... | reverse complement strand
TCTTATGCCATGCCTTTTCCTCAACGCTCACCACCAGGGCTTTTGACCGCAGCAGCTTGAGGTGGTTTGAAGCCTGCTCCTGTAAGCCGGCTCCGAGGGGCCCACCCTCATCTCTTGTGCAGTTGCGTACACTTTTTAGACTATATAATAAAAGTGCGCTCGTGGCGCACTTGCAGGTATCACAACATTTTCGAGCCTCTGATAAATACAGTTATAGCAGCTATAAGCAATTGAGGCTCATTTTCGATAAGTTGGAGATATCACCCGTTTCACAGTAGATGGCATCACCCCAATATATTGTATGGCCATACAAATTAAAAAAGCGTGGAATTTTATCAACAATCCTTGTTTTCTAATTCATAGGTCTGATTGAGAAATAATAGCCGTATGCTCCAATTCCAACAAAATACTTGCTCAGGCTTTGAGGCGATATGAATTTAGCGATGCCCTTCCCCTCGTTAACCGCATCTTAAAAACTTAAGGGGTTTCTTCGGAACTCTTTAAACGTCAAATCTCCAATTTCACACCAACTTCAATGACTCGATCCGCCGGAAGATTGAAAAACGAGGCGGCATCGGTCGCGTTACGGGACATAAAAAGAAACAGGCTCGCACGCCAGCGCGCCATGGTAGATTCTTCTGCAATGACCAAGCTCTCACGGCCGATGTAAAAGCTCGCTGTTTCCAGATCCAGGTCCAAACCCTGTCCGCGTGCCAGCGTGAACACGTTGTCCAGCTGGAGAAACTCCATGAATCCATAGCAGACCTCAAGCCGATGAAATCCACTGCCGCCTATTTTTTCGGTATGGATCTTTTCGACGTTGGGAACCCGGGGAATGTTTTCCACTCGAAAGTGCAGCAAAATCGTCCGGCTGTGTACGACCCTGTTGTGCTTGACATTGTTTGCCAGGGCTACGGGCGCGGCGTATGGATTTCCCGTTAAAAAGATGGCGTCCCCCTCAATTTTTGTTGGCGGGTGGCTGGCCAGGTCAACAATAAACTGATGAATCGGTGGCATGATACGGCCCAGTTGGTCTGTCAGAATCTGGCGCCCCTTGGCCCATGTGAGCATCATCGTAAAAAATGCCGAACCGATCACCAGTGGGAACCAGGCCCCATGAAATATTTTGCTGATATTGGCCGCAAAAAACGGCACATCCACAAGGAAAAAGAGGCCGGCCAGCGGTGCCGCCCACATTAGAGGCCAGTTCCAGCGTTTGCGGGCCAAAACAAAAAACAGCATCGTGGTAATCAGCATCGTGGAGGTGACTGCAACCCCGTATGCAGCGGCAAGCTTGCTGGATGATTGAAAACCGATCACCAATGAGATGGTGCAGGCCATGAGCATCCAATTGACCGGAGCCACATATATCTGGCCAATTTGAGTTCCGGAGGTGTGCCGGATGTTCATACGCGGTAGATACCCCAACTGTACTGCCTGCCGGGTGAGGGAAAAGGCGGCGCTGATGACGGCCTGTGAAGCAATAATGGTGGCAAGGGTGGTCAGAAACACCGTCGGAACCACGGCCCATGAAGGCACCATGGCATAGAACGGATGATGGGCTGCTTCGGGACGGACCAATAACAGAGCCCCTTGACCGAAATAATTCAGAACCAGAGCAGGAAAGACGAGTGCAAACCACGTCAGGCGTATTGGCCGGGTGCCGAAGTGTCCCATATCCGCGTATAGGGCCTCGGTCCCTGTAACCACTAAAAAAACCGCTCCCAAAACAACAAATCCGTGCAGTTTGTTGAAAACCAGAAACCGGATAGCATGCCATGGGAAAATCGCCGATAGCACCTGCGGGGTACGTGCTATCTGCACTGCCCCTGTTATTGCCAGAAAGCACATCCAAATCAGAATCACCGGTCCGAAAAGGCCACCGATTCGCGCTGTACCGTGACGTTGGATCAGAAACAGGCCGCAGAGAATAATAATCGTCAGTGGGATCACATACGGGTTAAATACAGGGGTAATAATACCGATGCCTTCTACGGCGCTCAAAACGGAAATGGCCGGGGTGATCATCCCGTCCCCATAAAGGAGGCACGCCGCAAATAGGCCCAGAGTAACGACACCCAGCCCCCGCCGGCTTTGAGAAGGTACACTTTGTCCAAGAATCAGGGCGGTCAGGGCAATTTCACCGCCTTCCCCGTGGTTATCCGCCTGAAAAAGGAATACCAAGTATTTCAAACCTACGATCATTACCAGCGCCCAGAACATCAGAGATAGAATTCCCAGCACATTTGTATGGTTTACAGCGATGCCGTATTCACCATGGAAACACTCCCGAATGGCGTATATCGGACTGGTGGCAATATCCCCGAAGACAACACCCAGAGCGCCTAGCGACAGCTGCATGAGACGCGCGTTGACCTTGGCTTTCGTTTCTTCATTTTTGGGTTTTTCCAGGCTCGCCTTTTCAGCCCCTTCAGTGGAAACCGTCATGCTTTACCTCTTGATCCATTTTTTTGTTGTTCTGCGGTTTGCGGCCGCTTTGAACCGATCAGACCGTTATGAAGTTCCGGCCCAAATAGATCACCTCGATCAACAGAGCCAGCAAATCGATCCATAAGAAAATCGGCATCTGAAATTCAGGTTTCGGATAATTATCGTTGAACGCTGGGCATCAGCTGGTGCACGCTTTTCGCGATCCGCTGAATGCCCTGGTCGTGTAGCTAATCCCTCGATACCCAAAGATCACGATCCTATAGCAATAAGTATGGTGGCAAGAAGTGTGGTTGTTCTCATTTTCCCATACCTTTATATTGTCAATTTGTCTTAGGATATTCTGCTGATTACCTGATTCTCCGACCCTGAATAATATTGACCAGCACCACGATAACGGCAATCACCAGCAGGACATGGATGAACCCTCCCATCGTGTAACTGCTTACAAGCCCCAGCAGCCACAGGATTACCAGTATTACAGCAATCGTCCACAACATACGATTCTCCTTTCAATTTGTTTTAGATTGGCTTCAGCCGGTTTTTTTCACGACAAGGCTGTTTTTAACAGCTTTGACACCCTTCGCCGTGCAACTACTTATGCATCGCTGCAGTCATCTCGTTCCATCCTTCCTAACTCAGATAGACACACACTTTCAGAACCTAAGCTACCCCTCCGGCTGCGCTACGGAACCTGAGTAAAATACCGTGCACTTTTTACCCTGAATGAATTTCCACGCATCCTCCAGCGGATTCGATACGGATCCGGCAATTGACGTAAAGATACTTTCCTTCTCGATCTGCGGTTTATGGAAGGACCCGTGCACTTTCTCGCTGTAAACGGCGCACCCTCGTTTATCGAGGGCCGCTACGGTTACGTCAACAAACCGCTCGTTGATGAAGTTCAATCCCCCTTTCATGGCAATCCTCTGCTTTTTTGAGGCAAGGGCTACATCGAGCGCCTCGGCAATGCCCTTTTTTACCTTCCAAACCGAGACGAGTTTCCTGATGATCCCTTTTCCGCCCTGGGACTCTTCGTACAGGCTTGCAAAATTGTAGCTCTTGGTGAGTACCGGCCCGAAGGGGCCTGCGAGAAAGAATGCCCCTACATCCACGAGGTTAAAGTTCTGGCTTCGTTCGTACTTCGTGACGAGAGCATCGATATCGATGTTATAGAGCATCAGGTTCTCCCCGTTCAAAGAAAGGTTGCCGTTAAGCGATCGCTTCACCTCATCTGCGCTCTTTCCCATTGCCGTCAGGTCCGCGGATAAATTGACCGGCCCTTCTATGGTTTTCCGGGGGATTTTCTTGAACGAGTATTGCTGAAGAAGTTCTTCGATCCTGACCCGATTAAGGGTATAGATTACCCTGTAATGAGGCGACGACCCCGTCATGTCCACATGAATGCTTCCGTTCCCGGTTCCACCGAAGATGTTCATACTGACCGGGTTGATATCGAGTATTCCCTTTTCACCTGCTGCTCTCATCACAAGGTTCATCAGGGTGAAGTTATAGATCTTAAGTATCTTGCATCTGGTATCCCCGGTGAATGAGATGTTCTTGAATGGTTCCGAGCTGTCCGTCCCGCCGGAAAAAAGGTTTCTTATGCTCAAATCCAAGTCACCAACTTCGATTTTCTCGCCGGATGTTTCATCAGTATAAACAAAGCTCCCCTGAGAGATGGATATCTTTTTCACAGCAAGGAGTTTTTCCCATAACCTGCGCCCCGGTTTTTCAAGATTGAACATCTCGTTTTTGGACCGAACTATGGAGAAGACCGGCTTGACAAGCCCTACCCGGATTATCTTGATTTCGAACCTCGCGAGAGGGATGAGTTTCAGCCCTATTCTCATCTTCTCAATCGTAACGACATCCAATCCTTTGTTCCGCACGTCGACGTCCTTCACCGATAGACCGAAACCCGGAAAAAGAGCGATGCCAACTTTGCCTTTGATCCGGACATCCATTCCCAGAACATTAGATGCGGCCGCCTCGATCTGCGGTGTAAAGCTTTTGATATTGAGCATGAGAGATAGGATACCCACGAAGACAACAAGCGTGATGACACCTGTTGTTATGTACAGAACCTTTTTCTTATGGATAGCCATATTTCAGCCCCCCTGGCTCTTCCCTCAAATGCTTTGGCGGTGTCATCCCGATCAATCTTAAGGCGGAGACTGGCAAACACTTCCGGATTGATGAAATGGACGTGCGACATTCGGTCGAGCTTTTCCAATGCAGCATGTTCTGCCTGAAGCTTGCCGCGCGTAAACTCATACGCGCCAGGGGTCCTGGTGTCCACGCACAATGTCCAAGCACAGCAGCAGTCGCGACATCGTCAAACCCATGCTTCTGCTCACCAGTGGTCCCCATGCTCCATCCGGGAGAGAATAACGCTCTCCTATTTCACGACCAAATCATTCTTTACGGATGTGATCCCTTTAACGCTACGTGCGATTTCTCCCGCTTTATCGACAGCCTTTTGAGAAGCAACGAAGCCGCTCAATTGAACGGTGCCCTTAAAGGTTTTGACACTGATCTGGAATGACTTGAGAAAATCATCTTTTGCAAGCAGAGATTTGACCTTGGTCGTGATGACCGAATCGTCAACGTATTCGCCTGTGCTTTCCTGTTTGGGTGTCGATGCACAGGCCACGAAGGTGGCAATCAGCATCAGAAGCACTAGACAATGAATAACGATCTTTTTTTTCATAGCGGTTACTCCTTTTTGTTAGTTTGAGTTTAACTGGTTGATTACAAGATCTTTTCTGCTGAAGGGTTCGTAGATTCGATAGAATCTTTCAGGATTTGCTGAACTCGGCCGCAGCCTTTTTGTAGGCGTTACCCAAATCCTCCATGGCCGCATCGATCCCTGATTTTAGTTGCTCCCACGCATTTCCGCTGGAAGAACTCAGATCCTTCAACTTTTCGGACACCTCATCCCGTTTTTGACGCAATGCCGTCAGCTGTTGTTCAGCTTTCGCCTTCGCATCATCTCCCAGCTTTTCCGCCTTTGCTTGCAGTTGATCAATTTCCTTCTTGTATTCAGCAAGTCTGGTTTCCGTCTGTTCCCGAAAGGCCTGCATCTGCTCCTGGGTATAGGCCTTGGTTGCGTCATAAGCTTCCTTGACCTCCTTCTTGACACCTTCCTTGGACACGGTTGCGGACTTGCTCTGGGGTTGTTCCTTCTCACCGCAGCCCGGCAAGACCCCCAGGGCCAGCAGCAGCACTATTGCCAATAAACCTCGTACCAACATAACACTTTTCATTTAAAAACCTCCTTTAACTTCGGTTGCACCCTCGATTGCTCCTGATGGGTAACTTGTTATCGGTTCTGTTATACGCATACGAAACTTCCTTCTGTGGCAAGCCTGAAGCATGTCATTTCGAGTCTAGTTACGCAGCCAGATGGATCAATAAGGTGAATAATGGTTTGTTATTATACTTTTTTCTATACCTCGCCATGTTTTTTATGCAACTGCAAGGCAAACTCTTTCCCCGGGGCATACCCCGCCACTCCTATCATGAATCGCACCAAGCCGTAACATAGCCAGCTCGCCAGGCGCAGCCGGATGGGCTGGGTTCTCCAGTTATTCTGAAGTATCCGCCGTGCCCCCATTTTGATAGCCTGATCCAGGCTATTCTTTAATTTTTTGGCAAAGTTTTCATCATCAACAACGACATTTGCCTCGAGAGCGAGCAGCAGACTGAAAGGGTCAAGATTTGATGATCCCACCGTAGCCCAATGTTCATCAATAACAGCAACTTTGGCGTGCATAAGGCTCTTGTGGTATTCGTAGATCTCCATCCCTGCATCGAGAAAATTGCCATATAGGGCATGCGTGGCATAATACAGCAATCGATATTCCACCCTTCCTTGCAACAGCAAGATCACCCGGACACCGCGCCCGGCTGCATCCAAAAGCGCATGACGAAAATTCAATCCGGGCAAAAAGTAGGCGTTTGCAAGAATGATTTCGAATTGCGCCTGTTCAATCGCCTGCAAATAAGCATCTTCAATATCTCGGCGATGGCGGATGTTATCCCGTACCAGAAAAGCTGAGTCCATAGGGCCTCTGGGTTCGGTTGAAGGACTTTGTCTTTCGTTGTCCCGGCCCCAGCCACGACGCAAGCGGGTCCAGGCCACTCGCGACCACATTCGGCGGGTCGAAGCATGTATTTCTACTACCAGGGGCCCTTCTATACTTACAGCATAGTCATAACGAGGGGACGTTTGACCCGGCATATCCATATCATCGATAATATTAATGCCTCCGACAAATGCAATCTTCTGGTCCACAACTACAATTTTCCGGTGCAAGCGACGCAACCTTTGGCGCCGCAGCGTCCAAGGCGATATCTTGGGCCGGAACTTCAGTACCCTTACGCCGGCCGCTTTAAGGTCATCGACCATGGTTTTCGGTAAACTATGCGAGCCGAATCCATCGATCAGCACGTGGGTTTTCACGCCGCGCAACGCCGCCCGCCTGAGCGCTTCCGCAATGCATCGTCCGGTATTGTCATTTTCGAAAATATAGCTTTCCAGATAAATTTCATGCACCGCCCGGTCCAACGCCGCTTCGATCGCCGGGAAATAAGCTTCGCCGTTTTGCAACAGGGTAATCTGATTGTTTGGAATAATTCGGGCCATAGCAGGGTCGCCCTTAAAATTAATGTCTTATTCTTCGTTCAATGTTATCCTCTCCTGAGGTTCATCCCTGATAACGCCTGTTTCCTGTCACGAAGTGAGGGATACCTGCTGTTTCAAGTTGAATAGTCCTTTATGATTCCAAGTCCTTTTTCTTCCGGTCAAATTCCTCTTTGTCGATTTCACCCTTTGCATAACGCTTCTTCAAGATATCTAAAGGTATTTCAATGATCGAACCATCGGAGCCTTTTGATTTTGAAACCTGAAACAAAAAATAAATAACAACACCGACTAAAACCAGAACTATTAACCACATAAACCCTCCGCCATAACCATAGGTCATCATATGGCCCCAGTTGCCCATAGGGCTATTAGGACCTTGTTCACAAGCAAAAAATGTTAGTGGTGGAAGTATTATTAATTTAGAGAATATTCTTTTTAGCACCATCTCCTTTATCTCCTTAACTTATTGAACCGGCAGAAGCGAGCGCATTCCCCGCAGCAAGCTTGTTGGAGCGCAACGTAAATCCCGTTTACGGGGCTGCGGGGTTAGCGAACGAATCTAAAATAGGCAAAATACCTTACCGGGAAGATTCCCTGCAAGATTGTCGGAGCAAAGAGGAGATCCCGTTTTAGCGGGGCTGCAGGGTACTCTTCAATTACATTTATCCGAACTTTATATGTTCAATTTTTGTGCCAGGTTTCCAACACTCAGGGTCGCATCACCCAATATTTTGATTTATAAGAATAATTAGTTTAAAAAGCACTTTCAGGGCAGCTATTAACAGCCATATAAAAAAGGTCATATTTGCCCAAGTAGTCATATATGACCATTTTTATGTCTGATCTTCTTGGTGTTATGGGTGGCAAATGATAAGGGCAGGTTGAAATTGGGATGAGAATTTATGGTTTTTGAATGTCAAATTTACCCATACGAGCGCGCAAGGTGCTGCGGTTGAGCCCAAGGATTTCAGCCGCACTGTTTTTTCCGCTGACTTTCCACTGGGTCTGCTCAAGCACCCGAAAAATGTGGTCACGTTCAACCGTTTCCAGTGTTTTCGGAGCCGTCGTTAAATCCTTTTGACTTTTAACAAGGTTATCCATTCAGACCCTCAGGCTATCAGCCAACAAGAAAACCTGTGATAAGTCTGAGTGTGCCACGAGCGCACTTTAAATATAAAGAAGGTGTGCATAACTACTCAAAAGATGAGGGTAGGCCCCTCGGACGGCATCAAAATCACAACCTAAAAATTTTCAAAGAACGGATAAAAAATCACCCTCGAAAGGAGGTGAAAATTGCTAATTTGAAAGGGCTGTCTGAAATCGTTTTTGGGCTTATTTTAATGGCTCCATTAGGGTGATCATTGACACCGTGATCTTGGACTATTAGTGTCCTGGGAATTTGGCTTTCAGCCGTCCGCTGGACAGTAGGATCCGTATGACAGGAGCCTATCATGTACGGTTCTTGGAGAGCATGGGGGTGAAACTCCCCTGCGCTACTTAACCACAACCGCTGTCTTATGACACTTGCAGCAACAAGTCGACTGTCTTGCTTCCTGATAATCTCACCCATGTGGCAAAAAAAAACTTTTTCAAATCTGGTAAGTAAGGTATGCTGTATGCAGCCGATCTTCAGAATACTGAACTCCAATGTATATGGCTGTCATCCTTCATGTTGGCTGTTCTTTCAACCCTGATTCGTCGCTTAGCTGCAAGACACTAAAAATTTAGATAGGAACTCCCTCATCACAGCGATACCCTAAAGGCGCTTATGACATCTTTTAATACTCTCAGCGAAGAGGAGATTCAGAGGATCAACCAGCTCCAGCGAATTTCATTTGATAAACTCTACCAACTCTTTGAGCCGCCTTTGCCTGAGGGCGTACCTGAACGTCTGGAGAAAATCGTGGCAAATGGCAACATCGCCAAAGGTGATACAGTTCTTGATGTGGGATCCGGCACGGGAATTTTGATTCCCATAATCAAGAAATACAAGCCCGGTAGCATTTATGCCTGCGATCTTTCAAGGCGTATGCTGAAACAACTGAAAAAAAACTACCCCTACGTGAAAACAATTATGGCGGATGTCCGGGATCTCAAGTTGCCGAAAGGCAGTATAGATGCTACATTCATAAATGCCTGTTATCCCAACATCGTTGATAAGGCAGTTGCTTTCTCTAATATCAGCAGGATGATGAAAGCTAAAGGACGCATTGTTATCAGCCATCCACTGGGGAAAGCATTTATTCTTTCATTAAAAAAGGGTGCGCCTTTCCCTCTTGATGAATTCCCGGAAGAGCCGGAAGCCGGTGCTTTGCTCAAGCCCTTTGGGTTTGAAATAGAAACGTTCATTGACGAGCCTATGCTTTACATCCTGGTTGCCATAAAATGCAGGTTCAAGTCGGCAGTTGACAAGGTTGAATAACTGAGTGCGGCTGAAAGTCAAAGACCTTTAGACGGCAAGATGCGTCAGGCATCCAAAATATCAAAAATGTAAACTGAAAGGAGACGATTAAGATGAACGAGAAAAGAGACGCCTTCGTGCAAAAGCTGAAAGCTCAATTGGACGAATGGAACGCCGATATCAACGAGCTGGAAACTAAGGCTGATCAGGCAGAGGTCAGGGCGAAAATCGAGTATCATAACCGGATTGCTGATTTACGTGCAAGGCTTAAAGAAGTTGAGGATAAGATCGGTGAACTGCAACAGGCTGGCGAAGGGGCCTTGGAAAATCTTAAGCAGGGGCTTGAAAATTCATGGGAAATTCTCAAGGCAAGTTTCACAAAAGCCAAATCCGAGTTCGAGCGGGGATACAAAGAAGGCAGGGAAGATTCCAAGTAAAACGTTGGTTCCAATACAACTTATGAAAATTTAATCGACACTTGAGATTTGATAGTGCTTAATCTGTGATATCCCTCGCTAAGATCAAAATTTCGTCCATCTCAAAAACCTTTGATTTGTCTGATTTATGGCTGCTTTTTTATTTAATATCAATTTGTTATAGCATTACTTCGACTTGTATTAGATTAGGATTTAAGTATTGACGCGAAGATTCCCCTTATCCGAAACTCAATTTTTGTGAACCTGTAGTCCATTATAAAGATCAAAAGTCCACCAAATCACAATACGTCGGAGTAATCCCAAGAATTGAAAGAGGTCCGATTCGTGTGCTCACCATCACATATCACCACTAACCTCTTTTCCGCTTTTTGACCATATCACAAATTTCGGATGTTTAAATATAGATAGAAGAATCGAGACAACTATCGTTTGGTATTATGTTATCACAGAAAAATCAGGTGCTTGATAGTGTGACGTCATTGCAGACATCAAAGGTTCGGCCGATCTTTGAATATGTCCCTCATATCCCAAACAGAGGAGTTTGGCGTGGATCCAGCTGAGCAGTCGCAGCCTTGTCCGCAAGCCAGACCAGTTCGCCGGCCTGAGGCCGGACAAAATCTCATAAAGACGCCCGGGGATTTGCCCCCCTGACAGCGCCACGGCGAAGCGTTCCAGATGGGTTAGGGAAAGCTGCGCTTGCCGCACAAAAAGCGCGGCCGCTTCCCGGCACAGCGATTCCAGATCAGGAAGCGTGCGGATCATAACCGAGGCTCCGTGGTGATACGACACACCGCCGTATCATCCTGACACTGGAGGGCAGTGGGGGTTATCCAGCTGATACCGTCCTGGGCGATCAATGTGTCGGCCTCTTCCGGTCCCCAGGTACCGGCCTGGTAGTTTGGAAAATCGGCCGATTCCACCGCATTCCAGACATCCAAAATAGGCGCGATAACCGACCAGGCCGCTTCCGTCTGATCCCTGCGTAAAAAAAGAGTGGCATCACTTTTCATGATATCGAGCAGGAGCGTCTCATAAGCCTCCGGCGGCACCACTTTAAATGCCTCCCGGTAGTAAAACTGCATCATCACCGGGGAAAGATGCATCATGGGACCGGGCTTTTTGACCTCGAACCTCAGCAGAATTCCTTCTTCCGGTTGGATGGCGATCAAAAGCCGGTTAGGGCGGAAATCCAAGGTCGCGGAAGCCGGAAAAGTCTCATGGGGAACCGGCTTGAATTGAATGGAAATTTCAGAAATTTTTGACGGCAATCGTTTGCCGCTCCTTAAAAAAAAAGGCACACCCTGCCATCGCCAGTTATCTACGTAGAGCTTAATGGCGGCAAATGTTTCCGTGGAGGAATTTTCGGCAACGTTTTCTTCGTCATGATATCCTTTAATGTATTCCCCATTGATTTTTCCCGCACCATACTGGCCGCGTACGGCATATCGATGCACCTGCTCATGCAAAATGGGCCGTATGGCATGAAGCACATCCACCTTTTTATTGCGAATCTCATTATCGTTAAATGAAACCGGGGCTTCCATGGCGATCAGGCAAAGTATCTGCAGCAGGTGGTTCTGGATCATGTCTCTTAGTGCTCCGGCCTTGTCATAGTATGCCCCCCGGTGGCCGACGCCCACCTCTTCGGCCACGGTAATCTGAATGTGATCGATAAACTGACGGTTCCAGACGGGCTCAAAAAGTGTATTGCCGAAACGAAAGGCGAGGATATTCTGTACGGTTTCCTTGCCCAGATAATGATCGATGCGAAAGATCTGTTGTTCTTCGAAAATCTCGGTCAGAAGACGGTTTAAATTACTGGCCGACGCAAGATCGTGTCCGAAAGGTTTTTCAACGACAATCCGGGCCCGTTCCCGCGATAGGTTCAGCTTTGCGGTCCCCAGATGCCGGGCCACGGGTTCAATCATGTCCGGGGGGAGGGCGAGGTAGAAAATGCGGTTTGCTTCTGTGCCCCATTTCTTTTCCCGGGCAGAGAGCGTCTTGGCAAGATTTTTGTATACTTTTGCATCGGTCAGGTCCACGTTATTAAAATGGAGGCATTGGGCAAAATTTTTCCAGTCTTCGTCTTTTATCTTGCCCTGCCGGGAGAATCGATTCACGCCGTCCTGCAGATGATCCCGGAATTTTTCATCACTCATCTCATCGTGGCTCATGCCGATGACTTCAAATTTTTCGGGCATCCAGCCACTTAAGTACAGGTTGTAGAGCGCAGGCACAAGTTTTCGCCAGGTCAGGTCGCCCGATGCGCCGAAAATAATGAAAACAGTCGGATCGCTGCGTTTTTTATCTTCCATGTGGTCTCCTTATTGTTTTCCCCATTTCGTGTGAAAGGTGCCTTCTTCATCCAGCCGTTCATAGGTATGGGCGCCAAAATAGTCACGCTGGGCCATGATCAGGTTGGCCGGCAGCCAGCCGCTGCGAAAGGCGTCAAAGTAGGACAGGGCCATCATCAGACCCGGTATGGGCAGTCCCTTCGCCGCACCGGTACGAACCACAGCTCTCAGGTCAGCTACTCGGGCAACCGCGGCCTGCCCCAGGTGTCCGTCTAAAAGGAGATTTTCCAAATTAGGATTGGATTTATGGGCGGACCGGATGTCTTCCAACAATGCCGCCCGGATAATGCATCCGCCTCGCCAGATGCGTGCCACGG
>Ga0307425_1001760_pt1 | contig 12612 bp, 9 predicted proteins | sample SalMarWE160330MG_FD_202152 | JGI IMG/M metagenome (GOLD analysis project Ga0307425, IMG submission 202152) | Salt marsh sediment microbial communities from the Plum Island Ecosystem LTER, Massachusetts, United States - WE1603-30 | ecosystem: Environmental > Aquatic > Marine > Intertidal zone >... | reverse complement strand
GAGCGGGATAAAAAGCAGGCTGCGGAGAGCCCCGGCCAGTACCGTAAGGTTCTTGCGGCTGCGGAACCAGCGCAGCAGCAAGCCGGCGTGCAGCTGGATCACCGTGGCTACAAACATCGGCACCGTATAGACGATGCCGACCTGGGATACCGTCGCTTTGAGAAAGACTGCGAATGCCTGGAAATAGCTCTCCGCCGATCCCAGCATGAGTGAAAACGAGGCGCCGTCCAGCACGGAATAACGCAGGCTGCTGCGTACTTTTGAGTCGATTTCGGGATCCGGATGAGCCCTGTGCATCCCTCTGCCCCCTACGGATCGGTGCTGATCCGCTCCAGTCTCGAGTACTTGAGCGGAAAACGGGCGATTTTCCCCGAATCGAAGCGAACAGCCACCATGGCCACTCCGTCGACCTCCCACTTCCTGTTGATGATTCCGGGGCCGTAGTCATCGTGATACACCCCGCAGCCCAGCGGATAGCCGTTCTCTGCCGGCGGCTCCCAGCCGTGCACGTGCAGGTGCTCCCTGGGAATCTCCCCCAGGAAGCAGGAGGGCTGGCTGCCCTGCAGGTTTCCGAAGACCCGCCGTTTCCTGCAGGTTGTCAGATACAGCTCCTCCCTGGCCCGTGTAACCCCGACGTAGAACAGCCGCCTCTCTTCCTCCAGCTCGGTTCCGGCCACGGGCAGCCCCCGGACCGTGCTCGAGTAGTGAGGGAAGATGCCGTCTTCCAGGCCGGTGATAAACACCCTATCGAACTCCAATCCCTTGGTGTTGTGAGCGGTTATCAGGGTGACCTTCTCCGTTCTCGCAAACGGATCCTCCTCCGAAGCACCCAACATGAGGGATTCCAGAAACAGGCTCAAACCCTCCGTGGTTGCCGGGTACTCTGCCGTCGCGTTGATCAACTCCTCCAGGTTTTTGACCTTCTGGGTACCGTCGGATTCATCCCGCTCACGATAATAATCGACAAGTCCCGACTTCATGATTAGCTGCTGCACCACATCACTCAGAGCGCCCTCTCGAGCTTCGGAGAGCCTCAGGCCGAGCGTTTCCAGCAGTGACAGAAAGGTACGCAGTCCTCTGGCGGCTTTGCCTGCAGTGGAGGTGAGGCCCTGAGATGCCGCCTGCAGCAGATTTCCCGCGGTTGCTCTCCGATCCAGGATCGACTCCAGACTTTTAGCCCCGATCCCTCGCCGCGGTTTGGCGACAGCTCGCCGGAAGGCTATTTCGTTCGACGGATTCACCAGCAAAGTCAGGTAGGCCAGAGCATCCTTGATCTCCTGGCGTTCGTAGAATCGAACCGTGCCCACGACCCGGTAGGGGATGCCCAAGCGGGCGAACAGACTCTCGAAGACCCTGGACTGGAAGTTCATTCGGTAGAGGATCGCGCTTTCGGCAAGCCTGGATTGTCCCCCCTGCTTCAATTTTTCGGCGCAGAACAAGGCCTCCGCTTCCGGGTCCTCGAGATAGGCAAGCACGACGGGTGACCCGGCTGACTTGCGGGTGTACAGATTTTTCCCGAGTCTGTCCTGGTTGTTTTCCACGACCCTGGTGGCGACCTCCAGGATCGTCTGGGTCGACCTGTAGTTCTCCTCCAGGCGGACGATCTGCGTTCCCGGGAACTTCTCGGAGAAGCTCAGGATATTTTCCAGCTCCGCTCCCCGAAAACTGTAGATCGATTGATCCTCGTCCCCCACGACACACAGATAGTTATCCCCGTCGTGCAGCTGCTGCAGAAGCCGGAATTGGGCGTAGTTGGAATCCTGGTACTCGTCGACCAGGATCGCCCGGAAACGCCCTCTGATCCGATCCCGGACCTCCGGTAGACTTTCCAGCAGCCTGACAGACCGCACCAGAAGGTCGCCGAAATCCAGACATCCGCTTTGCTCCAGCCGCTGCTGGTACAGTCGGTAGATCTTGAAGGCGTCAAGTCCGGGAATCGGAGTCTGCGTCGCCAGAGCGTCCAGATCATCTCCCGGCAGCAGACAATGATCTTTGGCCCGGGCAATCCAGGTTCCCAACTCCTTCAAGCGGTGCTGGGGTTGCTTGTCCCCCAGTTCCCCCTCCACGACCTGTTTCAGCAGGGAGAAGGAATCCTGGTCGTCGCAGATCGTAAACCCGCGCGGGATGCCGATCTCCCCCCCGTAGCGCCGCAGCAGCCATGCCCCGAAGGCATGAAAGGTCTTGATCATCACCTCCCCGCCGGTAGGGGTCAACAAACGGACGCGGTCCCGCATCTCGTCGGCAGCTTTGTTGGTGAAAGCCACAGCCAGAATGGAGCCGGGGTCCAAACCCAGATCATCGATCAGATAGGCGATCTTGGTGGTGATCACCCGGGTTTTGCCGCTGCCCGCTCCGGCCAGGATCAACAGCGGTCCACCGGTGTGATGCACCGCCTCCCGCTGCTGAGGATTCAGTGTGTTCAGATAGGGGGTTCTATTGCTTTTCCCTGTGTTTTCCCGGCTCTTTGCACGGTCAGAGCTCCGGTTGCCGTCAACGGGCCGCTCAGACAACAGAGGCCTCCAAATCAATCCCGGCGCGAGCTTCGATCCGTACCGGGCAGATCCTTCCCGGCTCGAGATCTCCGGATTTGACGACTACCAGGCCGTCCACTTCGGGGGCATGCAGATAGGCCCGCCCCAGGTACAATCTCTCTCCCTGGATCCGTTCCTCCACCAGAACATCGAGGGTCCGCCCGACCTGCCGGTCCAAAAGCCGCTCACTGATCCCGATCTGGGCTTGCTCCACCGCGCGCTTGCGTGCCCGCGCTACGGTTTTCTTCACTCCCCCCGGCAGATTGTAGGCGGGGGTACCCTCTTCCCGGGAGTAGGCGAACACCCCCACCCAATCCAGGGGACAGTCCTGCTGAAAGGATAGGAGAGCCTGGAAATCTTCTTCCCCCTCCCCGGGAAACCCGACCAGAAAGGTCGAGCGGATCACCGCTTCGGGTATCCTTCTTCGAATCTCCTGTACAAGCGCTGCATACGTCTCCGCAGTGCCGCTTCGGCCCATCCTGGCTAAAACCCCGCGGCTGGCGTGCTGAAAGGGTATATCGAAGTAAGGCAGCAACCTCGAATCGGCGGCCATCACATCGAGCAACCCGGTTGGAAAATGATCCGGATGGAGGTAGAGCAGGCGGAGCCAGAACTTCTGTTCGAGCCGGAGGATTTCCTTAACCAGCGCAACCAACTCCGCTCCTCCCCGATCCTGCCCGTAGGAAGCCAGGTCCTGGGCGATGAGCACGATCTCCACGACCCCGCGTCGCAGCAGCTCATCGATCTCTTCCAGGATATCCCCTCTGCTCCTGCTGGCCAGCTCCCCCCGAATCAGGGGAATGGCGCAGTAGCTGCAGTGGTTCGAGCAACCCTCGGCCACCTTCACGTAGGCGCTGCCCGGGAAGGAGAGAAAGCGGCTTCGCGACCGCTTGCGCCGCTGGGGGGTTTGCCCGCAACGGGCATGGTCGCCGCCTCCTGAGGAAATCAGCCGCAGCAGCGCCTCCAGATCGTTCAACCCGATGAAGCCGTCGATCTCCCCCATCTCCCGTTCCAGTTCCGCTCCGTAGCGCTGCACCAGGCAGCCCAGCATGATCACCTTCTTCTCAGGGAAGCTGGCCTTGAAAGCGAGAGAGGTCTGGATCGATTGATCCTTGGCGCTGGTGATGAAACCGCAGGTGTTGACGATGATGATTTGAGCCTCTTCGGGACTTGCGACCCAGCGCAGCCCCCTGGCTTCGAGGTCTGCAATCAAGTATTCGGAATCGACCTGATTTTTAGCACAGCCGAGACTCTCGATGAAGAATGTCATGGGGATGAGCGGCTATTCTTGGGTAACCACTTCCAACACGTACCGGCCGCTCGCCTCATCGCGGCGCCATCGAACCTGTTTGCTGGTTACCGCTCCGGCGCGACCCACTTCCAGTTCTCTGCCGGCGACCATCAGACGCACAACACCTGCATTGGAAATCCATAACCGTACCTCGTTCTTTGCGTCCAGAGAGAAGTTCTCCCCCTTGTGGAAGAATCTCTCCTCCCGGATATCGTTGTCAACGAGATAGCGGAACAGGCAGTAGCCGCGAAAGGATATGGACACGCGAAAAGGGGATGGAGCATCAGCGGTAGTAATGGTGATGGTCCCCGCCGCAGTTTCGACTACGGCCGCCTCACCCCCCTCGGCTGCAGCCGCTTCACCCGCCGTGGCAAGAGCGCTTTCCCCTTCCGCGCTCACCCCTTCCTCGGTGGAGCCGCTGCGCTCACCTTCGGGGGTCACGTTTGCCTCGGCAACCTGGGGCGGGGCAGCCTTGGTGATCTTGTAGAGGCTCAGGTTCGCCCGTTTCGCCACATCCGTCGCATCCACGTCGTTCAGCAGGATTCGCAGATCGTTGCGCCCGTCCCCGTTCACGTCCAGCTGCCTGTCCTGACCTACGGTCAGGTCCAGGGTTCCGCCGGGTACCTTCACGGTGAGTGTCCTGTCTATGCTGATCAGCTGCAGGCGATAGGTGCTTCCGTTCAACGGAAAACCAATCGTATCATCGATGCTGAACCATCGGGTCATCGCCTCATCTTCGAAAAGAAACTCCTGCCCTTCCGCCTGCTCGGTTTGGACCACTTCCGTCTGCGGACGATCCGGCCGGGGAGAGGCGATCACATAGCGGTACAGCAGGTACCCCCCTGCACCAAGTACGGCCAGAACGACCACCAGCAGGATGATTATCCTGGACGGTGCTTTGGAGCGCACCGGTTCGAGCAGCTCGGTCATCGGAAGTGGCTGCTCCTGGATCTGGATATTCCTGTAGAGGTTAACGATTTCTTCCGGATTCAGTGACAAATACTCGGCATAGTTGCGCAGGAAGCCGATGATATAGGTCTCCCCGGGGATTGTAGAAAACTGTTCCTGTTCCAGGGCTTCCAGATACTGCTTGGAGATGTAGGTGTCTCTGGCTACCTGTTCGATGGAAAAGTTGTGCTGTTCCCGGGTCTCTCTGAGCTTCTGTCCTACAGATTCCATCTATTCTTCCGCCTCGAACAGAAAATCGTTGTAGACATTCGCATAAGGAGGTGAGTCGTATTCAAAACGGGTATCCGGGATGTTCTGGTTCGCTACGATATCGGTGAGGTCCAACATGAACTCCTCATATCCGATCGTAACCCCCGTGATCCGGCGGATCAGCCCGGTTCTGCCGATCGCCAGCACGATCTGCCGGAATCCTTCAGCGGTGGAACGGCTCTCCAGTTTCAGTTTGCGAACCTGTTCCTCCGATCCTTCCTCCAGAGGAACCAACTCCGGACCGCTGAGGTAGGCGACACCGTAGTTCTTCTTCAAAAGGTGCAGCCCCTGTTCGGAAGCCATGCTGGCCAGGGCCGCCTGGCTTCGGCGCCGCAGCCTCTGTACCAGGATCACCTCGAACCTGGGAATGTAGATGGTCAGCTCCGACCCGTTGGTAACCAGGACCTGATCCTCCGGTTCCGTGAAATCTATACGCAAGAGGTTCGGATTCTTGTAGTACAAGGTCCCGGTCATGACGGTCTCTCCCTGGGTTATGGATATGGTCGCCGTATAATCCTGGATCTTTCCGTAGCGGGCTGAGACCTGATCGAAATAGTTCTCTGCGGTCAGTATCTCCTGAGCGCAGACAGGTCCGGGGACACAGAGGATGAGAATCACTGTTATTATATAGAAAGATATTGATAAATGTCTCAATCTATTCGCTCGCTCCCATCTTACTGAAACTCCCCCATTTGTCAAGCTGAACCGCAAACGGTCTGAGGCAAAGGGCAAACATCTCGGCGTGTACCGCTGTCCAACGGCCGCCTGGCCTACTGTCCATCCACGTACTGCAGCAGCAGATACTTGAGCGAGTCGTCGCTCAGGCGCAGACGGCTGTGGCATTGGGGGCACATGAGTCTTCCGTCCTCGACCCACTCGGAGGCGCAGGCTACGCAGTACAGCCGGTTGCACTGCTCACAGCGCCCTGCCGGGGCCTCCCCGGGAGGCTCCCCTCGGATCGTGAAGGAGGGCTGCGGAGGAAGCTTCTTCGGCACCCGCCACTGCCGGCCGCAGGCCGAGCATTCCAAAGGCTCTTCGAAGCGCTCCTGAAAACGATCAAGAAGATGCCTGCAGCGCTCCGGCGGATCCGCCCATTCCTCTATCTCTGCAAGCAGCTGCCCGGCCTCCTCGACCTTATCGGTTTCGATATATAGGGACAGCAGGTTGAGCTTGATCTCCCGATTGTCCTCCTCCAGCTTCAGCCCCTCCAGATAGGCGAGGCGGGCGCGTTCGAGCTCCCCGGTCACCACCGCCAGGTTGCCGGTCAGGTTGTACAGGGAGGCGCTGTCCTGCTCCTCCAGCAGATTGTTCAGCAGTTCCTCCGCCCGCATGATCATGTCCAGCTCTATACAGCAGGCGGCGCAGTTCTGCATGTAGTCCCTGCTGTTCGGAACGAGCTTCAGAGCCTTCTCGTAATCCCCGATCGCTTCCGCACACCGCCCGAGCTCTACCAGGCAGTTCCCCCTTTGATTATGCAGGGAAGCCAACCCCTCCTTCGACCCGTCGTCGGTCAATCCTTCGATCTGCTGTATTCCCGTTGTCAACAGTTGCAGGGCATCATCCCCCCGTTCCAGTCGCATCAGGCACTCCGCGCAGTTCCTGTAGATTCCCGCCACTCCGGATTCGCAGGCCAAGGCCTTTTGAAAGCAGGGAAGAGCCTCTGCAAAGCGTTTTTCCCCCAGCAGCACCTGCCCCCGGAGGTTGTTGATCCAGGGATCCTCGGGCGCCAGGGCATAGGCGCTCTCCAGAGCCTGCCGCGGATCTCCACCCAGGAGGTATCGGTTCTCCGCCAGACGGAACCAGTACGGGGGATAATCCGGATCGATTTCCGTGGCCTTTTTCAGATGGACCTCGGCGGCGGCTCTGTCTTGCCTCTCGATCAGCATCAAAGCGTACAGGTAGTGAATGCCGCTGTCGGTGTAGCCGGAATCGAGCACCTCGGAGAACAGGTTTTCAGCCTGATGCTTCTTGCCCTCGTGGTAGAGCATCTTCGCCTCAAACGATTTCAGCTCATAGGCTTCATCGGAATCCGGCGGCAGCAGATCGTTCAAACGGGCTAAAACCAGGGACAGCTCGTCGTACGTTTCCTGAGTGAACAGCTGCCGGGCCGCTTCGAAATACAGCTTGACCGCGCCCTTGCTGTCCCCTGCGCGCTCCCGGCAGCGGGCCAGGTTGACCCGACAAACGGCATTGTCGGGATCCAGATCCATGGCTTGCCGATACTGCTCTGCGGCGCTTTCCCAGTTTCCGAGGTTGTACTGGCAGCGTCCCAACAGGTTTCTCAGCTGCGCATCTTCAGAATAGCGGGGCAGGATGGATTCTATGTAGTTCCGGCATTCCAGGAAATCCCCGTCCAGGAACAGGACATCGGCTTTCTGCAAGCGGACTTGATCATTCTCCGGCTCGAGCTCGAGTACCCGATCCAGGCAGGAGAGACTTTCTGGATACGCCTTGAGTTGGATGTAGCTGCGACCAAGCAGTAGATGGACCTCCGCGGAGTCGCGGAGGTGCCTCAGCGCGGATTTCAGCTGCACAACCGCCTCCGAATGCTTGCCCATTTCCGCGTAGGTACGGGCCAGCGTAACCCGCGACTGCGGTGATACCGGGACGTAGCGGGTCCAGCGCAGATACTCTTGTTCCACCTGCACGGGACGGGATTCGACGCTCAGGCTGTTCAACAGAAAGAATCCCTCATTTTTTTCCTCGTAGTTCTGGGCGGCAAACCCGACGAATCCCGTCTTCAACGTATCGTCGCTCGCCTCCGCCAGCCACTCATCTCCCAGGAAAAACGAAAAGCTGTTGTCCCGGGCGATTATGCGCAGCTCGGCGGCATCTCTGGCAGCCTCGGGCACAGCTGTCCATTCGATCAGATGCACCGGGTTCTGGTTGAATACCACATCGAAACGGAAGAGGTTTCGGTTGGAGAGCAGAAAATAGTAGAAGTTGTCCTCGTTGTTGTAGCGAAACACGAAACCGACGGAGGAGTGTCCGTTTTCCGGCGCGATATGCAGCTTGGCCCGGATCATGAAATCCCCGTACTGATAGGGAGCCAGGACCCAGGCGAAACAGCTCGACTTGCGGATCTTCAGTTCGAGTCTTCGTCTCCGGGTTTTGGAGGAAAAATCCCTACCGCCCTCTTTGGAAAAGCGTTTTCTATCGAACCAGCGGAAGTCGGTGCGCCAGGTATCCTGCAGCAGACTATCCGGCTCGGCAATTTTTTTCTTTTGAAACAGCAATCTCATCTCCGGAATTGGGGAGGTTGAAAAAGGGTTCCTTACAGCTCGAACTCTTTCTTGAGGGTTCGAATTTTATCGCGCAGTTCCGCAGCCAGTTCGTAATTCTCTTCTTCTACGGCATTGTCCAGCTGCTTCTTCAAATGATCGAGGGGGGACATCTTCTGCTCCAACACCTGCTTCAGGGTCGAACGGAGGTACTTCAGCGAACGGATCCTTTCGAATTGAAATGCCGGCGTGTCGATGGGAGACATGCTCTCGATCTCGTCGATTGCGGATTCCAGGATCTCCTTGGCCGCCGCCTTCAACTGCTGGTGAAGTGATATCATCGCCTTGGCGATGGCGAACATACGCAGGATGTAGGGACGATACTGGAGGATCTCGTTCTTGTCTTCATCACTCTCCGCGTACTTCTCTGCCAGTTCGCAGATCTGCAGGTTGTGCTCCGTGTCTCTGACGGTACGCTCGAAATCCCCGATCTGGAAGAGTATCAGGTAACGGTAGTAGTAGATGATGCCTTCGCTCTGGAGCGTTCGAAACTGTTCCCGGGTCACCACGAATCCCTCGTCCGTGCCGTTGGCCTGGGTGTAGTCCTGAAGCTTCTCCTGCAGGAACTCGAGGTAGCACTCCCTGCCTTCCATTGTCTTGCCGTCGGGCCGGCCGTCCAATTCGTACTGTTCGATCCCTAAAGGCTGCCGGATCTGAAGCACTTCCCTGCCGTCGTCCGCCTGGATGATGCGTACCTGATTATCCGCATCGAATTCCCACGATTCGAGAATATGTGTTAAATCTCCAGCCATAGTCTATTTGAAGCGTCCTATCTTCAAATATACAGCATAATCAACCAGGAGGCTACCGCGCCGCCCCTTGCGCACCCGGGCATCCGCCGCTCCCGGGCACCCCGCTGTCCTGTATCCGCGATGCTGCCGCCCTACGGCTGGTTGACGGCGTTGATGACCTTGCCTTCGCTCAGGTACTGCCCGATCTGGCGGCCGATCATCTCCGCCACCACAACTTGAGCCTCCGCGGTTGCCGCTCCTATATGGGGGGTGGCGATGACCGCCGGATGCTTTATCAGAGACCAATCCGTCGGCGGCTCGTTCTCGTAGACATCGATGCCCGCACCGGCGACCCGGCCCTCTTCCAGCGCCTGAAGCAGGTCCGCCTCCACCACGATCCCTCCCCGGGCGCAGTTGATCAGAAACACTCCCGGCTTCATCTTGGCGAAGGCATCGGCGTTGATCATGCCGGCGGTCTGCTCGTTCTTGGGCAGGTGCAGACTGATGTAGTCACACTGTCCAAACAGCCTCTCCAGCTCGCAGAGTTCGGCTCCAAATCCTTGCGCTTTTTCCGGCGTCACCAAAGGATCGCAGGTCAGTACCTTCATATCCAGAGCCGCTGCCTTGCGGGCGACCCGGGCGCCCACTTGGCCGATGCCAAGCAGCCCCAGGGTCTTGCCGGCCAACTCACCGCCCTTGTACCCCTTCTTCTCCCACCGTTGCCCCTTCATGCCATCAGCCGTTGTTGGAAGCCTCCGGGCCAGGGCGAACATCAGCCCCACGGCCAATTCGGCCACGGCATTGGCGTTGCCCCCGGGGGTGTTCATCACCAGGACCCCCTTTTCGGTGGCCGCCGGGATGTCGATATTGTCTACTCCGGCACCGGCCCTGCCGACCGCCTTGAGCTTGCCCCCCGCCTCGATGACCTGGGCGGTGACCTTGGTGGCCGAACGGACTACCAGGGCTTCGAAGCCGGGAATCTCCTGCAGCAGCTGCTCGGGGCTCATGCCTCCCCGTTCCTCCACCTCTACACCGGCAAACGACTTCATCGTCTGCGCGCAGATTGGATCTGTCTTGTCCGATATCAATACTTTCATTGTCTTCATAGGGGCTATTATGGTGAAGTGGGAAAATCTTGTCACTACGCCAGAAGCTGCGCGAAGGCGATTTGCTGGAGCAATTCGCCGGGCACGATATCTGAGGTGCTACATCGGCTCTTAACTCAGCCGGAAATCTTTGGATACTCGTTGCACAACAGCCACCGGGGTTCCTCATCCTCGAGGATCTGCGAAAAACGGCTGTACTGCTCGGCGAAGCGATTGTCCGCGTTGTCGTCATTGACGCTGGACACCTCGCCGCAGATCAGGCAGCCCTCACCTTTCTTTGCCCAGAAACGGTGATAGAGCCCCGGCGCCAGGGTTATGCTCTCTCCGGCGAGCAGCTCGAAGGGTTCACCGGCTCCGATCTGTCGCTGCAAGCCGTCGCATACAAAGGTAACCGAAGAGCTCCTGTCCACTTCCTCATCCTCTGTCGAGTTGTACAGCTCCATCATCAGCACGCCGCCGGCCCTGTTGATGATGTCTTCCGTTTTCGACCAGTGCATGTGGAGAGACAGGCACTGCCCATCCATCAGGACGATGTACTTCTCGCAGTAGGGCACTCCGGTCGACACGCCCTGATTCCCGGCGCCGGGCACGCCGTTGCGGACCGTGAACAGCACGGCGCCGATCTCTTTGAACTTCCCCCGGCCGAGGTCGGTCACGTCCCAACCCATCCCGGCCAGGATGATTCGTCGTGCCCCGCCCGCCATCTTCCTCCACTGCTCCGGTTTCCAGTAGGCAAAGGGTGGGAGTGCAATTTTATTTTCTTTGAATTTTTCGATAGCGTATTCGATCGCCGAATTGATCTCTGATCGCTTCATGCCGGTTTTCCTCCCGCGATGTATCGGTATATCTTCCCTGAAAAACTAACATTTCCTGAGGGGAAAATCGATAGCAGATGCCCCGGATCGAAGCACCTGTTCTCACGCTCTAGTTTCTGAGACCGTCGTCTGAAAACACCCGAATCTTAGCCGGCAACGCCGCCCAGCGGACCCGTAGACCTACGCACCTCGGGATCGCTTGAAAACCATTCGTGTTTCCTCATACACTACTTCGGGAATAGGAGGGGCGGATGAGCAAAACAAAGGTGATCTCCCTGGGCGGATCGATCATCGTCCCGGACAAGGTCGATTCGAACTTTCTGCTGGCCTTCAGGGCGGCGATCCTCGAGTACCTGGAGAGGAAGCCGGACAGCCGCCTGATCATGGTCTGCGGCGGAGGGGCTCCGGCCCGGGAGTACCAGAGGGCCTACCGGGCGGTTGTGCCTGAGGCGGATGCGGACGTTCTGGACTGGATTGGGATCGCCGCCACCCGCTTGAACGCACAGCTGCTCAAACAGCTGTTCCGGGAGGTCTGCCTGGAGCAGGTGATCACCGACCCCACGGCGGTCAGTGTTTTCCCCGGCCGCATCCTGGTGGCTTCCGGCTGGAAGCCGGGCTTCTCCACGGACTACGACGCGGTTCTGCTGGCCGAACGCTTCCAGGCCGATACCCTGCTCAATCTTTCCAACATCGTGAAGGTGTACACCGCGGATCCCAAGACTGATCCGGATGCCGAGCCCCTGGATTCGATCAGCTGGAAGGAGTTCCAGAAGCTGGTCGGCAACACCTGGAGCCCCGGGATCAACGTGCCCTTCGATCCGGTGGCCACGGAAAAGGCCGCTCAGATCAAACTCCGGGTCATCGTTGCCGGGGGCCGCAACATCGACAATCTGAAAAAAATCCTCTACGACGAGAAGTTCGAAGGTACTATCATCGGCCCGGAATGAGGGCATCACTCCGCGGTTAGACCGGGCGGCGGTCCGGAGTGAGGTGATCACTGTACTGCGGCTTGCGATAGCTCTGTCGAGCACGTCACCGGCGCCCAGCATCACGCCCTTTGCGTCACTCCCAGTATCCTGATTCGTAGTGCCAGATCGGTACGGCCTGACCCTGAGGGAATGGATTAAGTTGATTGAAATCCGGGAGCCAGTCGTCTCCCGCAGCAGGTTCCTGCACAAAGCCGTCGTCGATCCCCAACTCCTCCAGCCAGGACAGAACCTGCTCGTACTCCCTGCGGCTCACGGTCCGCTGCGGGTGCTCTGAATCCCCCTCACCTCCGGAACGTAGAGGCGTATATTGAAACATCAGGGAGAGCAGTGCCCGATCCCGGCCCTGTCCGGCAAACCACTCCAATACCTCCCGGCTCGAAGCGAGCAAATTGGGCAACACCAGGTGGCGAACGATCACACCCTGGAGAATCTGCCCATGTTCGAAGACCAGGGGTTTGTCTTCCATCATCTTCTGCAGGGCCGCCTGGGCCGCCACCGGATAATCCGGCGCCCCCATCAACCGCCGGCTCACCTCCGGATCTAGGGTTTTACAGTCCGGAAGGTATACATCCACGGTTTCTCTCAGCAGATCCAGGGTCGCCAGCTGTTCATATCCGGATGAGTTCCAGACCATGGGGATCGAGAGCCCC
>Ga0307425_1001759_pt1 | contig 12612 bp, 13 predicted proteins | sample SalMarWE160330MG_FD_202152 | JGI IMG/M metagenome (GOLD analysis project Ga0307425, IMG submission 202152) | Salt marsh sediment microbial communities from the Plum Island Ecosystem LTER, Massachusetts, United States - WE1603-30 | ecosystem: Environmental > Aquatic > Marine > Intertidal zone >... | reverse complement strand
GCGCTTCCTGCCTGGGTCTTCGGCCGGTGGTGGAAATCATGTTTTTCCCTTTTTTTACCCTGGCTAGCGATATGCTCGTCAATCATGCAGCCAAGCTCAGGTACTTGAGCGGCGGAAAATCGAGCTTCCCGCTGACCGTAAGGATTCGGGGCGGTGTCAACTTCACCGCAGGCTGCCAGCACTCCCACAATCTGGAGGCCTGGATTGCACACAGTCCGGGATTAAAACTGGTCTTTCCGTCAACGCCGGAAGATGCAAAGGGTCTACTTTTGAGTTCTGTCTTTGACCCCGACCCGGTCGTTATAATCGAGGAGATGGGCCTTTACTGGATGCGCGGTGAAGTTCCCGAGGGCGATTATTGTGTTCCACTCGGCCGCGCCCGTGTGGCTGTGCCGGGAACCGACTGCACCGTGGTCACGTACGGATCGGCCCTCTATACGGCCCTGCAAGCGGCCGAGATTCTGTCCGGAGAAAATGTGTCCGTGGAAATAATAGACCTTCGAACCCTGATCCCTCTGGATAGGGAAACGCTTCTCGAGTCAATAAATAAAACCGGGCGGCTTTTGGTGCTCCATGACGCCACCAAAACGGCAGGATTTGGTGCGGAAATAGCGGCCCTGGCGGCAGAAGAGGCCTTCCCGGCGCTCAAAGGCCCTATAAGGCGTGTGGCGGCGCCTGACATCCCCGTGCCGCTCTCACCCCCGCTTGAGTCCTTTTACAAACCCGGCCCCCAGAGGGTTGTTGAAGCCGTGCGGACTCTTATGCGATAGCCCCGCACCCGCTTCTTTGATAAGGTTAGGCAGTTCCGCTCCCATCCCCCAGTTTTTTCTCGACAGCTTGAGGCTTCCTTCGGTAAGAGAGCAGTCCGAGCACCGCAAGCATAGCGAAGGCCGCCCCTGTCAAAAACGTGGCTGGCGCACCAAAAGCGGTCCAAAGCGCACCCGCAAGGACACTCGCTAGCAAGAGCGCACCACCACTAACGAGATTGAAGACGCCAAAGGCAGTGCCACGAAGCTCTGCAGGGGCAGTGTCAGCCACAAGCTTGGCGAACAGTCCTTGCGTAAGCCCCATGTGCATTCCCCACAGTGCTGCGCCAACGAACGCAAGGAACGGTGATGCGGCTGCAGCCAATACCAAATCGGCTGCAACCAACATCGCAAGCCCCACGATAAGCAGCGTACGTTGACTTAGCTGATCGGCGGCGACCCCCGCCGGATACGCAGTCGCCGTATAAAAGAAATTCATGACGATAAGCACCAGCGGCACGTACCCGAGCGTCAGCCCGACATCTTGTGCACGCAGCACCAGAAATGCTTCGCTGAAGCGGGCCAATGTGAAAACCGATCCAAGCAGAACGATGAGCCAATAACGAAACGGTAGTCGCGTGGCGTCGGTGAAGGTCACAGGACTTCGCACGCTAGAGTTGACCTCTGCGCGCTTGGGATCGTGAACGCCAAAGACAAGCAGCCCGACGGCAATGAACGCAGGGACGACCGAAACCCATAGTACCGCTCTAATATCGTTCGCTAGCAATACCATGAACGCCAGTGCGGCCAGTGGGCCAATCAGTGCACCGACCGAATCTAGCGATTGACGTAGTCCGTATGCCGCCCCACGCACTTTGCGAGGCGCGATGTCCGCTACGAGCGCATCACGCGGTGCCCCGCGAATGCCCTTGCCGATCCGATCTATGAACCGCGCGGCAAAAACCCAACCAATGGTGTTCGCCAGTGGGAAGATCGGCTTTGTAATCGCCGCAAGTCCGTAGCCGAGCCCCGCGAGCAACTTGCGCTTCCCAAAGTAGTCGCTGATTACGCCCGAAAACACTTTCGTGATCGCAGCAGTCGCCTCGGCAACACCCTCGACAAGGCCAATGGTGGTCATGGAGGCCCCAAGGACAGTGGCCATGAATACCGGCAGCAGGCTGTGAATAAGCTCAGAGGAAATGTCCATGAACATCGAGACAAAACCCAACGCCCAAATGCCCACCGGCAAAGCTCGGAATGCTCCCAACGCGGCGCGAGAAGATTGGGTGTCATTTGAAGGTGGAATCTTCATGTTAGGGATAATTCCAGTGCGCATAACGAGACCGGTTTCACCGGGCGCGACGATCTATCAGCTATCCGGTGCAAGCCGTGGTTATGCCATAATTTCTTTTATTGGCAGTATTTGCTTGCCATGTCGAATTGTAAGAATAGATATCTGTTTCTTCTCAATACGATAAATGATGCGGTAATTGCCGTAAATTAGCTCTCTGAATTGGTTATTTCTGATTTGAGGAACAATACTACCGATTTCCGAAGCTCTGTCGATAGCTAACGGTGACCAGATGATTTTCATTTCCGGACTCGCTTCAATACTTTTTCTTTTGCATCCTCATGATCTATTCCTTCCCCATTTTCGAGCTGATTAAGGGATATCTGAACATCTGTCAGAAGCTCAAGTTTCTCTTGCATAGCTTCATATTCATGTGCATCTAAAAGAACGGCAACGCCTTTCCCATGCTGAGTAATAATCACAGGTCTTTTTGTATCGTGGACTTGCTTTATGAAGTTTGCGATACCTGTCCTTATCTCTGACAAAGGTTTGATATCTTGATCAATTTTTAATCTTTGCATTTTGCACCTCATTTAGATTATTAATTTTGTACATTATAACGTACAAAATTTAGTACATGCAAGAAGTTTTTCAGGCATAATGTGCCGATTGTGGAAATTGGGGAATTGGGGCCAAGCCAACTTATTGATATCTATAGATTAACACCCCAAAAATAGGTGTTTTCAGGCTGAATAAGGGTATTTTCATGTCTGCTCTTTAATAGTTTTATGTAGTTAGCGCGGCGACCCCATCTCCTGATTATTTCCCACCTTAGAAATTTTACACAGAATTCCCCTCAGGTTCGTTGTCCCCATTTCTGGGCTGTAAGGCGGCCTGTCATCGACCAGGATATTGACGTTTGCCTCTGCCCAGCCATACAAACTTGAAGCACCCTTTTCAGGAAACCACCATGCGTAATCTACACCGATCACCTTAGGATCGATCCCTTTGGTTAAACACGCCTTTTGCTTAATCCTGCCCCTGATGGTCTCAATGTATACCCAATCTCCGTCATTAATACCTGCCTTCTCTGCTGTTTCATGGTGAATATAAACCACTGCCTCCGGGTGTTCCCCGCGCAGGGCACTCACTTGCTTGCCCCCCGAGTGCCTAAATGGAGCAGACTTCCAGGTAGTGAGGATTAGGGGATATTCCTCGGCCAGGCCCGGTTCGCTATAAGGGGTTTCTGGCGGTTCGTGGTAGGTGGGTAACGGATCAAAGCCCCACTCATCGAGTCGAGGGGAGTATATTTCTACTTTTCCAGAAGCGGTTTCAAAACCCTTCTCTTCATACCTTCTATATTGCCGGGAGCCAGGAATGATAGCTATTCTTTTGAATTCCTCGAAGGAAAGGCCTGCTGGTCTTAACACGTAGTCAAGGCACTGCTCTTCCCTGTCCCAGAAATATTTTCCAAGATCCAGTTTTTTGGCAAGCGCAGCTAAGATCTCATAATCTGATCGGCATTCGCCTATCCGGGTTACCTTCTGCTGAACTAGAGTCATGGGGTAAGAATAGTATGGCGTCACGATGCTGTCGAATTCAAGATAGCTCGCAGCGGGTAACACTATGTCTGCCAGAGCGGCCGTTGGGGTCATGAACATATCGGCCACTGCCAAAAAATCCAGCTTCATGAGTGCTTTATATGTCTTTTGTACGTTCGTATAACTCAGGAGGGGATTGGCTCCCTGAATGTAAAGGGCGCGGATGGGATAGGGATCTTGATCAATGATAGCCTTTATGATGCTTTGCGGCTGAACATATCGGATCATGGGCAATCCCTTCATATCTGCGCCAACCCGCTTTTCCCATGTATTAGGGGGCATCTTTTCAATCAGCTCCAACTCGGGCGATCGGCGGCCAAATAACGGGAGGGATAGGGGTTGTATCTCACCACCAGGTGCGCCCAGGTTACCGGTAATGGCCCTTAGAATACAAATAGCGCGAGCGTTTTGAAAGCTGTTCAGCCCATGGTCAATGGCATTTCCCCATTGGATACATGCGGGCTTGTTCCGGGCATAGAGCCTGGCGGCCTGTCTGATTTTTTTTGATGGCACCCAGGTTATTGTTTCGACCTTTTCGGGTGGATACGCTCTAACATGGTTCTTCAGCCGGTTAAACCCGACGGTCCATTTATCCACGAATGCCCTGTCAAACAGCTCTTCATCTATGATCACATGGATCATGCCCAGTGCCAGGGCTAAATCGGAACCAGGCCTCAATTGAACCCAAATATCCGATTTTTTCGCCGATTCTGTTTCCCTTGGATCAATTACAATGAGTTTCGTGCCTTTCTCTAAAACATTTATTACTCGCTGATAGGCATGATGGAGGGTGGCATCCAAGTTCTTACCCCATACCATGATGCAAGACGGCGGGTAATCATAGTCCGGTATGGCATAAAATCCATAAGTAATCCTGGAAGCTAAGACTCTGGGCAGGAAACAGACATGTCCCTGCCAGGCAACATTGGGTGTGCCGAAAACATTTGCCAGCCTGGATAAATAACTTTCCTGCAAACCTTTTGCCGCACCATGTACGAAGGCTACAGATTCAGCCCCTGATTCGCTTTTTATCTTATTCATGTGGATGGAAATCTCTTCCAGTGCTTCATCCCATGAAACCTTCCGCCACCTGCCACTTCCCCTTTCGCTTTTTCTTTTTAAAGGATGCCCCAGCCTATGGGGATGATGAAGGTACTCCAGAGATGTCAGACCTTTCGAGCACAGCTCGCCACGGTTTAGAAGGTTGTCAGGATCCCCTTCGACCTTGACCACTCCATCGGCCTCAATGTGCACTCGTATGCCGCAACCTGCGGTGCAAAGGCCGCACGTGCTTTTGATGACCCCTCGTTTAGTTTTTTTGTCCAAATCAAGCTATCTCCTTGATTGTATTAAATTGGGCAAGTCTTATCATTTTATGAGATCCGGCAAGAAAAGGCCGATCCGTGAAAAATGTAAGTCAAACCTCAACGGGCTGTTGCTCGAATCAGTTTTCTGGGGCAACCCTCAAAAGTCATTACCAAGACAAATCATTGAATCGGTTATGCCGCCGCAAAAGGCATGGATAATCTGATAAAGCGAATTGGGGTCAAGCCAACTTATTGATATCTATAGATTAATTTTCCAAAAATTAGGTGTTTTCACCATGAGACCCCCGCACCGTCTCTATGATTCCATGGATTCAATGTCAATAACCTCTAGAATACAAAGTCGGCGATCGCACCACTTGTATTATGAAATTCCAGGTTCTTCCCGTAGTCGTGGTATTTCCAGGTCTCAGTATTACAGAACTTAATATTGCTATAAGTCCGGCTGCGAGAATTTTCCAGGCGCATCGGGTTCTTCTTATCCCCGCCGATAGTTAAAGACATTTTCTGCTCCCCAAATGGCATGGTGATGTGATAAGTGCCTTTTTCCTCCTGAATATCGATCTTTACAAACTTGATACCAAGGAGCTTTTTCCAGGGCCGGATACCCAAATCTGTCTTCAGAAAAGTCTCCAAAACGCTTCTTTGCGCATCATTTACGTTGTCACTTATATATGAGGCGCCTTCTTCCACCCCTTTTGCCATATCGGCGACTTTCGGACCTATGCCTTCTTGGTGTTGCATGACCACGACGCCTTTCATATCTACGTTTTGAATGTGGCCTTCCGTAATTTGATAAGTCGCCATGTTGGCACAGGCCCTGGGCAGGTCCCTGCCGAACCACAACGCACAATGGCCGTCCTCGACGCGACAACACTCATAAAAAACCCCTTTTAAAGCCCACTTCTTCTTTTCGTTCATCTCTCTTCTCCTTTCCTTTGTAAATATTTATCTTCCGGGCGCTCCGGGTGCTCCGGGCGGGTCGGACGTAAGCGAAAAAGATTCATCTTTTGCATGGAGAGGTGTTTTTTCTCTTGCCTGCCCGCCGTCCTTTTGGAGGGATTAGCCCTTTAGTGGGTGACCCCATTTTGGTTTAGATGTATTCTTGGCCTATTACGGCCGCCTCTGTCATTGCGCACAGCGATGATTCATGACCTGATGGATAACTTCAATGGCATTCGCGATACCATCTTCTGCGCGAATTTTCCTGCCCAGTTCGGCTGCACGCTGCCGGATGCCAGGATTTGTAACAGCTTCGGTCATGGCGTCGGCTAACCGTTCTATCGTCAACCTGCGACGCGAAATCGGTTTTGGGCCGACGCCTAAGTCATAGACTCGATTGCCCCAAAACGGCTGGTCGGTCATGAACGGCACGACAATCGTCGGAATTCCGGCGCGTAAGCCAGCCGCTGTCGTGCCGGCGCCGCCATGATGCACAACGGCAACGATGTGGGGAAAGAGCCATTCATGCGGAACCGACTCAACGGTCAAGACACTCTCAGGAAGATTGTCGTAATGCAACCCTCCCCATCCGGTCAACAAAATCCCGCGTTGTTTGGCGCGCATTAATGCCTGGATGCTGATTTCAGCGATTTTTTCCCTGTTGTCTGCGACCATACTGCCAAACCCAATGGAGATCGGAGGCGGGCCGGATTCCAGAAAATCCACCAACACCTTCGGAGGATGCCAGTCGGCGGCCTGTTCGAGAAACCAGTAGCCGGTGACAACCGCTTGCTCGCTCCACTCCTTTGGCTTGGGGATGACGTTCGGGCTGAATCCATACAACCGTGGTATCGAACTGCTAAACATGTCCGAGAGGTAACTCCATTTGAGCGGAGGCAGGGAAAGATGTTGCAAACGCCACCTGTTGACGCTTGAACGGAGTACCCCCCACAATCCCAAAAAGACTCCCGAATAGGTCAATTGATTCACCGCCGCACCGAATGAACGGGCAGACACGAGTATATGCGGAAATTCGCTGGTGCGCTCAGTTGGTTGCAGCATAGCAAACATGTGGGGAATCGCCAGTTTTTCCGCCACAGACGAAGGAACTCCGGGAGGGATAAGATTCGAGATACAGAGATCCGCTCCCTGGCACGCTTCCCAGCAGGATTCGCCTATTTCGGGGATGGCTGCTGAGAGAAACTGCGTCATCCGGATACTTTGCACGATCTGGTTTTGATGAAGACTGTTTTGAGGAGTCTCTCCGGTGATCTTCTGCATGGACTGCTTAGGGTCCAACCCGCTGATCGGATGAAACCGGATGCTCGCTTGCTGAACGAGGGGTTCGAATTCATCATGGGTGGCGATGGTGATCGTATGCCCGGAGGATTGCAGACCTTTTCCTAAAGCAACCAAGGGTTGTACATCTCCCCTCGACCCCATAACGCTAATCGTTACCTTCAATATTCGTTTCCCCCTTGACTTTAAAAGGCCTTATAAGTGTTCAGTGCCTTTGTCAAAACGCTCATAGTAACCGAACAACTGTCCATCTATAGCGCGCACCCCGACAACCGTGATCTTCTCCTGATTTTTATTTACTTGAAGAATGATTTCGTTTTCTCCGGCCAGGAGTCTTTTTTGAAGACACTTAATCGCTTCTTGTGATGTCGGGTTGTGGCAATCGAACAACGACTTGCCAATCAGGTCTGAGTAGCCCCGCTTATCGTAATACCAGCTTCTGGCAGCCTTGTTCATATGCCTGATAATGTGATTGTTATCGACAAATACGATCGGGCTGTCTATGCTGTCGAGTATCGCCTCGTATATCTTCTGATCCATTATTTCCCTCACCGAATGCCGCGTTGACCAACTGAGGCGTAGGCTTTAGCTGGCGGAGCACACTGCCATCTGACTTTTTAATATATAAACCGCCGCAAAACTCAAAAAGATAATTCGCCGATTAAATAGCCCGTCTATTTCAGTGACAGGTTATCGATTCAGGTCTGAGTATTCATTAAGAAATTGTTTTGGGTTCTGTATCTTAATGCCCATATAATTCTCTATTTCTGTTAGAGCTTTGTCCCCCGAAATAATATGTTTTGAATTCAATGCCACTGCACACTCAATGAATTTGTCATCATCAGGGTCTTTTTCAACAATATTCAAATTTGGAGTCTTTGAAGTGAATAGAATATGAAAGCCATGCGCAAAAAGGCTCAACAGTTCTTCCAACTCACGCTCATTCTGCAGCCCCATACGTTTGAGGACATCTATATATTCATTAACTATGCGACGCGAAAGGCATAATATGATTTGGCCGGATTTCCATAAATCAGTGATTTTTCGAGGATTGCCACCAAAAAAAGAAGATATGAAAACATTTGTGTCGATCACTACCCTGATCAATGTTTGGTCCTCACATCGCGAATAACGCGTTTAACATCCTTTGGACCAACCCCACTTGATGCGAGTTTGCCTCCTATACGCTCCCAGAGGTTATCAATATAAGAATCTATATCCCGATTTTTGACATATTCCTCAAGCAATTCCCTGACGACTTCGCTGACACTTTTTCCTTCTATTTTAGCAAAATTATTTACTTTGGCTTTGAGATCAGGATCAATTCTCACTAACATTTGAGTAGCCATCATAAACCTCCTCTTATATTGCTATAACGTATATACGATATATCGCTAGTTAAGATATGTCAATAAAGGAATAATTTGCTAAAAATTATGGACGATAACGCCCACAATAACCTGACAGCGGAAGCCGCAGGCTGTAGCTGGTCTGGTTCATTGCGATGTTCGACGTTTTTTGGATTAAGCAGTTATTGACTGTAGTTGTGCTGGAACTTTATTCAGAATGATTTCATTGAGGTCAATTTTATGACTAGCATTATCAATATCGATTCCCGTGATATGTCCATTTTGCGTCGGATATTAATATTATGCGGCTGCATGTTTTTAACGGGATTACAGCAAAAAACTATTTTTTTTACGATAGGAGAGCAGGGCAGGATGTCACGTAAAAAAAGGCGTTTTTAACGTAATTTAACCAAATTTTGATTTAATGCACAAAAAAATGTGCATAATGGCACACAAATGCACAGAAAATTGTGCAATAATTTTCTTTTTGCCGAAAGCTGAAGGCTGTTTTATGTTGTGGTTCTTTTTTTCGTGTTCTGTTTTTGCCCACAGATCCTTATGAGGGATCAAATTGCAAGATCCAGGTATTAAGGCCTGCTTTTTTGAGCCGGAGACGGTCTAAGGTAGGCACCCCAGTAACTCATACCGACAAACACAGCACCTCCGATGATATTACCTATGGTCACGGGCAAGAGATTTTTCCAGACAAAACTGACCCAGGTCAGGGAATCCAGGCCGGCCATCGAGGCGGGACCGATTCCCGCCCAGTTTTTCAGGAATATCCCGGTGGGGATAAAGTACATATTGGCCACGCAGTGCTCAAAACCGATTGCGACAAAGCCCATGATCGGGAAGAAGATAGCAAATATCTTGCCGATGGTCTGGCGGGCTGCAAGTGCCATCCATACGGCCAGACACACCAGCCAGTTACACCCGATACCACGAACGAGGGCCTCGCTGAAGTCCAGAGACACCTTTTTGGCGGCTATGCCTATGGCTGCAACGCCCAAGGCGCTGTTTCCGGTTTTCCAAAGACCTGAGTAATAGAAAATCAAGGCTAAGAGGATCGATCCAATAAAGTTTGCCGCATACACCAGGACCCACCGCTTTGTCATAGTGCTGAAAGTGATCTCTTTTGACAGCACGCTTGAGACCATAAGATTGTTGCCGGTAAACAACTCCGCACCTGCAATTACAACGAGAATAAGGCCGAGGCTGAAGGCCGATCCCGCCAAAAATTTTGTAAGGCCGATCCCGGCCTTTGCCGCAAGGTCGAAAGTAACCGTGGTCGAAAGCAGGCCTCCGAACCCGATATAGGAACCCGCCAGGATACCCAGCACGAAAACCGTAAACCATGGAGAAGTGGCCTTGCCCACACCCACCGTCGATGCAACGGTCTCCGCAATCGTCTTAGGCGCCTTGTCTTCAATGGTCGGTACGGGAAACTGCCATGACTTAATAATCCTCTCAAATCTTCCAATGGCCTTTTTCTCTTCAGAGACCTTTCTTTTTTGAGCTCCGTTGACGACGTCAATAATCTCCTCCGGTTTAAAAGGCTTGGACACATAATCCATGGCCCCCCGCTTCATGGCCTCGGTAGCCCTTTCAACCGCCGGGTAGCCGCTGATCATTACCACGGCTGATTCCGGGGTTCGCCGATCAAGTTCTTCAACGACATCCATGCCATCAAAGCCCGGCATTTTCCAATCGCAGAGAATCACGTCGAACTGAGTGTCCGATGCTAGCCTCAGTCCTTCTTTAGGGCTGGTGGTGCAGACCACGTCATAGGCTTCAGCCTCAAACACCTTGCGACACGACTCCAGCACTAATGTTTCATCGTCAATGATTAACATTCTTCTCGTCATATTATTTTTTCCTTCGATAATACTGATTTAAGTAATCACGCGAAAGCAATATATCCGGTTGAGATGTCCATACATAAAAGGAAAAGCCCTCACGCAGCCCAAAAGACTTTGTCAAAAAGAAAGGACTTCCCGGGTCCTCTTCATCGGTCACATTCATCGAATTTGTCTCCTTCACCATTGCTCTGTATGGCCCCTACCCGTGCCGGCACGGGTACGGTATCAGGCACTTGTAGCCGGGCTTTAGGACAGACGTTCATTTCCAAGGCATTACCCATAAACATAAAGCCGTATTAAAGACACAACGGGAACCCTGTATCAAGCTATGGCCTTTTCAACGTATTTTAGAAGCTCCGCAGGAGGAACGGGTTTCTGAAGTAGAAAATCGCACGCCAACCATTCGTCCCGGGGATATGAATCCCATGGGCCCTTGAGATCTACGGAAGTTATCATAATCCGGGGCTTGTCCCTTGTATTCTCATCTTCTATCAAGGCCTCAACGACCCGTGAGCCTTCGCTGTATGTCTCCATCATAAGGTCAATAATGTAGAGATCAGGATTTTCCGCCTTGGATTTTTCAAGGCCCTCCTTACCGCTGAATGCTTCCAAGACCTCATAACCCGCAGATTTCAATATCATGCCCGTGGATCGGACAAAGTCGGGATCATCATCGATGATCAAGATTCTTTTTCCCTTCAAATTCATAATGACCTCCGTTCGATTGGATCGGTCAAAAGGCCTATAAAAGTCAATCATCCAATCCGTTAAAGTGTTTGCCTAAATCAGAGACAATATCATGGAACCTCGATGCATTACGTGTTTTCAACATGCTTTCAAGATCCTTTTTCTAAATGAATAACCTTTGGCAGACGGATCTTGAAACTTGTTCCCTTACCGAATCGGCTGTCCACGCTTATTGCGCCGCCATGCGCATCCACCATGGTCTTGACAATGGCCAACCCCAGTCCGGAACCCTGGATCGGCGAATTTCTTCTTCCGTCAACCCTGTAGAATTCGTCAAATATCCTGGGTAGATTTTCTTTTTCAATACCTATGCCGTTGTCATTGACCTCAAAGCAGACATCATTTTCCTGTTCATATATTTTTACCTCCACCCGTCCCTTTTTCCTGTTATATTTGATGGCGTTGCCTATAAGGTTATTGAAAACCTCTTCCAGGCAGATTTTGCTCCCCATTATAACCGGCACGTTCTTCTGCGCTTCGAGAGAGAGTCTAACTTTTTTCTTGGCAGCAGACGATTTCAGGAGTTCCATTGACTTCAGGGCCATCTCGGATAGATTGACGTCTTCAAAATGCTCCGCCATCTTTATTGGATCAAAAACCGCCAAATTGATCCATTTATTGATCAGTTCCAGCATTTCGCGCAGTCGCTCGTCACATCGGCGAATCAGGTCTTCAGCCTCGGAGGAGACCTCTCCGGCCATACCCTCCAGGATTACTTCCAGATACTGAACAGTTGCGGCTATGGGAGCCCTTAACTCATGGGAGACCAGGGAGATCATATTCCTTCGTATTTTCTCCTGACCGATTAACAGGGCCCTTTTTTCTATGAGCAGCCGTCTTTTTTCAAGTCCGCGCGTAACAATCAGTACGAGTTCGTCCGGGGAAAACGGTTTAGGGATGAAATCATAGGCGCCCTTTTTCATCGCATCTAATGCCGAGGAAACCGTTGGATAACCTGTGATCACTATTTTGATCACATCTGGATCCTCGCTTTCCAGTTCCTCCAGTACTTCCATGCCGCTTTTGCCCGGCATCTTTAAATCTATGAGTACGAGATCGGGATGAAACTCCTTGAACACCTCGAGCCCCTGATCCCCATTCTCCGCCCATCTGACAACATGTCCTTCTTCCGTAAGGATTTTTTTACAGGAATTTCGCAAAATCTCTTCATCATCTATTACCAAGACATTCGCTTTCTCAAGTAGCATAATCAACTCCATCGCCCTCGATCGGCTGTTTCCCGGTCCCCGCTTTTGTTCTTCATAACTGGGCAACTTCCTGGCCCAGGTCCTATCCGTAGGATGAGAAAACGGGCTGTATCACCTTCTTGAGGACGCGGCGGACTGTTTCAACCAATTCGTCAGGGGTAAACGGTTTAGAGATAAACGTGGCGGCGCCCATCCTGGCGGCCTCTGCAATTGTTTCGGTTGTAGGATACCCGGTCATAACTATG
>Ga0307425_1001758_pt1 | contig 12613 bp, 8 predicted proteins | sample SalMarWE160330MG_FD_202152 | JGI IMG/M metagenome (GOLD analysis project Ga0307425, IMG submission 202152) | Salt marsh sediment microbial communities from the Plum Island Ecosystem LTER, Massachusetts, United States - WE1603-30 | ecosystem: Environmental > Aquatic > Marine > Intertidal zone >... | reverse complement strand
GTGCCCCAGACGACAAACGTCCAGTTTGCGCCATGCCAAAGCCCGCACAGCAAAAACACAACAACCAGGTTGAAGTACGAGCGCCCGATCCCTTTTCTATTGCCCCCAAGGGGTATATAGAGGTAATCTCTGAACCAGCTTGAAAGTGAGATATGCCATCGGCGCCAGAAATCGGAAATGCTGTCGGCCAGATACGGGGCATTGAAGTTGCGGGGACATTCGAATCCCAGCATTAATCCCAGGCCGATGGCCATTTCGGAATAAGCGGAAAAATCGAAATAAAGCTGAAATGTATAAGCGGCGGCACCAAACCAGGCATCGAGGCTGCCGGGCGCTTCGGCGGCAAAGACGGCGTCCGCCACCCTGGCCACGACGTTTGCCAAAAGGATTTTCTTTGCAAAGCCGAGGATAAACAGTGCCGTGCCGTACGAGAATTTTCCGACGCTGTGCCTGCGATAAACGAGCTGCTCGGCGAAAGTCGGGACCTCTTGTGACCTGACATCTATAGTACCGTAACGCTGAATCGGGCCAGATAGAATCTGTGGGAAGAAACAGATGTAAAACGCAAAATCAATAAAGGAACGCGCCGGCGGCACACCTCGATAAACATCCACCATATAGCTGAGGATTTTGAAAGTGTAGAACGATACCCCAATGGGCCAGACAACTTTTAAGACAGGCAAGGCCTCCGCCCCGAAGATTCCTACGATATGGTTCAAATTCTCCTGGAAGAATACAATATACTTGAAGAAGCCGAGTACTCCCAAATTCACTACCAGGGAGATTACCATAATAGGCAGCTTCCATCTGTTGCCATCCGACCTGGCCATAAGAATGGAAAAAAGATAGTTTATCGAACTGACACAAAACAACAAAACCGCAAACCAGGGATTCAGCCATACATAGAAAACGTAGCTGACCAGAATAAGGAAAACGTTGCGCAGCAGAACGAACTTGCACGGCAGGAAATAATACAGCACCAGCAGGATGGGCAGAAAATAGAATATGAAGATATGTGATGTAAATGCCATCGACTTCTATTTTATAACCAGATTTGTCCATAATGCCCAGTAAATCGGGTCCTTGCTCTCGCCGAAGTACTTGTTGATGATTCCTCCCATGTAGTAATCATCGATGGGCACTTCAAGAGCCATGCGGTGTATGTCTATTGCTTTGAATCTCTTTAGATTGCCGCCGATTTCCCGCACTCGTGCATCCGCGACAGTGCTCCGCGGCTCTGCCGGATTGTAGTGGGCGACATAGATGGTATCTCCATAGACTTTGCCGCGGTGAACCTGGAGAACCTTGTATTTCATAACGTGAGCATAGTCGTACAATGGGTCGTCTATTATCTTGCCCCTTATTTCAAGCAACTGCGCCGTTACCTCGATGCTTCCCAGAGTTGTCACTTTGTCATCCTCACCCGTGTCCGGCTTCTTTGAGCAGGAAGCACAAATACACAGGACGCAGAGCAACGAAAGTACAATAAGGATACTCGATTCTCGATGTGGCGAGGCCGTCCCGGCCTTGCGTCCCACTGGCATCTTGTGGCGAGGCCGTCCCGGCCTTGTGTCCCACCGGCATCTTGCCGGTGGAACGGAAACAAGGGCAGGATGCCCTCGCCACGGAAACAAGGGCAGAATACCCTTGCCATGAGAACAAGGGCAAGATACCCTCGCCACATGAACTCCATCTCGTTCTATAGGTATAGGGGATCGCGTCATTTCGCAGCTCCGAATTCGTGGTATGTCCAGTGCGGCTCCCAGCCGTCCGGCAGCACAAGTACCGGGCCGTTTTTGGTGGCCCCGTGTAATTTTCGCAGGGCTTTGCTCTGACCGCCAATCGTGGGCGCATCCCTGAGTCTCATTAAACCCATCGGGGCACCTGATCCGCTGGCGTCGCCGTCTTCCTGCATGTTCCCCGTGAAAAGCACGTACAGGCCGTCCGGAGAAACGTCGCCTCCATAAACGTGCCGTCCATCCTCGCCGTACACCAGAGATCTTTGCTTGCCTTCTGCATCCGCCATCCACAACTGTGTCCAGCCGTATTCGTTGCCTTCCTGATTGGCAGGACGATAAGAGAAAATCAGGTGCCGTGAATCGTCAAACCAGTCCGGCGTGCAATTGTTCATACTGCTCACGGCGTTCGCGGCGCCTGTAGCAATCTCCATCCGCGCTACAGTCCAACCGGTCCCAAAAGAATTGGCGACACCACACAGCCATTTTCCATCCGGAGACCAGGTAATCTGCTGGAAGAACCCCCGGCGCTCCATGTGGCCGACTACCTCCTTGGTAGCCAGTTCAACAAAATAAATTCCCTTCACGGACATGCAAGCGATACGTTTGCCTTCCGGCCCCCACGATGCCCACGTGTATTCGCCTTCCCCCCCATAAACCGAAGCATTGCTCCCGTTACTGTCGGCAAACACCAGCTCGCCCTGCATCCCATGCAGGTTGTTGTCGAAGCTCTCACTCAGAGCAATGCGCCGATACAAAATCCTACTGGCGTCAGGGGAAAACCGTGGAAGGCCTTCGTTGAATATCGGCGTATTCGTGATGTTGTATATGCCCGATCCGTCCGGGCGCATGACGAACAGGTCCCAGTCCCCTTTCAAAGTTCGGGCGGCATAGACAATCCAGCCCTTCTTACATACTTCTTTGGCCAGTTCGGCCACTCTCGTATCGTCGTGCTTGCTGGCGGGGGGTAAGTTGCCGGCCATCGCCCGGCCGGCAAATAGAGCAATGCCGACGATAACGACAAAAGAAAATATTCCAAAATGGGTTTTCATAACAGTCTCCATCAATTCATCGCTTGTTCGCGTCAATCGCGGCATAAGTCCAGTGTGGCTCCCAACCCATTAAAAGCTGCAGGATCGGTCCGTTTTTGGCGTCGGGACAGGCCTTACGCAGGGCTTCGTTCTTACCTGCGATGATAGGGGTGTCTTGAAATCGAATGATTGCCATTGTTGTCAGGGAATTGTCCACCTCGCCGAGGTCCTGCTGCGACCTCGTAAAAAGAACGTACTTCCCGTCCGGGGAAACACACCCGCCGTAAATATGCCGTCCTTCTTCGGCGTAAAGCAGCCGTTTTTCCCTGCCGTCGTCGTCTGCCGCCCATAACTGCGCCCAGCCGCCAACACTGGGGATAATGCCGCGGGAGTAAACAACATGCTGTGAGTCCGCCAGCCAGTCGGGCGTGCAGTTGTAACGGTCAGTCTCACTGACGACGTTAATTTCACCTGTTATCTCACTGATCCGGCCAATGTTCCAGTACTGACCCAAACCGTTGGCCGTGCCGATAAACCATTTGCCGTCCGGCGACCACACAAGCTGCTGCACGATACCTTTACGGTTTAGCTCTTTTATGGTCTTTTTCGTTGATAAATCAATCAGACGGATTCCCTTTATTGAAAGACAGGCAAGTTTCCTGCCGTCAGGCCCCCATGAGGCCCAATTGTAATCATTGCCCCAGACAACCGGATTTGTGCCGTCCGCATCGGCGATAACGAGGTCATAGATGCCGTACTTATTGTTATCAACGGCAACGTCCTTTGGCATTTGATAGTATAGTATCTTTTGCCCATCCGGCGAGAAACGTGCCGCGGCCTCATTGAAACCGGGAGTATTCGTGATATTCCTGCGGTCCGATCCGTCAGGACGCATCAGAAACAGATCCCAGTTGCCCTTGTCGGTGCGTGCGCTGTAGATTATCCAGCCTTTTCCATGCACTTCTTCAGATAAGGCAATTACCCCTGGTTCATTATCTGCTTCAGCAGAATGCATGCTTTTCTGCTGAGCACTTTTCACCCGGCCGATGGTTCCGGCAATAATTATTAATATAAACACTAACTGCCAAATTCGCATATAAATACTTCCTTGATGACACGGACTTACGATAGATTGTATTTTATCGATTTTGACGACCAGGCACAACATAGAAAAGACAGGGCTATGACCACTTGTGCTGCTGGTGATTTAATCAGAGGCGAGCTGACGATAAAGCCTCACAACCGCAGGGAAGTCCCAATGTTTCTTCTGCTCTTCTCTTATAACCACATCCATATCTGTTACCGATTTGTCCGGTTGACGTGACCTGGGTAGATAAATACAAATCCGCTTCGGCATACGCTGGTTCGGCGGATCAAATTCGACGTCCACGCCTGTTTTAGTGCCGGTTACCGTTAGATTCATAGTTCCGAAGTGGGTAGGTGCACGCTCGACACGAATTTCATTACCTTCAGCTAACCACCAGTCCGGTACAGCCTTTAACAGATGCAATTCATCCCCATACTCGTGGATGAGCATGTGTCTAAGCATTATGGCGTAATTCGAGGCTCCCAAGCAATGGGGGATAGTTTCATTCCACGCGGTACGAGTCTCGAAGTAAACGCCCTCAGGAAATGCGTGCGTCGCCGTAGAATGCAGTAGATACCAATAAAAGTCCTCAACTACCTGTTCGTGCTCTCCCCTCACGAGGCAAGCCATAGTAGTGTACGCAGACATGTAGGGGTGGATGGCCTTTGCATGACCGGCCCACTGAATAGTACCCTCGATAAAGCCTCCATTAAAATTCTCACGTACCTGATTAATCAGTGCGGTGACGCGAGAATCGTATGGATCGAACAGCTCAGTCGGCCATAAAGTCTCCGTGTTGCCCCAGTGAGTGCCCGCCTTTTCCCAGCTCGGCGGGAAGTAATCGAGCCCAGTTTGCTTCCAGGCCACATCGATGGCTCTGCGATATAACTCAGCCTCCCGGAGTAACTCCTCGCCCTCGGCGTTTCTGCCCAAGACTTTTGCTGCGTCGGCAGTACATAATAACGCTCGGAGGTTCCAAAAATCATAGCCGACAATATGATGCTTTCCATCCCAGAGATACTCGCCATCCGCAGGGGCATTTGGTAGCAAGCCGGAAAAGGAAGAATCTGCAGAATTCTGGCGCCGAGCCTTCAACACCCAATCCACAGCTCGTCGCATCTGAGGGTATACTTTTGTGAGCCACTGCTGATCGGCGGTGATTTTATAGAACTGCCAAAGGGCCCAACAAGCCTGGCCGTTAGCGTCAAATTGATTTTTCTGTGACTCGAAGCGGCCATCGGGCGCTTGGTGGCTCAGGAAACTCTCCATGGCTTTCTGTGCAATATCTGTTAGACCGGCTTCTTCGAACTGCATCACCTGGTAGGCCCCATCACGGATGTAGAATTCATCATAGAACCCTTCGCCCGGATGTACTTCACCGTGGTCATTAGCTATCAACTGGTACACATGACAAGCGAGAAGAGCTTGTGTTGCTTTATCACAAGGAACCCTGATCCGGGTCGCTTTTGACATAAAACCTCTCCAGTATTCGACCGTCCGGCCCAGCCAGAGCTTAGCATCTTCTATGGAGGAACCTGGATTCTCTTTGAGAGGAAAGAATGGTATTGATATTGCTGCCTGGGCTTCTTCGCCGGCGGATAAAGACCGAGAAAAAGTCTTGTACGTTAAGCCGGAAGGTTCGCTTCTTTCAACTTTGAATTTCACTTGCGTTGCAGTCCGGCCCGTGTTAGTGACCTTAACCAAAATCCAGTTCAGGAAATTATCGCCCTCGACGGGCCAGTCGAACGCCTTTTCCCATTCTCTGACAGACGGCAGCGGCGTGGCCCAAAATTTAAACTCATAGACGACTCCGCCATCCTCGGCTGTGACGGAAACGACCGGCAGCCAACCATCCATCAACGTCTTCGTCATTTTAGCAGTCAGAGGATTTAGCTGCTGCCCAAATCTCATCAGGACATTCGATGGTTTATTATTCTCGTCACGAATCACGAGTTGGTTGTCCGGCGTAATTCGCGTGCCGAAAGCATAATCCTTGAGCCCTATGACAGTCCAGGAGTTACTAAAGTAGTCAAAAGGTTCATCGGCCCCAAGCGAGTGGCTCATAGCCAGTGCCGTCCCGATCAGTAGTGCGGTGATTATATTCCTCAATTTAGGATATTGTGTCATCAATCGTCCCTCTTGTCAGCAATGTTTACCTAAGACTAAGACCAACCGCCCATGACGTTGTTTTAGGGCGACGCAAGAACCATCGTAACGACAAGATTCTATTGATGCAATCTGATTTCTTTCACAGACCTACAAAAGAATAACCAGCCTCAATCACTCCACCCCAACCTTCACCTGTTTGAGACGGTGTCTGTAACAGTGTTTTCATTTTCCCTCAAGCCGAATTCTGGTTTGGAGAAATACTAACCGTTTCTCTTTGCCTTAAGGCATCGAGGAGATAACCACTTCTGCAGGCTCAAGTCCCTGGGCGGAGGCCTTCAGAACAATTGATCCGGGTTGTCTGGTCGCCCTGATGATCACCATGCACCGGCCTCGCCATGCCTTTCGGCGGGGTCGTTTGTAGCTTTCCGTGCTGATCGGATTGGCATTTGCTACGACCACGATGGAACCAGGACCTTGTATATCGAATGTTACAAGGTTCTCAGCTTTGGTCTGACGGATGCCTTCGCCGTCGAGCAGCTCTACGGTGACATAACTCAGGTCTTGTTCGTCGGCCTTGATCCGGGTCCGGTCGACGGACAGCTTGATTTTTTCAGGTTCGCCTGCCGTGCGCAATTTCGCCACAGCAGCCTGCTTTCCGCGGTGATAGCCGATTGCTCTCAAGCTCCCTGCCTTATAAAGCGTCTCAAAGCCGGCACGAAACTGTGTCTGTCGGTTAGTCACCTTTTTGCCCAAAGACTTGCCGTTGAGAAGTAGCTCAACCTCATCACACGATGAGTAAACGTCTACTTTGAAGGTGTGTCCTTCGTGTCCCGGCCATGTCCAGTCTGCCAGCACATCGTCAAAATGCCACCTGCTCCAGGACTCTCGCTTCGGATTGGGTTCGAAGGAGGGCTCGGGAGGATGCACGAACAGTGAAATCCCGGGCATGTCACTCCAGAGGACGTCACGGTAATATGATTGCGGGCGTTTCCAGCCGCAAATATCGATGTCACCACAGTAGGCGATGTTCCAGGGATAGAAGCCCTTCTCCTGCATATAGCCCCGCCAGCCAATGCTGGCCTCGCCGAGGTAGTCGAAAGCCGTCCATACAAAATCACCGATTACCCACGGCCGGTCCGGCACGGCCAGCCAGTACTCACACGCATCCAAGGGGTACGATTCCGAGCCGTAGATGATTCTTTCGGGCAGCCTCTGGTGGTCCGAATCGTAGCTGCCGAGGGCATAGTTATAGCCGCAGACATCCAGCGGAGCAAAAAAAGGGTCCTTTTTTTGCGATAATGCATTGACCGCAGCGGTCACTGGCCTGGTGGGATCCAACTGGCGGACATAATCGGCCAGCATTCGGGCCGTCTGCGCTACGGCCGGACTATCCATGTTCGGAATCTCATTGCCGATGCTCCATAGAATGATGCTGGGATGGTTCCGGTCCCGCAATACCATACTGTCAATGTCTCTTTGCCACCACCGGCTAAAGTAGAGATGATAATCCTGAGGGTTTTTAGGCTCAGCCCACATGTCAAAGGCCTCGTCGATTACCAGCATCCCTAGCCGGTCGCAGGCATCGAGAAACGCCGGAGAGGGCGGATTGTGGGCGCATCGAATCGCATTGAAACCACTGGCCTTGAGTAATTCTACGCGGCGCTGCTCGGCCCGATCATAGGCTGCCGCTCCGAGTGGGCCATTATCATGATGCACACATCCACCTTTCAACAGGGTAGGTTCTCCATTTAACACAAAGCCCTTCTCAGCATCAAAAGAGATAGTCCGGATACCGAATTGGGTTTCCACCCGGTCATGCAGGACCTTGTCATCACGGACTTCGACTACGGCGGTGTAGAGTGCGGGCGATTCTGTGGACCATAGCGTAGGCGATTTCACAACAGTGTCCTGACTGAACTGCACTGAGGTCCCGAGCTGGATATCCTCCCTGGATTCGGCCCTGGCGGCTTCAATGCCCATAGCGTCGAGTATTCGTGTAATCACGGTAATCCTTTGTGTTTGGCGGGAATCATTTACGACTTTTGTTTTTATGTTTACCTTTGCACCGGATTCATCAACCTTTGGCGTGGTGATGTATGTGCCCCATGTAGCCACGTGGACAGGCTCGACGACTTTCAGCCACACATGACGGTATATCCCGGACCCGGAGTACCATCTACTGTTTATACCTTCATTTCGGACTCGAACGGCAAGAATATTCTTTTTACCGAAACTGAGGCAGTCTGTGACGTCATACCAGAAGCTGGTGTACCCGTAGGGATGGTTCCCCAAGTGGCGTCCATTGAGCCAGACGTCGGCGTTCATGTATATACCATCGAACTGCAATTGGATGCGTTTGCCTTGCCACTGTGCTGAGGCGGTGAATTCCTTGCGGTACCAGGCGGTTCCGCCCGTAGTGAATCCCCCGTCCACGGCACTTATCGCATTAGGATCAAAGGGCGACTGCGTGCCCGGCAAGTCTTCAATGCCCCAATCGTGGGGCAGGCTTAGCAGACGCCATGATGAATGATCGAAGGTCTCTAATTCGCCCCCTTCCACATCTGCCCGGTGAAAACGCCAATCCGCATCGAACAGCAGCTCCAGGCGGATGGGAGGAGGATTAAAAGCTCCTACGGCGGCGGGTCTTTCAGATTCGGGCACCTGGTTACCCCAGAAGTCACGACCACCGTTGTTCTTTATGGGAATACCAGTATTCACACATGTTGAGTCCGATCTCAATCTGTAAGCGACCATTTCGTTAAGTTTCGTCGGGTCAATAGGCATCGCGCTATCAGCACTGACCAGTTTTGGATCAACATACTTGCCGACAACTTTGCCGACTACTGTCTCCTGGCCGGTTGCTCCGACCCACTCGCCGAGGCTGTCGTATCCGTCGAATAAGAGTTCTTGCTCGTTAGCAGGCCAGTACACATTGTTCTCGAATTTCCCCCTTTGGCTTTCACCTGCGATCACATCACCCGAGCAGATGAAGATATTGTTTCGAAAAACCACGTTAGGCATGGGCAAACCCCCGAATCCTACAGCCGCACCGTATTTGTTGTAAATGGTGTTGTTATAGATTTGGCAGTCCGATGCGTTCGAATTAGCCGAGTAAACATCGATGGCACTTCGACGGTTATTTTTGACACCATCGTTGTGACTTATGTTGAAGCGGATTATGTTGTTCTTGAAAACAGTTGCGCTGGGAAATTGGCACAGGAAGTACCCTGGACCGTCGTTGTTATAGGAAAGATTGTACTGGAGGATTGAATTGGTTGTTCCACCATCGAGGTCGAATCCTCCGCCATCATCACCTGGACTCTTATTGTCGTGGCTGATGCAGAACTGGATAATTACACGATCGCTGTTCCATGCCCAGATACCGACCGGTCCGTTGCCTTTGCGGGGCATATCCCAGCCATTGTTCGCAGCTTCGCAGTATTCAACTACGACATCCTGTGCATTTGCCACCACGATGCCATTGCCGCTGTGATTCGTGAGGTTCGAAGGGTCTCCCGGATTATTCCTGGCAACGCAGTGGGCAATGTACACATTTTTCGACCGGTTGCTGTAACCAACGCTCAACCCGGCGGCTCCGTTTTCATGGGCGTACACATTAGTAAAACGGGCATCGCTAACACCGTCAGCCGACAATCCATTACTCCTGAAACCGCTGACTTCGACATGGTCGATTTCTACGCATTGTGAATCGAGAACACTAATGCCATCCTGCGTGTTCCCACCCTTGCGCCCTGAGCCGACAAAATTGAGATTCCTTACGACGAGATGGTTGCACCCATTGACCCTAAGGCTGCTATCGTTTGCCCCGTCGATAACGGCTTGTCCATCACCGTAAGACGTCACGATAAGCCTCATGTCCGATGTGCCACTATCATCAGAGTCAAACTCAATCGTGCCGGCAAAGCGCTTGCCGCCCTGGAAGTATAGGTGATCGCCGGGCCGAAAGTCAGTGTCATTTACCTTTACAATAGTCCGCCATGGCTCACTTTCGGTCCCTGGGCTCGAATCGCTGCCTGTTGGGCTAATATAGTAGTCCTTTGAATAGGCATTGTCTGGCCCCAGAGCCTGTGTCAGGAGGCTACACAGCAATAATAGCAGAGGTTTTCGTGTCATAATTTCTTCCTTTATCATTAACGTCTATCTAATCAATATGGAATTGCCGCAGCGATTTGCGGACGTGGGCGGCTCTGTCGAAAATCTCTTCCTTGGTAATGCCAGCTTCATCATACATAGCGAAGATATTATCGTCGGGTGTTTCCGGAGGTACGGTGTGAGAAGCAGCAAAAATGTAGCCACCGCCATAAGTAGTCATTTCCTCGAGCAATGCGGCTGTCGCTTTGCGGACCTGATGAGCTGTGCCGTTGGGCAAGACTCCTTGCGTGTCCACGCCACCCATGAACGCAAGATCCTTACCGAATTCCTTCTTCAACTCCAGAGGATTCATGCCGGGACAGTTGCATTGAATAGGGTTCAGCACGTCCACACCGATTTCAATCAGATCTCCGATTATGGGTCGGATAGCACCGCAGGAGTGGAACGCTACGTAAAGACCGTGTCTCTTGCCCACCTCAGCATTCTGCTTCAAGAAGGGCTTCACCATGTGCCGCCAGGCATCAGGGCTCATCAGCATAGACTGCTGACCGGCGGCATCGTCACCAAGCCAGAGCCAATCCAGGTCAAATCGCCGACAAGCTTCTTCTGAAAGTGCCACAGAAAATTCTGTGGATCGCCTGAGCATTTCCTGCGTCAGATCAGGATTAGATGCGATCTCCAGCAACGTCTTTTCCATCCCGCGCAGGCGCCAGTACATTTCAAAAACGCAGGGCGAAACATCACAGCCTACAAAGTAGTCGTTTTTGAATTTCATTACAGGCTTCATAAGGTTTACGAGTGACTCAATCCGGTCGAACGGAAACCTGTACTGCAAGAGCTGCTGTTCGTCGGCATCGGCAAGAGGATATTTGGAAATTTGATTGAAGCCATCGATGCGAGTCCATTCTATTGCCCAGTCATCCACATGTGATTCGCCATTGTGCTCGTGTACAATCCCTTCCATCGCATGATTATTACTAACCCATGCCTGGCGGATATCATCTCCCATCGCCAAAGGTACATATTTGGCGGGAATCTCAAGCAGTTTTCCCAGCCTCTTGGTGGTTTGGGGGTGGTACCACATGAAAATGGGAACACGGTCCGCAGGTTTTCGTTGTAGTGCAAGATATACACGCTCTTTTGAGGTCATGGCCGATTTACTCCCAGACCATACATGCAAGGCCTTCCATCGCAATGCACACGTTGTGCTGCCTCTTTTGTATTTCGAGATAAGGCAACTCTGGGGCTATTGTATCCTGAGTTTGTCATCACTGCAACTCCCCAGGAGGCAGCCTACGGAACCCATTGACATTCCTGAGTAATTAAGTCCCCAGAAATGGCAGATAGCATAGCTTTAACATTGAAGATCTTCCTAAAGTCGCGTTGGTCGCAACCGAGGCCTACAAATACATAAGATTAAAATTGACGGATTCAGATGAGTAAAACGTTAGATAATTCAGATGACAAGACTGATTCAAAGCGAAGGGATGCACACCCATCTGTACCGCCGGGAATTGATGTAAACGTCTCTGATTTGATGACCCAATCCGAAGTTATCCAGTTTCTCAGGATACCTGAAATCAGCAATTCAAAAGACAACTACAGCGTTATTGAAAACCTGAAAGGTTTCAAGGGCTACCCAGAATCCATATCTGCCGGAAGGCACTGTACACCAAAAAAGCTATTTGGGAGTGGGTGGAAAAACAATTAGGTGCTGGAAAATACTACTTGCGCTTTTGTTTATATTCTTATATAATCTTACTCGGATTGTATGAGCTATCTTCAGCACCAGAAAGGAGGTATTATGAAACAACTGGTGAAGCTCCACAAGCGGCCATCTCGTGATGGTCAAAGATTTACTTTTTTCTTGCGCTATGAAGGTGAAAATGGGAAACCCTTGGCCATGTAGACCAGCGAAAGGCTGAAAGGCAGCATGCCCGGAAGGAAAAGGAGCTTAGGATGGGTTATATTGAATCCGATTCTATTAGGCTCAGGGATTTCATGGAAGATCGCATGGCAAGGACAGATGCTCAGATCAGGGCACTCAAGTTTTGCCACAACCTACGAATTCTATCTGGCAGTAGCGGACAATTTGGCGGACCGTGCAAGGGTCGCAACTGCTCAGGGCTTGCGCAAAAAAATGGTGCATTTTGGTGTGTACCTTTTTTGAAGCAAAAAGAAGTTTGACAACACATGCAGGAAGTTATTATACTACAAGACGTTAGAAATTTTGGCGGCGTAGCTCAGTTGGTTAGAGCATGGGATTCATAAGCCCAGGGTCCTCGGTTCGAATCCGAGCGCCGCTAATTTCGTCTCTCGTGAAGCGTGATGCGTAATCCGAAGAACGAAACATGAGATACGAGCGATGATTAAACGAACGATGCCCCCATCGTCTAGTGGCCTAGGATATCAGGTTCTCATCCTGGAGACAGGGGTTCGACTCCCCTTGGGGGTAATGAGCGGGTTTTTGCACAGTTTCGCATACTGTCGCAAATTCCCGCTTACTCTCGTAAATATCAGGACTTACAGCCGTCTCT
>Ga0307425_1001756_pt1 | contig 12627 bp, 13 predicted proteins | sample SalMarWE160330MG_FD_202152 | JGI IMG/M metagenome (GOLD analysis project Ga0307425, IMG submission 202152) | Salt marsh sediment microbial communities from the Plum Island Ecosystem LTER, Massachusetts, United States - WE1603-30 | ecosystem: Environmental > Aquatic > Marine > Intertidal zone >... | reverse complement strand
TCGGGAAAAGGAGGGCGTAAACCATGGCTGGTAAATTTTTCTTTATAGACACGACCCGTTGCACGGCCTGCCGCGGCTGTCAAACCGCCTGCAAGCAGTATAAAAAGCACGGAGTCACCAAAACAAAGCAATATGGCACGTACCAGAATCCACCGGACTTGGACGGCAATACGTTCCGCCTGGTGCGCTTTTCGGAGCACCCCGCAAAGACCAACTCTATGGTCTGGTACTTTTTCACTGAAGCCTGCCGTCACTGTTTGAAACCACCGTGTAAAAAGAAAGCAGATCAGATCTTAAAGGATGCGATCATCGTTAAAGACTACGGTGCTGTCCTATATACCAAGAAAACCAAAGATCTGGAAAAAAGCTTCAAGGCTATCAAACAAGCCTGTCCGTGGAGTATCCCCACCTGGAGCAAAGAGGAAGACCAGATTGTCAAGTGCAATATGTGCTACGATCGCGTAGAGGCCGGACTTTTGCCGGCCTGTGCCAAAGCCTGTCCCACCGGGGCACTCAACTTTGGTGAAGAGGCGGATATAAAAAAACTTGCCAACGAACACTTGAAAGCAGCCAAGAAAAAATTCGGTGGCAAGGGTGAGATTCTAGACCTTGAAGATGTTCGGGCACTATATCTAATAGTAGATGAACAGTCTAAATATCGCCCGGTGGCATAATCTAACCCGGGGGCTTCGTTAATGCGAAACCCCCGGCTTTGTAAAGTGACGTGAACCCGGACCTTTTTGTTTATGCTACGATTTTATCAAGTATAAACCCATGGAATTGTAATTGATACGCAGGGGCTCCGGCAATCCGGGGCCCCTGCCTTTACAACGAATTCGGTTTATTTCGAAAAAGAAAGGTGTATCAATGCCCCCAAGCTTGGAGGATATCGCTTTAAAAGTTAAGACCATCAGTACGCGCAATCCTGCCTATACCGAGATTGTTCAGTGGGTGGGTGATCTTTTGTCCGAAACAGTAAAAACTTCCGATTTCAGAGACGTTCATTTGCCTGAGTTAAACGTTGATCAGGAAGATCTGCGAAAAGCGTGCACCCAAGGACGATCTTTTTTGAAGCCGGAAGAATTGACTTTGGATTGGGAAAAAGTTTCGACCCTGTATAAACGCCTGGTGGAATTGGTAGGAGAAAGAGAAGACGGACGTCGACAGGTGGAAGGCCTTTTGGAGGCCATAGAAGAAATGCGTAAAGAAACTCCCGTGGTGATGAGGGCGGCCCTGGCATCCAACTTTGAGGCCATCGAAGCTTCGGCCAAAGCATTCAATATCGATTCTCCGGTTCTGGCATTGCTGCTTCGCTTGTCGTTGCGACCGTCCCTTTTGATCATCGCACAAGCTGTCCTCGATCATTTGGATTTAAGCCTGTGGCATCACGGCCACTGCCCGGTTTGCGGCTCGGCACCCAGGCTGGCCGATCTTTCCGGCGAGGGAGGCAAACGACGGCTTCACTGCTCACTGTGTGAAACTGCGTGGCCCTATCCGCGCCTTCGCTGCCCGTTTTGTGAAAACGACAATAGAGAAGAGCTGAGTTATCTGCGGGCGGAAAGCGAGGAAGGTCTGCGGGTCGACCTTTGTGGTCGTTGTGACAATTACCTTAAGACCATGGATTTAAGAGAAATTCAAGGGCCCATTATTCTACCGCTGGACGATGTGGCCACATGGCATCTGGATATCATTGCCGGCAAAAACCTGGAAGATAAAGGCAAGGCTTTATCACAAGCCACTTAGGGTTCACTTAGAAATAACATTACAATTTAATATTCGATAACAGGCAAGGATAAGAATTATGGTGAAGGGAAAGTCGTACCTCATAGGGGCTGGAATTTCTGTTACGATTATCATCTTGTTAATCGGCTTTGTGGGCGTTTTTGATGTTACAGCACAGCCAAAAACCCCTGTGGATACTCAGTCAATTCAGTTTAGGCCGGATATCGTCTTTTTTGATAATATGGAGGCGTTTGGAAAACTTGAAAAGACCAAAGCAATATTTTTGCATGACCAGCATACCGATGTCCTGGAAAAGAAAAATAAAGACTGTTTGGCCTGCCATAAAACTGAAAACGGACGCATGTCTCCTAAATTTATGCGACTTAAAGATGTCGGTCGAGAAGAATTAACGAAAATTTATTGTGATAACTGCACCAAATGCCATACTGAAATGATTGCAGCCGGAGAAAAGGCAGGCCCTGTTAAATGCGATGATTGTCACATGGAAAGACCTTTGATCCAATCTTCAAGGGTTCCCATGGGATTCGACAAATCCCTCCATTATCGACATTACCGTGCCCAGAAGAACAAATGTGATCGATGCCACCACGAATATGACAAAAAAAGCCAGAAGCTGTTCTATGCCAAGGGAAAAGAAGGCACCTGCCGCTACTGCCACAAAGAACAAACGGAAAAGGATGGTACGGAAAAAGTGATCTCCATGCGGTTTGCCTCCCATCTTGCCTGTATCGATTGTCATCAAAAGACTCGAGCGAAACACATGGATGCAGGACCGCTTCGGTGTGCGGGATGCCATGATGCAAAAGAGCAACTGAAAATCGAAAAAGTGAAAAATGTCCCCAGGCTGAAGCGGGGGCAGCCGGATAATGTCATCATCAAAACCGGCGATAAAAAAGGACATATCGCCAGGATGAATCAGGTTCCCTTCAGCCATAAGAGCCACGAAGAATACAACGACACCTGCCGTGTATGTCACCTTGCAAGCCTGGAGTCGTGTGCAACTTGCCATCCGCTGGTCGGTTCAAATAAAGTTTCAAAAAATGGCACCGACATTCCACTGAAAAACGCTTTTCATAAACGCGGACATCAAAGCAGCTGTATCGGATGCCACGAATCCAAACAGCAGGACAAAAGCTGTGCCGGTTGTCATGCATTCATGTCAAAAACCCGTCAGCAGGAATCCACTGCGTGTCTGAGATGTCACATGGTACCGTTGCCGGAGAAAACCGGGGTTTTATCGACCTCAAGAGCAGCAAAAATGGCCCGCCTGATGCCGCAACTATGGAAAGAGACATTTGCACCTATCTATAAAGTCAATGTCCCGAAAACCGTTGTTCTCAAGGACCTTGTAGATCAATATGAGGCGGTCGAATACCCGCATCGAAAAGTATTTGATGCTATGGTAAAAAAATTGGACGGCAGTAAATTGGCCCAATATTTTCATTATGATGAAACCACGTTATGCCTTGGATGCCATCATAATACTCCTGCGGGCGACAAGCCGCCCAGGTGTGGTATCTGCCATGACAAGCCGTTTAATGAAAACAATCTTTTACGTCCAGGAATAATGGGTTCTTTTCATCAACAGTGTATCGGATGTCACCAAAAAATGGGTATTGAAAAATATACAGGCTGTACATCTTGCCATAAGGAAAGAAAAAAACAATCGTAGTATTGAACCCAACTTCAGATGAACTTGACGTTTACGAGATCACCTGAGTGAACACCAACAGCTTATTGCGGTAGATATTTTTGAGGTACTACACATGTCCATATCCAGAAGAAAGTTTTTAGGGTGGGTCGGTGCAGCAGGCTTGAGCACCACAATCGGCAAACCAGCCGCTGCTGCAACCGGCAAGCACTTTACCGGTTATCCCAACAGTTTTGCAATACTGCATGACACCACGCTGTGTGTGGGATGCCGCACCTGTGAAGCAGCCTGTAATAAAGTGAATGATCTGCCGCCGCCGGACAAGCCCTTTACGGATCTTTCCGTCCTGGAAGCCAGACGCAGAACCACCACAAAAGCTTTTACGGTTGTGAACAAATATGACAATCCAAAAGATCCCAAAAGCCCGGTATTTTACAAAAAACAGTGCAACCACTGCCTGGAGCCGGCATGTGCGTCCGCATGTTTTGTAAGGGCATTTAAAAAGACAAAGACAGGGGCGGTGACGTATGATTCTTCCGTATGCGTGGGATGCCGGTATTGTATAATCGCCTGTCCCTTTGAAATCCCCACCTTTGAATACGACCAGGTCCTGACGCCCCGAATTCGAAAGTGCACCATGTGTTATCCAAGGGTGATTGAGGGCCTGCTGCCCGGATGTGTCGAGGCCTGCCCCATGGAAGCCCTGAGTTTCGGAAAACGAGAAGACATGATGACCATCGCACAGGAACGGTTTCGAAGATATCCAAATCGTTATGTAAATCATATATATGGCGAACATGAAATGGGCGGGACCAGTTGGCTGTATATTTCCGGAACTCCGTTTAAAGAACTGGGGATGCGTGAAGATCTGGGAGACACCCCTGCGCCTCAATTGACCGCAGGCGCGCTTAGCTCGGTGCCGATGATCGTTGGATTATGGCCGGTTCTTCTCGCCGGTATATACGCTGTCTCAAAACGAAAAGAAAAAATCGCACAATCAGAGCAAAAACAAGCTTTGACTTCAGCATTGGATAAAGAAAGCCCTGATGAATCTGACATTAAGGAGGAATCCTGATGGCCCAAGTCACTACTGCAGAGCGAAAATCAATTTTCAGTCTCTTTAATCTCATCGCCTTGATTGTCTTAGGCATCGGAGTTTATATTACCTATCTGCGATTTACAGGGGGATTGGCTGCTGTCACCAATCTTTCCGATTACAACCCCTGGGGAATTTGGATAAGCTTTGATCTGCTCTGCGGAGTTGCTTTGGCAGCCGGAGGGTATGTCACATCTTCAGCAGTTTACCTGTTTGGAATGAAAAAATACCATTCTGCGGTTCGGCCGGCTATCCTCACCGGCTTTTTGGGGTATGCCCTTGTCGTTCTGGCGTTGCAATACGATGTGGGCCGTCCCTGGCGGCTGCCCTACCCCTTGGTCGTCCAGCAAGGAACCACATCCGTTCTCTTTGAAGTAGCGATCTGCGTGGCCACATACCTCACGGTCCTTTTTATCGAATTCTCCCCGGCGGCGATGGAATGGCTGGGATTGAAAAAGGCTCGTAATATCGTGGTTAAACTGACCATCCTTCTGACCATATTCGGCGTTGTGCTGTCCACCATGCACCAGTCCTCTTTGGGTTCTCTGTTTTTGATCGCACCGTCAAAACTGCATCCATTGTGGTATTCACCCTATATACCCATTTACTTCTTTGTCACCAGTATCATCGCAGGGCTTTCCATGGTCATTTTTGAAAGCACTCTTTCTCACCGGTTTTTTTCTTACAAAATGGATGAAACGCACCACAAAGAAGCAAACGGTGTGACCCTGGGTTTCGGTAAAGCCGCATCCTATGTTCTCGCAGGATATTTTGCCATTAAGGTTATGGGCATATCTTCCGGAAACCACTGGCATTTTCTTAAAACCGGATATGGGGCTTGGTATCTCGTGGAGCTTTTAGGTTTCGTCGCACTGCCAAGCCTTCTGTATGCTATCGGTGTTCGAGTAAAAAGCCTGGGGCTGATAAAATTCACATCCGTCTTGGCGATACTGGGTGTTATCCTCAACAGATTTAATGTCTGCCTCGTTGCGTTTAACTGGCAGCTTCCATCCAGCGAACGATATTTTCCTCACTGGATGGAAATCGGGATTTCAGTCTTTATCGTTATGATCGGCTTACTGCTTTACCGGTTTATCGTCACCAGAATGCCCGTTTTATATGAACATCCGGATTACAAGGACGCCCATTAAGAAAGGCTTTGATTATGGATCATGTTTTTTATACGCTTCAAGATTTTTTGTTACACACAGAATCAGTCACTTATTTGCTGGTAATAGCGACGCTGATTGGAATGACGCTTTTCTGGCTATTTTTGACCGGTGGCAAAGATCGTTGAGATAAAGATTCAGAAATTTCTTTTCGCATTCATCACCTATTAACTTTTCGCCGGTGGATCGCTTTTGCAATTTTTCCCAGGCGATCCTTAGATGTAACAAGTGAATCCGAAAGAATATTGACAACCGGCCAACCTCACCTTATCCTAACACCATAGCATTTTGAGAACATTGCCGTTTCAGGCATATTTCAATTTTTTTCTGATGGAGGGGCTTTTTTATGCGAATTCTCACACGGCCGGACTTTGACGGCGTTGTGTGCGCTGTGCTGCTTTATGAAGCGGAAGACATAACTGAACCGGTGAAATGGGTTGAGCCCAATGATATGCAAAGGGGTATTGTGGATGTTCAACAAGGGGATATTATTGCAAACCTACCTTATGATGATCGTTGCACGCTCTGGTTTGACCATCACCATACCAACAAAATTGACACACCATTTGAAGGTGAGTTCAAAATCGCTCCTTCAGCAGCCGGTGTTATTTTTAATCATTATAAAGACAGATTTAAACGCGATTACAGTGAGTTAATTAAAGAAACCGATAAAATCGATTCGGCGGATTTATCTTTGGAGGAAGTCCTGCATCCTGAAAAATACGGTGTTGTATTGCTCTCCATGACAGTGTTGGGACGTGACGAATATGACGTGCGCTACTGGAACCGGCTTGTTGATCTATTCAGGGAAGACGATATCGACGAGGTGCTCAAACATCCGGAAGTGAAAGCACGATGCAATGCTGTGGTTGAACAAAACAAAATCTATAAAGACCTATTAAAACAGCATACCCGGCTAAATGAACACGTCTCTATTACGGATTTCCGTGCATTCGACAAAATGCCCACCGGCAATCGCTTTTTGGTCTACTCGATGTTTCCCAAAGCGGTGGTCAGTGTTAAAATTCGTTACGATGACAAAGATAAAAAAAGGGTTGCCGTCAGCGTGGGGCACAGTATTTTTAATCGAAATTGCAGGGTAAATGTGGGACGGATGCTTTCGGCATTTGAAGGAGGCGGGCATCGCGCTGCTGCCTCATGCCGGTTCGATGCCGAAAAGGCGGATGATTATATCCCTAAAATCATCGAAATCTTATTGAAAAATGAAGATAATGAAAATTGAAAGTTGAGTAATTACCTGAATTTTTCAAGCGTCGAGTTCGACGCATATGCCCCCGATAACGGGATCTTCGTTTCACTACGAAAGGCGCAGGGCATGCAGCTGTAGTGTACTACCGCAAATGCCCTGCAACACAGCAGATTCAATTAAATCGGCGCTTGAAAGATTCAGGTATCAATGCCCCGTCAGGTGTTTAAGGTGCGAAAGCGTTTTCCACGAAAAGGGGTCCTTTTGGCAGGGGAGTATGGCATTGTTCGTAAACACAGGGTCTGACTCCAGATCGTAGCGGGAGGAAGCAACCGCCTTGGGCCACAAAGCTGTATGTGGAATCGGCGTATAATAGGCCAGGACAGGTGTTACATTGTTTTGCCGGACGATCTCGATTGAATTCTCGATGGACGTCATGTTTTGTCCGGGCAGACCTGCCAGCAAATATGCGCCGATCATGTTCTTATCAAAACCCGCCCCTATCAGACAGGTCACCGCCCGTTTAAATTCTTCGGCCGTTACCTTTGTATCCAATTCCGCTCTTTTGTCAAACGAAGCCGTTTCAAGCCCAAGGCGGAGTGTTTTAAAACCTGCCCGAAACATCAATTGGGCGGTTTGCCTTGAAATCCCCCGGATATGAACCGCATTGGGGGTATGAAAGCGGATGTTGAGACCTGAATTGATGATCCCTTCGAATATGGGGGCGGCATGCTTTTCAGCATCCACTAGAAGTGCGTCGTCGTAAAACACAAAATCTTCTACATCATATTTTTCATGCCAGTATTTGATCTCTTCTACCACAGATTCCGGACTTCGTACCATTCTTTCTGGATTTAAAAAATGGGACGCACAATATTTACACGAAAAGGGGCAACCCTTAGAGGTCAGCAGCGGCACGTAAGGTATCTTTCTTTGAAGATCAAAGGCAGGATAAGGATAAACGTCAAGATCCCAAGAATTAAATTTCAGGGAAACCGAATAACCGGTAAGCTCGCCAACTCTCTCTATAATATATTCCTCACCGGCTCCTGTTTCGATCCGGTCGGCCCCCGAATGACTCTGGGCATGTTCTCGGCAGAGAGTGGCGTATATCCCCCCCAACACAATGGTCACTTCCGGAAAAACCTCTCTCACCACCGCGATGGTCTCCTGTACGCCCGGGTACCAATAAGTCATCATAGATGTCATGAGCACAAGATCAGGCGGTTCAATGGAGTGAAGATCTTTTTTGAACCATGTTTTTCGGATCCCGTATCTGGAAAAATTCCGTGGTATATCACCTAATCCAACAGGTTTTGGAATCCGGGTTTTAAGATACGGCCCCCTGCCGAATCGGGCATACGGGTCGGTAGGAGGTGCCTGGGAATGAAAACGATCCAGGCAGTCCATGTAGGTGACCCTAAATCCATGATCCCGAAGTATTGATGCCAACGTAAGAAGCCCTATAGGTTTGGCCCAGAAGTCATAGGCAGCGAAATCATGTATCCAGGGATTGATCAAAAGGATATGGGGGATGTCGGGTTTCATGAAAGATTCAGGAGGTTAATCGTAATCATCGGTTGGAAAATATTCCATGGACGTCTTTTTAAGTTCTTCGCGGCTAAAAAGAAGGGTGTAATTGTCGATGGATGTTTCTGCGGAAATATTACGGGTAATTTCTCGGCAGGACGCCTCATCTTTGGCATGGATCATGGTGTACAGATTATATGGCCAATCATCTTTTGAATTTCTCCGATAGCAATGGGAAACCGCGCGAAAAGCGGCCATCTTTTCGCCCACCGTATCGATATCGTCTTCATCAACCTGCCATACCACCATGGCATTGGCTTGATATCCCGATTTCTGATGACGCAAGGTGGCGCCAAATCGCCGGATAACCCCCTTGTCACAAAGTTTTTTTAGTCTTTCAAGGAGCACGTCTTCTGAAATTTCCAACTGCTCGGCAATTTCTAAATACGGCCTCTCGGTTATCGGAATATCTCCCTGAATTGAAGCGATGATTCTTTTATCCAGTTTGGTCAACATGATGCGATTTAAGGGGTTGAGTCAGAAAAAGTCAAGGACTTTTCTTTTCAGGAAACAGGTTGAGTATCTCTTTTTCAGAAGCTTTGCAGATTCCCCGTTCAGTGATAAAACCAGTCACCAGTCTGGCCGGTGTCACATCAAAAGCAAAATTTGCGGCAGGACTGGCTTCAGGCGTAATCAGAACATCCATCGTCTTCCCCTGATTCATGCCATGGACATATCGAACTTCATCCGGATCACGCGTCTCGATGGGAATCTCTTTTATGCCGTCTCTAAGCGTCCAATCGAATGTGCTGGATGGAAGAGCAACATAAAAAGGAATATTGTTGTCCCGGGCTGCAAGGGCTTTGAGATATGTTCCGATCTTATTGGCAACATCTCCGGTGTAAGTGGTCCTGTCGGTCCCGGTAATCACCATATCTACCATTTTGTGCTGCATGAGATGACCGCCGGCATTATCGGTAATGACCGTGTGGCGTATGCCGTGTTTGCCCAGTTCCCAGGCTGTCAGCCTTGCGCCCTGGTTCAGGGGTCTGGTTTCATCAACCCATACGTGGATATCGATCCCATTATCATATGCTGTATACATCGGCGCCGTAGCCGTACCGTATTCGATGCAGGCCAGCCACCCGGCATTACAATGGGTCAGCAGATGGACGGTGTCTCCTTTTTTTCTGCGGCTGATGTCTTCGATCAAACCGACTCCGTATTCACCAATTTTTCGGCAATTTTCAGCTTCGTCCTCGGCAATTTTTTCAGCTTCTTTTCGGGCGGCATCGATCTTTTCTGAAGCCCCCGATACGCTCAACACCGCAGTTAACACCTTATCCACACCCCAGGCAAGATTCACCGCCGTGGGTCTAGCTGATTTCAACCTGCTGCATTCCGCATTCAAATAATCGTCATCAATGGTTTTAGACGACGAATTCAACGTCGCGAGATACACACCATATGCCCCTGTTACACCGATCAACGGTGCCCCTCGGACATACATCTCTTTGATGGCTGTGATAATATCATCAACGGTCTTAAGATCGGCAATGACAAATTGATGCGGAAGACGTCTCTGATCGATGACTTTTACCGTTTTTAAATCTTCATCCAGCCAAATAGGTCGCAAGTCTTTTCCGTCAACTCTCATCATATAACCTCTATTTACTGCCCAAACCAAAACTGTCTTTTTCGCCAATATCTTTGTCAGACTCAAATTTTAATCCTCGAAATACCATCAGTATTCCTGTGGTTAAAATTTTCGTCTTCCTTGATCTTAACGAAAAATCCTAGTTTTCGTTCGGGCAGTATTTAACTTGTGCTAAATTGAATGCGTCATCAGGTACACTATCATTATAAATATCACAGAAGCGCATTGATTTAAAGTCGATATTAACAGGACTATAGCCCGAGTCGTTTCTTTCCCCACTCCGCCAAGTTTTTATATGGGCCGTCGAATCCGTCTTCTTCTTCGAACTCTCCGGTATCCGGATCGATGGCGACAAATGGAACTTTTGTGTATCGGGCTGCGTACAAATCTCCTTTCCCGTCGCCGATAAAAACACTGGATGCAGAATCGAGTTGAAATTCACCCAAAAGCCGGGCCAGTGATTCGGTTTTTGGCCAGTCCCCTCCCCCACGAATGATGTCAAGCAGAAGGTGAAGTTTTTGAGCTCTTAGAATGTCGTTTAACTCCACCAGTGGTGTATTTGAAAGCGCGATCCGGGTAATCTTCAGTCTCCCCAGGGCCGCCAGAATGTCAGCGCACCCTTCAGTCAAAGGCGCTCCGGTCATGGACTGACGGGTTAAATCTATCAGCTTTTGCCAAAAAAGCGCAAATTCATTTTCTCCGAGAGGCTCTCCATAAAAATGTGCCTGAACTTTACGTATTTTACTTCCCCGGTCAATTCCGGTGAGTGTTAGATAAAACTCGGCTATGCGGTCTTGCATGATCGGGTCATCGGAAAAGGCCTTTCCCATGGCTTTGGCATTGGCCGGATTTGAATCAATTAGTACCCCGTTCACATCAAAAATGCATACCTTGATCTTTTTGAGATCCATGCCTTTGATACCTTCCCAATAAATAATTCGGATTAGAACGCTTTCAATGCGCCCAAGATGAGACCGGAAACTTGGCCGCTGATCTTAATGTTTTTCAATGGTAACATAAATCTAACCACTGCGATAGTTGCGTAAAATATTCCCTTGACTTTCTTTATACACGTCTTAATTTTTTTTATAACATTTGATTCAATGCGGTGTCAGATTTAAACTATTTTGAATGATAACGTGAAAAAGATTAATTAATGAGGTGACCTTATGAAAAATATATGCATCGTTGAACGGATATCAAAAGCGGGAATCGGGTTATTTTTTCTTTTTATCACAGCAGGTTTTCTGTTGAGCGGTATCACGGTTCTTCCATTTTTCGGATTCTTGCTGGCCGTGCCGGCATTGATTGCTTCGATATATTTCTTTTCCGCCCATCTGAATAAGAGCTGTGAAATTGAGGTTGAGTAAAAGCATTTGCGCCGTGCTTTATCGAAATTCTCAGCTATATGATGGGATTTGGCAGCGCCCCGAGCGCCATCAATGCCTTTGTGGGAACATTTGAGGCGTTAAAATGTCCCTGAAAGTTCCCATAGTATACTAGTGGGATAGATATTGTATTTAAACAACGATCTATTGACAATCATTATATTTCATGTAAATTTTTGAAAATTCGCAATAAAGAGAAAATGATGAGTGATTGGATTCCTTTTGAAAATGCAACATATCTGGTTGATCAGGCATTTTTAGTGGCAGATGACAATACTGCTGCTTTGCTCGAAAAAACGTCCATTGAGGTGTATACCGGCAGGGACGGTAAAAAACGGTTAAAAGGCAGCGGCCTTGTTCAAAACATGCTGCTGGTAGAGCTTTTGGAAGAAAATGATGATCTGGATTTAATTCTGGATTTAGGAGAAAAATTCAAATACCTCATAAAAACACCAAGGATTACCGGCGGAAAAGTCTTTTCACCGAATACAAAATCTTTTATTCGGTTCGATCCCATTGCTCCCTGGAACCAAATCTCAGAGTCAGAATTCACGAAACTGACAAACGGTTTCAAACTGTTATAACCATCATCATCTATTAACGATCATAGGATTAACCTTATAGCAATCAGGACACTTGGCATAATACCCGCTGGCGGAGCTCTTAAACAAAGCGCCACCCTGCAATCCAAATCCTCCTGCTGTGTGTGTTATTTTAACAATTACTTCACTTTTGCAGTCCGAGCATGTCTCATTTAATTCGATTTTCGATTTTTCCGGGTTGCCATTGAATAATCCTTTTAATATTTCAACCATTAAACATAAACCTCTAATTGAATTCCATCTGAGTTGCTATGCCGATTATTCTTTATCCACTTCGCAAGACAGACCAAAACCATGCCAATAAGTAATATGAGAAACATTGCAGACCCCGCACCAATCTTCAAAAATACCCAGCTTAATCCCACAAGCGGCAGAAGTCCGGCGCAGACCACCGCTCTCAGGCCGGCATGCTTAGATATGAAACCTGCCGCAGGCGGTGAATATCTGTAATAATACCTCACAAATATTTTTCCCGGGCCATTGGTCAGCAGATAACGGTCGCGAAATTTACACAATATTCTAACATGCGGCTCCAATAACGATCCGTATGCAGCCGTGGCGATGAAACAGCCACCGCCACCACC
>Ga0307425_1001755_pt1 | contig 12627 bp, 12 predicted proteins | sample SalMarWE160330MG_FD_202152 | JGI IMG/M metagenome (GOLD analysis project Ga0307425, IMG submission 202152) | Salt marsh sediment microbial communities from the Plum Island Ecosystem LTER, Massachusetts, United States - WE1603-30 | ecosystem: Environmental > Aquatic > Marine > Intertidal zone >... | reverse complement strand
AAAGGATCGATTTGAAAGACTTGCCTCTATTAGCGATTGAGGAGGAAGAGATTTAGATTAATGACGACGTGAAAAGAGTGAAGAAAGAACCAATCAGCATGAATGGACCTCAGAAAGAGCAGGGTAGCCGTACCATCGATCCCGAATTGTGGGTAGATCGATATGGCGATTATCTCTATGCCTTCACGTTGTCAAGGCTTGTTGACAGGACAACGGCTGAAGATCTTGTGCAGGAGACCTTTGTTTCCGCTCTCCATGCCATGAAAAACTTCAGGGGGCACTCGTCCGAAAGGACCTGGCTCACATCCATTATGAAACACAAGATCCTGGACCATTTCAGAAAAAGGCAGAGAGAAAAGACCGGCAACGATTTGGGAGTCCCACAAGATAATCTATAACAGTTCTTTGATGAAAAGGGCCACTGGAAAGAGGGTCCAAGCAAGTGGGGCACCAATCCCAGGAAACTTCTTGAACAGAAAGAGTTCTTGAGGATTTTGCATTCCTGTTTGGAAGAGCTTTCCGGACGTGTAGCAAAAACCTTTGCCCTCCGCGAAATAGAAGGACTTAGCACCGATGAAATCTGTAAGGTATTGAATATTTCTGCGACTAACTGCTGGGTTATCCTTCATCGGGCCAGAATGCTCCTGAGACGCTGCCTTGAGCTGAACTGCTTTGATACCGGCCCTGACGGAGCTTCATAATGTATCAATGGATGTACAATTGTCAGGAAGTCACGCGTCTGGTCTCCGATTCCCTGGACCGAAAGCTCCCCCTTCATCAAAGGATGGGCATTCGTCTCCATCTATTCATGTGTAAATTCTGCTCACGGTACCGAAAACAATTGCTCCTTCTAAGAGCGGTCATGCAGCAATATACTGAATCAGATGGTCCTGTGGACATCTCCGAATCCCTACCTCCAACTGCCAAAAAACGAATGAAACGCGTGTTGAGTCACCATGAGGATGGCGCCCATAGACATTGATTGGCTTGGCGGTTGTTGCGCTTTTCATTCTTTCATTTTAGGACCGCCATCCCATGTAAGGATTTCACTCGACAAACGACAGATGACAAAAAGGCAGGAAAATATGGGACTGAAAGAGCCACTGGAGGCCAAGAGGGAAAAGATCAAGATCAGATATCTTGATTATGTCTGACCTCTTAATGGAAATTAAATGCTGCGTTTTATAATGGGGATTGATCATTTTATATTTCATAGGGAAAGACACGCAAAACGGAAGTTATTAGTCTGGATGGTACCGCTTCTTTATCTCATTATCTTTTCCCAGGGCCTGGTCGCGGCGGAACCTCTGACCGATGCCGATAGGAAACGTAAAATTGATCAGATGTATGATGGTTACAAAAAACATTTTCCTGACGTGAAGGACCTTTCGGCGGGGCAGACCCTTCAACTGATGGATCAGGAAAAAGTCGTTTTTGTGGATATCCGAAAAACCAAAGAGCAGGCGGTATCTATCATCCCAAAGGCAATTACGGAAATGGAATTCAGGCGAAATCCCGCAGAATACCGGGATTATATTGTTATAGGTTACTGCACCATAGGCTCAAGAAGCGGTAAGCTGGCTCGTAAGCTCAAGAAGAAGGGTATCAACATGATCAACATGCGGGGAGGAATACTGGCATGGCTCCATGCCGGGGGAATCGTCCAAAAGGATGGTAAGCCGGTGAACAGGGTGCACGTTTACGGCAGGAGGTGGAATTTGGCTCCCTCGGCCATAAAGTCTGTGTGGTAATACTTTATTGAAAGTCCGTGTCCATCTGCGTCCAAGAGCGTTAATTAATACAATTTGGGGGAACTCATGGCAGGCTATGATTTTGATATCGGTATTATAGGCGGTGGCTCAGGAGGACTGACAGTTGCGGCAGGGGCGGCACAGTTTGGCGCCAAAACACTTCTCGTGGAAAAGGAGAATGAATTAGGAGGAGACTGTCTTCACTTTGGTTGTGTTCCCAGTAAAACCCTGATCAGGACAGCCCATATCTGCCATTTTATGAGGAACTCTAAGGCATTTGGACTTCCCTCCGTAGCGCTTCCGCCGGTGGATTACAAAGATGTGAAAAAAAGAATACAATCGGTGATTAGGACTATTCAGAAACACGATTCCGAAGAAAGATTTTGCTCTCTGGGTGCAAAGGTGGAATTTGGCAACCCAACATTCTCCGACGAACACGCCATCCGGTTAAACGGGAATGGCTATTCGGCGAAAAACTGGGTTATTGCAACAGGCTCGTCGCCCGGCATACCCCCCATTGAAGGTCTGGATAAGACCCCATATATTACCAATAAAGAAATCTTCTCACTGGATCACCTGCCCAAGTCCATGATTATTCTCGGTGCCGGCCCCATCGCCATGGAGATGGCCCAGTCTTTCAGTCGCCTGGGAACACAAGTTTTTGTCATCCAGAGGAGTGGCCAGATCCTGAGCAAAGAGGACAAGGACATGGCTGATGAGGTCATGAACGTTTTAAGCTCCGAGGGCGTCGTATTCCATTTAAATACATCCATAATCCGTACAAACGACAAGGGCTCCGAGAAAGAGGTACTGATAAAGGATGCGAATGGAAAAGAAGTAAACCTGAGGGCCGAGAAAATATTAGTGGCCATGGGAAGAACGCCAAATCTAAAGGGCCTAAGTCTCAATGATATCGGTGTCGAATTTGACAGAAAGGGTCTGAAAGCAGATAACAGACTGCGGACAAGTCGACGACACATATATGCCGCGGGGGATGTAACAGGCGCGTATCAATTTACACACGCTGCGGGATATGAAGGAGGAATTGTGATCAGCAACGCCATCCTTCATCTTCCCAGAAAGACCGACTACACATTTCTTCCGTGGTGTACCTATACTGATCCTGAACTTGCCAGCATCGGAATGAATGAGAAGGCAGCCAAGGCCGCAGGAATTGCGTATTCGGTATGGACGGAAGCGTTCAAGGACAATGACAGAAGTCTCGCAGAGGGTGAAAGGGTCGGAAAGATAAAGATGATCTTAGATGAAAAGGAGAAGCCGCTCGGTGTCCAGATCGTGGGACCAAAGGCAGGAGAGCTGCTCAACGAATGGGTAGCCGTTTTAAACGGGAAGGTAAAGCTTTCCACCCTGGCCTCTGCTGTCCACCCATACCCGACGCTTGGCGAGATCAATAAGCGTGTGGCTGGTACGTTCTTTTCTCCTAAGATATTTTCGGATAAGGTCAAGAAAGGCCTGAAATTCTTTTTCAATCTCAAAGGGAGGGCCTGTTAGTTGGGTATTGGGTATTTGGTACTGGGATGGCCGGATGATTGGATGAATGATGGACGATGCAGGATGGATGGTAGAGGACAGAGGACGGAACTGCGCATGGGTGGATAGTCTGTTTGAATGATCTGCGTTAATCTGCGTAATCTGTGGATGGTATTAGGTGCTGGAGAAAAAGAGATGGAGACTGAAACGAAACAACCCACAAATACCCGTAGTAAAGCCCTTGTGAAGGCCGGTATACTGTTTGTCTTTGTCGTCCTGGCGATTGTTCTCATCCGTTTCACACCGATTAAGGATTACCTGACAGCGGAAAGTCTGGGCCGTTTTTTGGAAACGGCTGGGCGCTGGGCCCCGGTCCTCTTTATGTTGATCTACGCTGTTGGGGTGTGCCTTTTCCTGCCGGGAACATTGCTGACCGGGTTAGGGGCCGCCATTTTCGGGGCCTACTGGGGTTTCTTATATGTCTGGATCGGGGCCATGCTTGGCGCGAGCGCTGCGTTCTTTATCGGACGGACTTTGGGAAGGGAGTTTGCCGCCTCGCTTATAGGAGACAAGCTCAAAAAATATGACGATGCCATCGCGCGAAACGGTTTCGCGACGGTTCTCTACCTGCGCCTGGTCTATTTCCCATTCACGCCCATGAATTTCGGCATGGGCCTGACCAAGGTCCGTTTCAAGGATTATTTTTTTGGTACGGGGCTCGGTATTATTGTAGGAACCTTTATCTTCACCTTTTTTATCGGGACCCTGAAAGAGGTGTGGGCATCCGGCAATTGGGGTGAACTCATATCATTCAAGGTCTTTTTTTCCATTGGACTTTTTATCTTTTCATTCTTTATCCCCAAGATCATCAAGAAATTCAAAGGGGAGTAAGAAATCAGGATATGTTCGAATTTTTCTCCACCAAAGGGTTCAAAAGCTATGTGAAAGAGGCCCGGAAGATATTAGACGGGAACTGGACCGGCCGCTACACAAAGCCGTCCCCAACCCTCTATCCCCACCAGTGGAACTGGGATTCGGCATTTATGGCCATCGGATATGCCCACTATAATGAGGACCGGGCCATAAAGGAGATCCACTCTCTTTTCGGGCACCAGTGGGAGAACGGCATGGTTCCCCAGATCGTTTTCAATCCTGAGGCCCTGGGCAACTATTTTCCGGAACCGGACTTCTGGCAGGTACCCGGCGGCAGGTTGACAAGCGGGATTACGATGCCACCTCTCCATGCCATCGCATGCCTGCATATATACCAGCATGCCAAAAACAGACGGAGCGCCCATGATTTTCTGAAAGAGATGTACCCAAAATTGATGGCCTCTCACCGCTACCTCTACCGCCACCGTGATCCGGTCAAAACAGGACTTGTATATATCCGACATCCCTGGGAGTCGGGCTTAGACAACTCACCGAGTTGGGACTGTCCCCTGAAAAATATCCAGGTTGAAAAGACCGGATTGCCAGCTTACAAACGTAAGGACCTGGCGCACGGGGTGCCTGTGGAACAACGCCCCAGCAACGAAGACTACGACCGTTATGTGTATCTTGTGGATCTCTTCAGGGAAAACCACTACGATGAGACCGAGATCTACAGACAGTGCCCCTTCCTGGTTCAGGATGTGTTGTTTAACTCCATTTTGTGCAGGGCCAACAGAGATTTGGCGGAGGTGGGCAAGATCATTGATCAAGACGTCAGTGAGGTGGAGGAATGGCTGGCCCAGACATCCCGGGCCATCAGGGAAAGGATGTGGTCTCCTGAACGCAAGCAGTTCGATCCCATTGATCTGATCACGGGTGAGCAACTTCCCACGGCTACGGCGGCCAGCTTCATGCCTCTATTCGCAGTCGCTGCCAGTCAGAAGCAGGCCCAACTGTTGTATGAACGGTTGAATTCAGTTTCTTTCTGCGCCCTGCATCAGGGGAACTGTTTCACTATCCCGAATTATGATATGGCCCGAAATGAATTTGACCCTAAGAACTACTGGCGGGGACCGGTGTGGATCAACATTAACTGGATGCTCTCTCAGGGGCTTAAGAGCTACGGGTACCGGGAAAAGTCAGACGCCATGAAAAAGGACATGATCCAGCTTCCGGTAAGGTTCGGATTTCATGAATATTTTGACTCCATTACAGGAAAGGGTTACGGTTCGGACAGTTTCGGCTGGACTTCCTCCCTTTTCATCGACCTGGTTTATGAGTACTATGATGAAGACAGGCAGGCCCTGAACTGGTTAGGCCGCAGGAAATCCCGCAAATTGAAGGATGTGAAGATCCTCAATGAGGTTCCCGGTGTGATTCCATCGCCCGCCGCAGATCTGGCGCCAAAGCTGATGTCTTCAATCGGCGAGCTTAAGGATATGTTTTACAGTATGGATCGTGGCCTGGTGGATTATGCGGCCATGAAAAGATCGGAGGAATACCGCTCTTATTTGGAGTCGGTAGTACACCTTAAGGCGTTTGATCTGAAAGGTCTTGTGACCCGGGAAGAAAAACTTGCCTTCTGGATCAACCTTTATAATACCATTGTTGTTCAGGGTATTGTAGAATTGGGGTTGAACTCGTCTGTAAGGGGAATCAGCAATTTTTTTACCCACATCGCCTATGACATCGGTGATTATACCTTTGCACCGGATGATATCGAGCACGGTATCCTGCGGTCCAATGCCCACCCCCCGTACCGGATGTCCCCGGTTTTTAAGGGGAGGGACCCCCGTCGAGCCTACATGATTGAGCCCATGGACAACAGGATCCATTTTGCCCTGGTGTGCGGATCACGATCCTGCGCCCCCATCCGCTTCTATGAAGCCGGTGCCATTGACGACCAGCTTGAGACCGCCACCCGGAACTTCATCAACAGCTCAGAGGTGGTCATATTGCCTGAAAAAAATAAGATCCTCCTCTCAGAGATATTTAACTGGTATAAAAAGGACTTTGGTCACAGGCGGGATATTTTCCGCTTCCTGCGCCCCTACTTAGACCAGGATGAAAAAGCAGAGTATCTCGCCGAGCATATGGACACCATTGAGGTGGAACATCTGTTTTACGATTGGAATCTGAACCATTAGCGATACTTTCTCGGAAAGGAGAACAGAATATGCAATTAGCCATGATCGGGTTGGGCCGGATGGGCATGAATATGGCGAAAAGACTCTTGCAGGGGGGCCACAGTGTCATCGCCTATAATCGAACACCCAACAAAACGGATCAACTTGTAAAGGAAGGAGCCATTGGGGCCTATTCACTTAGTGAGGTGGTTGAAAAGCTCTCTCCACCACGTGTCACCTGGGTAATGTTACCTGCCGGCCCCACCGTGGATGACCATATCGTCCAGCTCAAAGAAATTCTATCTCCAGGTGACATTGTCATTGACGGCGGAAATACCTATTACAAGGACGACATCCGGCGTGCTGACCTGTTAACCGAAAAGGAGATCAAATTTATAGATGCAGGTGTCAGTGGTGGTATATGGGGTCTGAAGGTAGGCTATTGTTTAATGATTGGAGGGGAAAAAGAGACCTACCAATACCTTGAGCCCATATTTAAGACCCTGGCTCCCAAAGAGGGATATCTTCACTGCGGAGGAGTTGGTTCCGGCCATTTTGTGAAGATGGTCCACAACGGCATTGAGTACGGTATGATGCAGGCTTACGGTGAAGGGTTTGACATTTTAGAGGCATCTCCTTACTCTGAATCATTGGACTATGCCGCCATCTCACATCTCTGGAACCAGGGGAGTGTAGTGCGTTCATGGCTCTTAGAGCTAATGGAGTCCGCCTTTGCCAAGGATGCAGATCTTTCTGATATCAGAGGCTACGTGGATGATTCGGGAGAAGGCCGATGGACGGTTCAACAGGCCATAGACACCGGTGTTTCGGCGCCAGTGATTGCATTATCTCTAATGCGCAGGTTCCGTTCCCAGAAACAGGATTCATTCTCCGATAAGGTTGTGGCAGCCCTTCGTCGTGAGTTTGGCGGCCATGCGGTAGTTGCAAATAAAGAATAGGCTCCTCATACGAAGGTGAACTAAAGGGTTCAAGGCGAGTGTAAATCAAGACCTATGGAGTGATGGAGTGGTGGAGTATTGGTCTTAGGATCAAGGAGAATGTATGCAATAAGAAATCTAATGGAATTTTTGAGTTTTGTCATTTTGCTTTTCCATTACTCCACTACTCCATTACCCCGCTTGATAAGGAGTGAACGATATCGTTTACCAACACCTGTGATGTTCACCCGTGCATGGCTTTCTAATGAAAGGATATCGCTATGAACAACACTGACGAGATGCCAAATGGAAACAACCCTGCAATAGCCAGGACTACGGCGCCAGATCTGGAAATTCCTTTTGAGTCCTGCCTCATCGAAGGAAATCCTGACCCCTGTATGATTGTTATCGTGGGCGCCTCGGGCGATCTGACTGCGAGAAAGATCGTCCCGGCCCTCTTTAACTTATATATCAATCATGGTTTGTCCGATCCCTTCCTTGTTGTTGGATGCGCGCGTACAAGACTGAGTGACCAGGAATTCAGAGATAAGATGAAAAATGCCTTGAAGACCGCAAACATCCTGGATGATCAAAAATGGCAAGACTTTTCCAAATCGCTTTACTATCAGGAAATTGACTACGGTGAACTCCCCTCTTTCAAGGCCTTGGCAGACTCCCTCAGGAAGCTGGACAAAGAACGGGGCACTAACTGGAACAGGGTCTTTTACCTGGCCATCCCACCGTCTCTTTATAAATCAACCGCCCAAATGCTTGGTAAAGCCGGTTTATCAATAGAAAACGAAAAGGGAAATAGTTGGGCAAGGATTGTCGTAGAAAAACCGTTCGGTCGCGATCTGGACACTGCCATCGATCTGGACCGATCCCTTCATGAGCATTTTCAAGAAGATCAGATCTTTAGAATTGATCATTATTTGGCCAAGGAAACCGTTCAAAATATCCTCATGTTTCGTTTTGCCAACGCCATATTTGAACCTCTCTGGAACAGGAGATACATTGACAGTGTGAGCATCACTGCTGCTGAAACCCTCGGCGTAGAGCACAGGGCAGGATACTACGAACAGGCAGGTGTCTTAAGGGACATGTTCCAGAACCATATGATGCAACTCCTTGCCCTGACGGCCATGGACCCCCCTTCCCTTTTCGAGGCCGATCGGGTCCGTGACGAAAAGGTTAAGGTATATAGAACGATCAGGCCGTTTCCCATTAGCGATCTTCAAAATTACCTGGTACTGGGACAATACGGGGCAGGGGCCATTGATCGAAAGAGGGTCCCGGCTTATCGCGACGAACCCGGGATCGACACTGAATCATTGACGCCAACCTTTGCTACCATGAAGATCTTTATGGACAACTGGCGCTGGCAGGGCGTGCCCTTTTTTCTCACATCGGGGAAGAGATTAGCCGAAAAACGCACCGAAATTGTTATCCAGTTTAAAGAGATCCCCCATTCCATGTTCCGTCAGACATTAGGGGAGCAGATCACTCCCAATCGACTCATTCTAGGGATTCACCCGGATGAAAAAATTTCGTTGACCTTCCAGACAAAGAACCCCGGCGCCAGGGTCTGTTTAAGGTCGGTTACAATGGATTTTAATTATCACCAGAACTACACCGGCCCCGTGCTGGATGCCTATGAAAAAGTACTGTTAGATGTGATGTTGGGGGATCACATGCTCTTCTGGCGGCAGGACGGTGTAGAGTTGTGCTGGGCCTTTCTGTCACCTATTCTGGAGGGATGTGAAACTTGTGCCAATCGAGCTGAAATCCTTTTTCCATACGACTCAGGAACATGGGGACCAAAGGCTGTGAAGAATATGGGATAAGGGAATTATTGTCCAACTCAATTCCGCCCCAGGCGGGAATCAACTATTTGGCGAACCATAAAAAGGAGGAATTTCTCAATGGAGACCTATTACAAACCTGAAGACCTTCCAAAGTTTGAAGAGATCGGGAAGGAAGTACCAGACTTAGCTGACAAGTTTTTTGATTACTACGGGGCCGTGTTTTCTGAAGGAGAACTGACAGAACGGGAGAAGTCTCTCATTGCCCTTGCCGTGGCCCACACCATCCAGTGTCCTTACTGCATTGATGCCTTTACTCAATCCTGTCTGGAAAAGGGATCTAATATGGCTGAGATGACCGAGGCGATTCATGTGGTAACGGCTATCAGAGGTGGTGCGTCCCTTGTCCATGGTATTCAGATGAGAAATATTGCTGAGAAGCTTTCTATGTGAACACCAAAAGCAGGTTAACAATGGAACCCGCAAAATCATCAAAAGTAACAGATAAGGGTTGTGGTAAAAGGGCCATGCCCATAGAGCCTTTTCGCCAGACCTTAGCCACGCATGGTCTTACACTGGAGCGTGATCAAACAACCACGTTACAGATCAATATGGGATTATTGTGCAACCAGGTATGCCGGCACTGTCATTTGGACGCCGGGCCTGGCCGCAAGGAGAACATGAATTCCGAAACAGTTGGCCATATTATAGATTATGCAAAAAGGTGTTCTTTTGAGGTCATAGACATCACAGGGGGAGCGCCTGAACTGAATCATAACCTTCCTGATCTCATTGAAAGACTCTCCCCCCTTGCCCCGAGAATCATGATCCGCTCAAACCTCTCCGCCCTAAATGACGGCAAGCGAAACCACCTGTTTGAGCTGTTCAAAGAATATGGGGTGGTAATTGTGGCCTCTTTCCCTTCCCTGAACCAGGCTCAGACTGAGTCGCAACGTGGCAGGGGAATCTTCAGCATGAGTATTGCCGCCTTAGAGAAGCTTAACGCGCTTGGATACGGGGTAGACGGCCCCGGACTTGAACTCAACCTGGTCTCTAACCCGACCGGTGCATTTCTGCCGTCATCACAGTCTGAGACTGAAAAGCGGTTCCGCCAGGTTCTCTTAAAAAAGTGGGGGATCGCCTTTAATAATCTCTTTACTTTCGCAAACGTCCCTTTGGGAAGGTTTCGCGATTGGCTTCTGAAATCCGGAAACATGAACAAGTATATCGAGAAACTCTCTTCAGGTTTTAATCCATGTGCGGTCGAAGGGGTCATGTGCCGGACGATGGTTTCAGTCTCCTGGGACGGATATCTTTATGACTGCGATTTCAATGTAGCAAGAGGGCTTTATATGGGAGGGCGGAAGATTCATATCACTGAAATGGCTGCCTCCCCCGAATCAGGTAGCCCTATTGCAGTAGCCGACCACTGCTATACCTGTACGGCCGGAACAGGATTTACATGAGGTGGGGCAATAAAGACCTGAGTTCGGGTTAGAGATTAATGGAGGTCAATATGTTTGGGATAAGCAGTAAATTCGTCTTTTTGTTACCTGCACTGGTACTGATACATAGCGATTCAGATGCGCAAACTAAACCCGATAAGGCGACCTTTGCCGGAGGTTGTTTCTGGTGTATGGAGCATCCTTTTGAAGATCTGGAGGGGGTTTTAGACGTTGTATCAGGTTATACGGGCGGGGATGAAAAGGACCCTTCATATGCGGAGGTTTCAAGTGGGCAGACCGGGCATATGGAGGCCGTCCAGGTCATCTTTGATCCTTCCAGGATAACCTATTCAGAGATTCTCGATCTGTTCTGGAGGCAGGTTGACCCGACAGATCCGGGCGGGCAGTTTGTGGACAGGGGTCCACAGTACAGGACGGCAATTTTCTATCATAACGAAGAGCAAAAGGCTTTAGCAGAGAAATCCAAGGCAGATCTTGATAATTCCGGGATATATGACAAGCCGATTGTTACAGAAATTAAAAAAGCCTCCAAATTTTATCAGGCAGAAGGTTATCATCAGGATTACCACAGGAAAAACCCCATGGGGTATAAACAGTACAGACGCGGTTCCGGTCGCGATCAGTACTTGACAAAGGTTTGGAAGGCCAAAACCCGAATTGAAGAGACCGGAAATCATAACAAGAGGTACAAGAAACTGTCTGAAGAGGAGCTGAAGAAAAAATTGACCCCATTGCAGTACAAGGTGACCCGGGGAAATTCCACGGAGAGGCCGTTTGCTAATGAATACTGGGATAACAAAAAGGAGGGGATCTATGTGGATATAGCTTCCGGGGAGCCTCTCTTTATCTCTACTAACAAGTATGATTCCGGGACAGGATGGCCGAGCTTTTCAAAACCGCTTGAGCCGGGAAATATTGTTGAAATAGAAGATAGAACTCTTTTTATGAAGAGGACAGAAGTTCGAAGCAGACATGCCGATTCTCATCTCGGGCATCTGTTTCCTGACGGGCCTGAACCAACAGGGCTCCGTTACTGCATCAACTCTGCCTCCCTTCGCTTTATTCGGAGGGAAGACCTGGAAAAGGAGGGTTACGGCGACTATAAAAAGATTTTTGAGAAGTAGTTATCTCGGTGGATTATAGAAGGGTGTCAAAGCCACCACACACCATTAAAGGAGGACAGGAAAAATGGAATTAACGGAAATTTACGAAAAGGGAGAAGCTGAAATCAGAAACCGTGACATTGGTTGGTTGCTGGATGGGGCGGAGACTGAGTTCGTCCTCTCCAACAACCGACGTGTCCTTGATCGATACACCATCAGGCAGCGTTGTATTGACGGGGCCAAAGTAGGAACGGATTGCTCTGTGTTGGGTGTTAACTTGAATACGCCCATTATCATGTCTTCCATGACCATGCCGATTCCCGCAATCGTTGACGACGGTCTCATGGAAGTGGCAGCCGGTCTTAAAGCGGCGGGGAGCCTCATGTGGACCGGCACCCCTATACCCCAGGACCTGAAGGCTATTGCAGAAACAGGGGTCCCTTTGGCTGCGAATGTAAAACCATTAAAAGACCGCCTGATGATGTTCAATGCTATCGATGAAATCCAGGCTGCCGGTGTCAACTGGTTAGGGATTGAAATCGATTCCGGACAGGGTACCAAAGTACATGATAAACAGATGGCCTTTGACTGCTCCCCGCTCTCTCTCGAAGAGCTTAAGGAGATTAGAAAGAAGATATCCATCCCGTTGATCTTCAAGGGTGTACTGAGCAAGGAGGACGCAGAAAAATCGATGGAGGCGGGCGCTGATGCCATCTTCGTGTCCAATCATGGGGCACACACCCTGGATTATCTTCCCCATCCCTTCCAGGTCATGGATGAAATTGTCTCGGTTGCAAGGGATGAAACAGTAATCCTCGTGGACGGGGGATTCCGGCGTGGGAGTGACGCTTTCAAGGGTCTGGCATTCGGAGCCACACTGGTAGGTCTGGGAAGACCGATCCTTTACGGATTGGGCGCCAACAAGAATGAGGGTGTCAAGGATGTTGTCCAACAGATGACGGGGGAGTTAAAACGGATCATGTCCATGACCGGTTTTACTTCTCCGGGGAAAATAGG
>Ga0307425_1001754_pt1 | contig 12628 bp, 14 predicted proteins | sample SalMarWE160330MG_FD_202152 | JGI IMG/M metagenome (GOLD analysis project Ga0307425, IMG submission 202152) | Salt marsh sediment microbial communities from the Plum Island Ecosystem LTER, Massachusetts, United States - WE1603-30 | ecosystem: Environmental > Aquatic > Marine > Intertidal zone >... | reverse complement strand
CAGGAGATAAGGAAGAATCGAAAGTTCTTCTTAATAAGATAAAAGATGATTATAGAACTTCTAATGCTTACAAAGAAGTTGATAAATACCTGGCGCTTGCCAACGAGTAATTTGATTACTATAAAGCTTAAATAGCCGTGTTGACGTTTCACGGCTTATTTTTTATATGTGGGGAAATGTTATTAAATCTTTGAAAAAACAGGATTTCTTGATTTTCAAAACTCTATTACCTAATTTTTTTTGTAAGTTAATTGGAAAGTTAAATATTTAATTATGGCAGACACTTCTGATTTCAGAAACGGTTTAATAATCAAATTCAAAAACGATTTGTACAGTATTGTGGAATTCCAGCACGTAAAGCCAGGAAAAGGCGGTGCTTTTGTACGAAGCACTTTGAAAAGCCTTACAAGCGGAAAAGTAATCGATAATACTTTTCGAGCCGGAGAAAAAGTTGATGTTGTTAGAGTAGAAAGAAAAAAATTCCAGTACCTTTACAGGGAAGCTGATTCACTGGTGTGTATGGATAATGAAACTTTTGAACAAATTCATGTTCCTATCGGACTATTTGGTGATGGAGTAAACTATCTTAAGGAAAGTGAAGAAGTTGAAATTTTATTTAATGGTTCTGAAATCATTTCTGTTGACACACCTATTTTTGCTGAATTAAAAGTGGTTGAAACCGAACCCGGTTTTAAAGGAAATACCGCTACAGGTGCACTAAAACCAGCTAAGCTGGAGACCGGTGCAACAATCAATGTTCCGCTATTCATCGATGTAAATAACCTTCTAAAGGTTGATACACGTACAGGTGAATACGTTGAAAGAATTAAATCTTAAATAAAGGACTTGCTATGGATATTAACCTAATCAAAAAACTTGTTAAGATTTTTAGCACCAGCGATATTACCGACCTTGAAATTGAAGAAGAAGGTTTCAAAATTAAAATAGCAAACAAGCTCAGGAATTCACAGGGAATTGTTCAGCCACAGCATGCTACGCAACCTAGTACAGTACTTTCACCTGCTCCACCTGCCGAAGAAAAACCTTCGGAAGAAAAAACAGTAGAATCAACCAATAACTATCACGAGGTAAAATCTCCGATCGTTGGAACTTTTTACAGAGCTCCTGCACCTGATGCAGATTCTTACGTACAGGTTGGTGATTCAGTATCAGTAGGAACTGTTTTGTGTATTGTAGAAGCTATGAAACTGATGAACGAAATTGAGTCCGATGCAGATGGAAAGGTGGTAAAGATCCTTGCTGATAACGGGAAACCGGTCGAGTATAATCAACCATTATTTTTAATTCAGCCGAACTAACAAAGCGAAGAAATAATTGTTTAAAAAAATACTGATCGCCAACCGTGGCGAAATTGCTCTGCGTATAATCAGAACCTGTAAAGAATTAGGAATTAAAACTGTCGCAGTATATTCCGAAGCAGACGAAGACAGTCTTCATGTAACGTTTGCAGACGAAGCTGTTTGTATAGGTCCTCCTTCCAGTCGAGAAAGCTATCTTAAAATTCCAGGGATCATCTCTGCTGCGCAGGTAACAGGCGCCGAGGCAATTCATCCGGGTTACGGATTTCTTGCTGAAAATGCTAATTTTTCTGAAATATGTGCTGAATCGGAAATTAAATTCATTGGTCCATCGCCTGAAATGATAAGAGCGATGGGTGATAAATCATTTGCAAAAGAAACGATGAAAAAAAATGGGGTTCCTGTTATTCCCGGTAGTGATGGGGTTGTAAAAGATACCGATGAAGGAAAAAGAATTGCAGCCGAAATTGAATATCCTGTTATTATAAAAGCTTCGGCAGGCGGGGGAGGTAAGGGAATGAGAATAGTCTGGAAAGAAGACGAATTCGATAAAGCTTTACAGATGGCACAAACGGAAGCTGAAGCAGCGTTTGGAAATCCGGATGTTTATATTGAAAAATTTGTCGAGCAACCCAGGCATGTTGAAATACAAATAATGGGTGACAGGTTCGGTAATGTTTATCACTATGGAGAAAGAGATTGTTCAGTTCAGCGTCGTCATCAGAAATTAATTGAAGAGGCTCCTTCCCCCGCAATAGATAGCGAAATAAGAAATAAAATGGGCGATGCTGCTGTGCTTGGTGCAAAGTCTGTTAATTATGAAGGTGCCGGCACAATTGAATTTCTTTTGGATAAGAATAAGAATTTTTACTTCATGGAAATGAATACGAGGATACAGGTTGAACATCCTGTTACTGAGATGGCCTATGATGTCGATCTGATAAGACAACAGATTTTAGTAGCTGCTAACGAAAAAGTTGAAACAAAACCCCATAAACCTGTTGGACACAGTATTGAATTCAGAATTAATGCAGAAGATCCTTTTCACGATTTCAGACCTTCACCAGGGAAAATTGAATCGCTTCATTATCCGGGTGGATTTGGAGTACGGATCGATTCACACATTTATCAATCATATTCTATCCCGCCTTTCTACGATTCTCTTATTGCAAAATTAATTGTTTGGGGAAAAAACAGGTCGCACGCACTTGCAAGAGGACGAAGAGCTTTGGAAGAATTTACTATTGAAGGAATAAAAACTACCATCCCTTTTCATCTGCAGGTACTTGAAGATGAACGGTTTTTATCCGGGAACTTTGATACCAGTTTCCTGGACAAATTTAAATTAACGGAATCTTAATAATTAACTTTTATTTCAGAGGGAAATATGGACGCACCCGATAATCTAAAGTATACCAAAGAACATGAATGGATCCTTGTTGATGGAAATACAGGTACTATTGGCATAACTGAATATGCGCAAAGTGAACTGGGAGATATTGTTTTTCTCGATATCGATCCTGATCAAAAGGAGATGGTAAAAGGCGAAACAATTGGAACGATTGAAGCAGTTAAAACAGTAAGTGATATTTTCAGTCCTTTTAGCGGTACTATTATTGAAATTAATAAAGCTTTAACTGAATCACCGGAATTAATTAATAAAGATCCATATGGAGATGGATGGATGATAAAAGCCGAGATTAAAAATCCTTCCGATCTAGAAGATCTGCTTAATAGTAAAGCTTATAAGGAATTAATTGGACAGTAAACAAGCAGGCAGAATAATTTACAATGAAGTCTTAATTAAAAAACTTTCACTTTTTTAAAACCCGTATAATGCGGGTTTTATTTTTTAATTTTTGAATACATTAAAATTGAAAAATCACGAAACTATTATTATTATCGATTTTGGCTCACAGTTTACACAACTGATAACGAGAAGGATACGAGAAGCGAATGTATATACAGAAATTCATCCTCACTCTGCTGAGCCGGCACAATTTAACGATATCAATCTAAAAGGAATTATTCTTTCCGGTGGACCGATGAGTGTTTATGATGATGACGCTATCACTCTCAATCCTTCATTTCTTGAATTTAATGTTCCTGTCCTTGGAATTTGTTATGGTCTTCAGCTTCTTTGTCTGAACTTTGGTGGTAAGGTAGAAGCTGCATCGGACCGGGAATATGGTAGAGCAAATCTACATTTATTAAATAAGAAATTGCTTTTCAAAAACGTAAACGAGAATTCAATTGTATGGATGAGTCATGGTGATTATATAACAAAAGTCCCTGATGGTTTTAAAGTAATTGGCGAATCTTCTCATACACCGTTTTGTGCAATTGCTGATAAAACAAAAAACATTTACGGTGTTCAGTTTCATCCGGAAGTTGCTCATACACAGGAAGGAAAAAAAATCATTCATAATTTCCTGTTTGATATTTGTAAATGCAAAGGAGAATGGACCTCGAAGAATTTTATTGAAGAAGAGAAAAATAAGATCAGGAATACGGTTGGAGATGCTAAGGCATTATGTGCTTTGAGCGGCGGCGTTGATTCTACTGTCGCTGCAGTTTTGGTAAAGGAAGCAATTGGGGACAGTCTTGTATCTATGCATATCGATACAGGTTTAATGAGAAAGAATGAAAGTTCTGATGTTGGAAACCTTTTTGATAAAAAACTAAAATTAAATCATATTTATATCGATGCTTCGGAAAAATTTCTTACTGCTTTAAAAGGAATCAGTGATCCGGAGCAAAAAAGGAAAATTATAGGGAAAACCTTTATAGAAATTTTTGAGGAAGAAGCCGGAAAAATCGATAATGTAAAATTTCTCGTGCAGGGGACTCTATATCCCGATGTAATCGAATCGACACCGGTTAAGGGAGCATCTGCAACGATAAAATCTCATCACAATGTAGGCGGATTGCCGGATAGAATGAATTTAAAATTGATCGAACCATTTAAAGAGTTATTTAAGGATGAAGTAAGAAACATTGGTCGGGAACTAAACATACCTGAGGAATTCATTATCCGTCACCCTTTTCCCGGACCGGGATTAGCAGTACGTATTCTCGGGGAAATTACCAAACAAAAACTTGACATTTTAAGAGAAGCTGACGATATTTTAATTAGTTCTATTCGGGAAGCGAATCTTTATAATGATATCTGGCAGGCATTTACTGTTTTGTTACCGGTTAACTCTGTTGGAGTTATGGGTGATGCAAGAACTTATGAAAATGTTTTAGCTTTAAGAGCAATAACCTCGATTGATGGGATGACCGCAGACTGGTTCCCATTCGATCGTGATTTTCTTGCAGATGTTTCTAATAAAATAATTAATAAAGTTAAAGGAATAAACCGTGTCGTTTATGATATCAGTTCCAAACCACCTGCAACAATTGAATGGGAATAATTAATATTCAGGATGGATCGCAGAATACAACATAAGCTTAATACCGCAAAAGAATTTGAAGCAGAAGGAAAATATCTTCATGCAATTCAGATTTACCATTCTTTAATTTCAGAATATCCCGATAATGTTGAAGCATATATCAATCTGGCCGATATGTACCAGGTTAACGGGCAAACTAAAAATGCAGAAAAAATCTTAAACTCCATTCTTTCAAAGCAGCCGGATAACAACGAGATCAAATTATATTTAGCCCAGTTTTTTATGCAGAATAAAAATTGGGGAAAAGCGCTCGATCTTCTTTCCGGTCTTTCTTCAAAAGATCCGTTTGTTGCTTATCTAAATGGTTATTGTCATTTTAAATTAGCTGATTATGAACATGCAAAATTATATTTCCTGAGTTTCATTGCTTCGCATGAAGAGCCGGAGCTGATTTATGAAGCATATTTTTTATTATCGAAAACAGAGTTTGAACTTAATCAATTTGAAAACAGTTTAAAGTATGCGAAAAAATCGGAAGTTATGTACAATAATTATTGGGAGCTGCAACTGCTTAAGGCAAAAAATTATTATCGGCTTGGGATGTTTACTCATGCTTCTGATGCAATTTTAAAAGGAATGAAACTAAACCGCGAAGAGGCAATTCTTTTTGAATGGGCTGGTAAAATAAATATGAAATTGGATAACTTTGTCAAGGCGAAAAATTATTTTCAAAAGCAAATAGAATTAAAAGAAAAAATAACATCCGGAGATTACACATTTTTAGCTGAAGCCTGTATGAAATCGGGTAAGCTAAGAGAGGCCTTAAATTTTTATGATACAGCAATCAAAATGGATCCTCAAAACGTTTCCGCATTAAAAGGAAAAGAATACACTAATCAACTTTTTAATAAATAGTTTTGTTACGAATGCTTAAATATTTTCTGTTTCTCACCTTTCTTTTTATCGGCTTAACCGGAAATTTATACGGTCAGCCGATAGTAAATCAAACAGAGATAAACGAAGAATTCAATAGCGCTGTAAATTTATATAAGGCACAACAGTTTGATAAATCGCTTCTTGCTTTTAATAAAATAATTAACTCGTACGAGCTGAATACAAAAACCACAGCATCATACTTTTTTAAGATTAAAATACTAATTGAAAAAAAACAGTACGAAGAAGCGACCAGATTGATATCTGATTTTATTGAGAAATATCCTTCCAGTAAATACATTGATGAAATAAGAATACTTGCAGCGAAAATCAGTATAGAAAATTCTGAGTACTACGATGCGCTAAAAGAACTTGGATTTCTCATTGCAAGAACCAATTCGGTTTTATATAAAATTGAAGCGAAAGATCTCGGCGAAAAGATCGCCCGCAATTATCTTAAATCCTTCCAGATAAGGAGATTGAGCGATTCTTTTACGGATGAAAAAGTAAAACCGTTTATGATGCTCTTACTTGCCAAAGCATATCTTAAAGAAAATGATCTTGAAACTGGTTTACGCACATTATCAGAATTGATGATGAATTATTCGTCTTCAGAAGAGTACAACGAAGCAAAAAATCTTTTTCAGAATCCGGTTTTATCGAATACTGAGACAGGAACGGGTACCCTAATAGCAGTATTACTGCCTCTTAAATATGATGAGAATGGAATTCCTACTTCGGAAGCAGCAGCTGAAATTTTAGAGGGAATCAGGTTTGCGGTTTCAGAATACAATAAAAACAGAACGGATAAAATCGGTATAGTAGTGCGTGATACGAAAAACGATATTGAAGAGATCGAGAATATAAAAGATGAACTGGGTAATAACCCGAACATTAAAGTAATACTCGGTCCTATTTTCAGCGATGAATCAAGGGTAACTGCTAAAACATTTGATGGAACCAATCTTGTAATTCTTTCCCCAACAGCAACGGATGATGATCTTACGTCTTCAAGCATAGATTTCTTTCAGGGAAACCCGCCGCTTGCAACAAGAGGAAAGATAATGGCACAGTATGTTTACTTCGTTGAGAACAAGAAATCTATGGCTGTATTGAATGCGATAGATGGTTATTCTCCTTTACTTGCCGCAACTTTTGAGGCTGAGTTTGAAAGGCTAGGCGGTTCTATTATTACCAAAGCTTCTTACAAAAGTAATTCCTTTTCTTTATCTGAACCGATTAAACAGTTGGAAGTTTCTCTTGAGACAGATACAATCGAAGGCATTTATATTCCGCTTGCTAATAAAATCGATGCTACGGCAATTTTATCACAATTAGGTCAAGATTCAGTTTACCTGCCGATTTACGGAAACCAGGATTGGTTTACAGCAAAGGGATTCGAATCTTCACCTGAACTCAGTAATATGTTAACTTTTTCATCGGATTATTTTATTGATTACAGCGATAACGATTTTAAAAATTTCAGTAAAAAGTTTTCCGATATGCTTGGAAAAGATCCTGACAGGAACGTCCTTTATGGATATGATAATGCCAATTATCTGTTAACTGTTATGAGAAATATAGATCCCGGCAGACTTACCATCAGGAATAAAATGATTTCAGGTCTCATTAGTAACGGTTTTCATAATAATATTTCATTTGATGAAAACAGGACAAACAGATTTTTAAATATTATTCGCTACAGAGACGGTGTATTTGAATTAGTTGATAAATTTCGTTCTGCAAATTGAAAGGTTGAATTATTCCTGGAGTAAAAGAATTACCTCTTGATGACAGACCCCGTGAAAAATTGGTTTTGCGTGGTCCCCAAAATCTTACCGATGCCGAGTTGCTGGCAATCTTGCTGCGAACAGGTACAAAGGGTAAATCTGTTCTAAGCATTTCACAGGAAATAATTAAAAAAGAAATTAATCTTTCGGTTCTTGCAGTAAAATCGTTAGAGTCCCTTATGAAAATACCCGGGATCGGTAAAGACAAAGCCGCTACTTTACTTGCAGCGTTTGAACTAAGCAGAAGAATACAATCTCAATCAAAATTATTATCAAATAAAAAAATAACTTCTCCTCAGGACATTGCAGAAATATTCATACCTCTGCTTCGGGATGAAGTAAAAGAAAAATTCATTGTTGTATGTCTTAACACTGCCAACAGGATAATCAAACAGGAAATAATATCAATCGGTAACCTGAACTCAAGCGTTGTTCATCCAAGAGAAATTTTCAAGGTAGCAATAGATTCCTCAGCAGCGAATATAATTTTGATACATAATCATCCAAGTGGAAATCCTGATCCAAGCAATGAAGATATTGCAATTACTAAGAAAATCGCAGAGTCCGGTAAAATAATGGACATTCCGGTTTTTGACCATATTATTGTTGCTGGGAGCACATATACCAGCTTTGTAGAGAAGCGATTATTGTAAAAAACTATTAAAAATCGCCAAAATAGTTGTTTCTTTAAAACTAATTGTTTAAATAAGTATGTCTAAGTTTAACGCTTTTCTGTTAGCTTAGGCATGAAAAGAGCACTTGTTTAATCGTCGCTTACTCATATTTCATAATTAAAGTTCGGAGGAACATATGAATCTAAAAAAATCTCTTAAGATTCCGGTGTTAGCAGGGATGCTTTTAATAAGCGGTCTTTTGCTGGCGGGATGCGGAGGTGTTAGTGAAGCTCAATTGGCTCAGCTTGATGCCCTAAGGCAGGAAGTCAGGTCTCTTGAAGATGAAGCTAATACTCTGAAAGATGACAGAGCTAATCTGGAAGCTCAGATTTCAGATATTAACAAAAAGCTTGCTGAATGCAACAAGCAAAAAGAAGAAACAAAGGCTAATTTAGAAAAACTAATGATGCCTAATAAGTAACAAACAGTTGGTTTTTAATAATTAATTCCATTTTGGAGGAAAGTAAATGAAACTCACAAAATATATTATAAGCCTTCTTTGCTTAGTTCTTCTTTTGTCAATGACTTCGTTTGCTCAGCAAGAAGAGCAAGAAATGACTGAAGAAGAATGGCAGGCAGAGATGACTCGTTTAGGGGATCAGAAAGCTTCGTTGACGAGTGAAATAGAAGCTCTCAAATCTGATATCGATAATCTTAATGCTCAGAAATCAGGGTTACAGGATCCTGATGAATGTATTGATGAACTTTATTCATTAGTCGGTGCAACAAGACAAGATGTTGATAATTTCAGAAATGCTGTAAATGAACTCGAAGGAAAGATCAGAAGAAAAGAAGGTCCTAAAAAAGCCAGACAAACAGATCTTGATGCATTAAAGATGAATAAGATCAGTGCATTACCTGAATTTTACACAAAAGTTCATGTTAAATTACAGGCTGATCTGGATGCATGGATTGAGAAACCTGCAGTTATTTCGTATTCTGTTGTTAGAGGTGATTGCCTCTGGAACATTGCCAAAAAGAAAGAACATTATGGTAACGGATTCGCTTGGCCAATCATCTATAAAGCAAACCGTGATCAAATCAAAGATCCTGATTTGATTTATCCGAAACAAGTGTTCAAGATTCCGCCATTAACGGAAGAAGAAAAAGCTAAATACGAAAAGATCAGGGCAAATTATAAACCAGCTCCGGTTCAATAATTATCCTGTTCTCTTTGGTAAAATATTGTCCTATAAAAAAACCCTTATCAAGTTTTGATGAGGGTTTTTTTCTTTAAACTCACGATTATATGACGGCAATAGAAAAGAAGATTGTACTTGATAATGTAGATATGCTTTCTTTACTGGGGATGAACGATACCAACCTAAAAACCATCGAAGACAGGTTCAATGCAGCGATTACTGTACGTGGCGAAAACGTAATAATCAAAGGCGTTGCCGAAGAAGTAACCGCTATCGAGAAAGTTTTTAAAGAGATGGTGTATGTGCTTAACACAAGCGGAAAATTATCGTCTGATGATATTCTCACGATTATGAACCTTACCCTTGAAGGTAAAGAGGTAATAGATGAAAAAGAATACGATTCGATTGTTTTATACACCAAAAATGAAGTTATAAAAGCTAAAACTTCCGGCCAGAGAAGATTTGTTGATGCAGCTAATAAAAATGATATTTGTTTTGCAATCGGTCCTGCAGGAACAGGTAAAACATATCTTGCAGTTGCTCTGGCAGTTGTATCCTTAAAGAAGGGATTTGTTAAAAAAATAATTCTTGCGCGTCCTGCTGTAGAAGCCGGTGAAAGTCTTGGGTTTTTACCCGGCGATTTCAAGGATAAGATAGACCCTTATCTAAAACCGCTTTACGACTCACTTGATGATATGCTGCCTTCGGAAAAATTACGTTCTTATCTTGAAAAAGGGATTATAGAAATTGTGCCTCTTGCTTATATGAGAGGAAGAACACTAAACAATGCTTTTGTGATTCTTGATGAAGCGCAAAATGCAACGCCGATGCAAATGAAGATGTTCCTCACAAGATTGGGTGCAAATTCAAGAGCGATTATTACAGGTGATATTACTCAAATTGATTTACCTGTTAAGCAAACAAGTGGACTGGTTCAGGCAAAAGACATTTTATCCGGCATAAAAGGAGTTGAGTTTGTTTATTTTGACAGATCCGATGTGGTAAGACACAGGTTAGTAAAAGATATTATTAACGCTTACGAAAAGTTTAACGGGAATAATTCGGATTAAAAATTTTTTTTGCTTTCCTCCCAGTATTTATCCATTTCTTCAAGATTCGATTCGGATAGTTTTTTACCTGTTGCAGTTACTTTATCTTCAACATAACCGAAACGATTAATGAATTTTGTGTTTGTTCTTCTTAGTGCATTTTCCGGATTTATACCCAGGAATCTTGCATAATTAACCATTGCGAAAAGAACATCGCCTATTTCGCTTTCAAGCTTACCGTGATCTCCTTCTTTTTCCGAGGCTTGCATTTCTTCAATTTCTTCGATTACTTTTTTCCATACATCTTCTTTCTTTTCCCAGTCGAATCCTACTTTAGAGGCTTTCTCCTGCAACCTGTGAGCACGCTGCAAAGCGGGAAGTAATTCAGGCACTCCATCCAAAATCGATTCTCTTCCTTCACTCATTTTAATCTCTTCCCAGTTCTTTTTTACTTCATCTGCATCTGAGACTTTTACATCGCCAAATACATGTGGATGTCGGCGAATCAGTTTTTCTCGTATGGCATCGATGACATCATCAATTTCAAATTGATCTGATTCTGCTGCAATAATTGTATGGAATACAACATGAAGTAAAAGATCGCCAAGCTCATTTTTTAATTCTTTATAATCTTTTTTGTCTATCGATTCAACGACTTCATAAGCTTCTTCAATTGTTGCAGCTTTTATTGAATCGTTGGTTTGTTCACGATCCCACGGGCAATCTTTGCGCAATCTTTTAACAATCTCTACTAATTCATTAAATTTAGTATCGGACATAAATCAGTTTCCTTTTTACATTTTGATTATAACAGATAATAAAATTTCGGGTTTTAGTTTAATATTAATTTTTGAGGTAACAAAATGATTGAAGATAAAATCAAAGAACTTGGCTATGATTTACCGGAAACACCAAAACCTTTGGCAGCTTATATTCCTGCATTAAAAACCGGTGATTACGTTTACACTTCCGGCCAGGTTCCTATAGTTAAAGGAGTGCTTAAATTCTCCGGTAAAATAGGGAGCGATCTTTCTATTGATGACGGGCATAAAGCTGCAATTATATGTGTATTAAATGCTTTGAGCGCAGTTAAAGGTGTTACCGGCGATCTTGAAAAAATTGAAAGAATAGTTAAGCTTACTGTTTTTGTAAACAGTACAGATGGTTTTACAGACCAGCCGAAAGTTGCAAATGGTGCATCGGAATTTCTGGGACAAATTTTTGGTGAAAAAGGAAAACATACTCGCAGCGCAGTGGGTGTAAGCGAGCTCCCGGTTAATTCAGCAGTAGAAATTGAAATGATAGTTAAAGTGAAAGATTAGATAAAATTCTGAATTTCATAAGGCTTTTGAGCGCCGGTCTAATTCTCAGCGATAGATTACCATTGACTTTGAGAAGGGATTTTTCTATTATTTTTACGGGTTTAAATTAAAATTATTGAAATGAAGACTTATATACTCATATTTCTGTTGGCATTTTCTTTTACTGCGTTTGGTCAGTTCAGGGATAATGGATTGAACAAACCGGACATCAAAAATGGAATAACAAACGGATCTTCCGGAACAAATTTTCTTGGATTTATAAATCCTGATAATTTCAGGATGCGCCATACATTTTCATTATCTTACACCACATTTGGCGGAAATGGGATTTCACTTGGAACCTATACCAACAGTATGTATTACAAACTGATGGATAATATGAATGTACAGGCTGATATAAGTATGACTTATTCACCTTACAGCTCATTCGGGAAAGAATCCCAGAACCAATTAAGCGGAATTTATTTAAGCAAGGCTGCAATTAATTATTCACCGTTCAAAAATATGCAAGTAACTTTTCAGTACAGGAATTTACCTTACGGAAGTTATTACTACAGTCCTTTTTATAGTGGCTTTGGCAATTATTATTACGATCCGTTTTACAACGGAATTGATGCAGAACAATAGTATCATTCGTTAATTAAAAATTGAGGCATTTAAAAAATTAACAAAGGAATAAAAACTGTCGGATAAATCTACTACTAAATCCCGGTTATCATCTCCCAATCTTTTTTGGAACATCTCAATTCTGATTCTTACCCTTGTCGTAATTTTCCTGACTTATTCACTTATAGTACGGTTGCATCTTTTTGAATCCGACGGCGATGGGGACAATCCCGGTAATCATTCAAAAACAATTCAGGCAGAGGTTCTGAATGGCTGTGGTGTTTCGGGAGTTGCCGACACCTTTACCGATTCTCTCAGGGCAAAAGGTATAGATGTAGTGAATACCGGGAATTACAGGAGCTTCGATATAGATAACACAATTGTAATAGACAGATCAG
>Ga0307425_1001753_pt1 | contig 12631 bp, 8 predicted proteins | sample SalMarWE160330MG_FD_202152 | JGI IMG/M metagenome (GOLD analysis project Ga0307425, IMG submission 202152) | Salt marsh sediment microbial communities from the Plum Island Ecosystem LTER, Massachusetts, United States - WE1603-30 | ecosystem: Environmental > Aquatic > Marine > Intertidal zone >... | reverse complement strand
AATCTGTACAGGCCAGGTGATCGGCACACTCTATTTCAGTAACAAAAGGACGTCCGGCCCGCTTAAGATCGCCCAGGCGATTGGGCAATATCTTTTCGACCTGCTCATAGACCGTCTTTGCCAGGAGATAATTTCCATGAAAGTTCAGATGCACATGCTCATGAAAAAGTTCCTCGCCGGGGATTCCTTGGGGACTGTTCTGTTCAAACGTCTTGACTGCATCGACCAGGTAGAGACCTTTGGTGTTGTCGTGGCGGACTACATCGCGAACGATCTGATTTATTCGACTATCAGCACGAAACCGAAGCGTGTCCATATCCCGTGCCTGAATATATCTGTCCCGCGCCTTTTCATACTCAGCAACTTCCCAATAATATTTCCCAAGTCGATACTGCAGGTCAGCGTAGCCATTGTCGATCTCGGCGGCAGCCAGGCAGGACTCCACTGCCTGACCATAATCTCCAGCCGTCTCGTGGTTTATACCTTCATTATATGCCGCCTCCCACTTCTCGATTTCTGTTGTGGATAAATCAGCAGGATGCAGAGAGCCGAAGGGGGGATTATCTTTGAGATTGCTTCCAACCGTACATAAAATTACTTTCGCTCCGGCGTTGTGTCCCAGGCGAATAATATCTTCGAGATTTTTTTGAAAATGGCCGTAAACGCTTTGTAGTCTGGCATCATTCATCGGCACTTGCCTGTGCACGTTCATCTGCATACCCCGCCAGACTTGCAGCCTGTCTTTATCCGCCCTCATCGATTCCAACAGATTTGCCAGCAACTGGCCCAGTCTCGTGCCCTTAAGCGCAATCATGGCACGAATCAGAGATAAATTGCGGGAAAACGATGAAAAGACTGTACCGGCACCGTAGGGACCTACAACTTCATTGTTGCCCAGGTAAACAACGAACATATCGGGCTTATGTAGAGCACAATCCTTAGCGACCTCTAAGACCACATGCGAATTAATTGCCGCCATTGCTACAACAATAACTTCAAAATTGATTCCGGGATACATCTCTCGCAGCATTACCTTCAAAAACCGCCCAAAACTGAATGCAGGATAAGGCACACCCTGGGCGGCAGATGCTCCCAGCACAAAAATTCGGCAAGTATTATCGGCCTTGTCCTCGATAAAAGTAAACGGTGTAAATTCGCGAGCGATATTCTTAGGAAAAAACCGCCATCCGAACCTTAAATTGTCACAACAGACTTCTTTGCCGTTGACCTCGCATTTGATTATTGCCTCAGGGCGATAGCCATAACCGATTAATCGCAATCCAACCTCCAGTAGCAGAATCAACAGCGTGGGAATAACGAGCACCGCAATAGCGCGAAACACCAATAAACGCCGGCTACTTATTCCCATAGCCTGTGACTTAATGGCGTCCTTTCGATTATCCGCACCAGACATGGAAAGACTTCGGTCATTTTTCCGTTTACGCCGATCCACCTTTGACCGATGGGACGTCTCTTTTTTATTGTATGATGACGGTTTTTTCCTTTTGTTCTTATTGCTTCTGTGTGACATGTGTCTAATCTTGCCTGTCCCGTTTTTAACGTGTCAAAGCACCTGGCTTCTCGATGGATATGGTATACCAAAATTCCATTTCAATCTAAACAAATCTATTGACAGATTCGGCATTTTATGTCTTGAAAAACACAATAAATCCAGGTTTTTATTTGAAAAACTCGCTTTTCCCACTTTTATTAACATATCGCTACTGTTGCCTACATTCCGGAAACTGGCTTGAATAACCTCAATAAACGCCATGCTTATAAATTTCAATCAAATTGTTACCGGTTATATGGGGAATCCTGGGTGATGTTTTTTTCTAAATTTAGAAAAAATATTGATAATTTTTCAAAATTTTCTTGACGGATATAGGGGTAGTTTGGTACAAATAGGTAAGTGAAGTCAGGTAGCTCTTATGGATTTTGGCTTACTGGCGTGTAAAAGTATCCATAGTTCCTGGGCAACCACCTAAGGTGTATTAGGTGGAGGGACAGAGTTGGAGTGAGGTTTGTGATTTGTAAGTAGTGTATCTGCAAGTCAACTTACAACTCAAACACGGCTTCCACGTGGAAGAGGAAGAAAGTCAGGTCCAATAACAGAGTTTTTTCTGGCAAGTAAGTAAAGAGTTTGGTGAAGATTCTTTGTCGCTTGTTTGAAAGTCGTTTGAGGCAGGCACAAACAGGCGCGGAACGTTTATGCCTGTCACAAACTATGTATGAATGTTTTGGCTCGTTGCCAAAACAAATGTTTACGCTTCTTAAAGTAAGAAAAAAGGAGAATCATTATGTGTAAGAAATTATTTCTTTTAACATCTTTTGTGCTGGTATTTGGCCTGGGGGTCAATGCCAACGGCCAGGCAACTGGTTTTATCCTGCAGGAGGTGTGGGAAAATATCGGCGGAACGGCCGTCAGTGACCTGACGAACAACCCCGCCTACCCGGATAACCCGACATGGGCCGCTTTGCTCCCGGACTTGAAGGTAACCGATTTTGCCGACAACTACGGCAGCCGGATAAGCGGTTATCTCTACCCTGATCTTTCGGGCGACTACACTTTCTGGATTGCCTCTGACGACGCCTCAGCGCTCTTTTTGAGCACCGACGACGATCCGGCCAACGCTGTCCAGATTTGCGGTCACAATAGTTGGACCGGCATAGACCAGTGGGACAGTTTTCCAGAGCAGATGTCCGCACCCATCGCGCTCGAAGGTGGTGGGAAATACTACATCGCGGCGCTGTACAAGGAAGGCGGCGGTGGTGACAACTGTTCAGTGGCCTGGGAAGGCCCCGACCACCCGGAGCGGGTACTCCTTGCCGGCCATCATCTGTCACCGGCCGCAATCCCTGAAAGCCTGAAGAAAGCTCAGAACCCGGTACCGGCAGACGGCGCAGTGGATGTCGATGCTGCGACGTTAGAGTGGGGATCAGGTTACGAGGCAGTCTCTCACGTCGTATATTTAGACGGGGAAATGATTGCTGAGACAGAAAATAACTTCGCAGCGGCAACCTTGGCCCCGGGCACGTCCTACACCTGGCGAGTCGATGAAGTCCAGGCAGATGCAAGTGTAAAGGAGGGTAACACATGGAGCTTCACAACGCTGCCTCTTGAGGCCCATTTCCCGAGCCCGGCGGACGCTGCCGAGAACGTACCATCCCCCGTTACGCTGAAGTGGACGGTCGGCAAGAATACTATCATCAACGATGTATACTTCGGTACCGACGAAGCACTCGTAGCGGCTAACGACCCGAGTACGTTCAAAGGCAAATTGATGACTCCATCATATGCTGCCGGCGAGGTGGAACTGTTTTCGACTTACTACTGGAAGGTCAATGAGTTTACACCCGGTGGTACGATTGAGGGTCCAGTCTGGAGCTTCTCCACGGAAAAATACATATCACTCTCGAGCGGCTCGCAAACGCTTAGCTATGACAACAGTGCTGAGCCTTACGTTACTGAGCTGGCTTTGGATACTCCGGCGGACTTGACGGCCGAAGGTGTTGTTTCGGACCTGACCTTAAGCTTCCAGGGTATGGCGTCTAATCTGAGCATTGATGAAGCGACCGGCACCTACGAGATCACGGGTGAAGGCGCCGACGTCTGGGCCGGTTCCGATCAGTTCCATTACGTGTACATGAACCTTACCGGCGACGGTGAGATTTCCGCTCGCGTTGTCAGTAACGGCACCGGCTCGAACAACTGGGCCAAGGGTGGCGTTATGATCCGTGAGACAGCTACCGGTCCCTCCAAGCACATGGTAATGGCCCTAACAGGCGGCGACGGCAACGGCATATGCTTCCAAGGCCGTGCAGAAACCGGCGGCAACTCCAGCGGTCTCCAGGGCGGTCCCATTGCGGCACCACCTACATGGGTAAAAATTACGCGGACAGGTAACGATATTACGGGTTACTATTCGGCCGATGGTGCTGAGTGGACGCTGTTCGATGCACCGGTGGACGATAGTGGTGGCTTCGGAATATCGAATCCTCAGACTATTGAATTCCCGGAAACAGTCCTTATCGGCCTGTTTGTTTGTTCACATGCAGACGGTGAGAACCGCACTTACACGTTCGATAACGTGGATATTCAAGGTGACGCGGATGGTGTTATTGTGTCTGAGGATATTGACTCAGTCAGCGGCAACACCGCCGATCCGATTTACGTGGCTCTGGAAGATGCTACAGGTGCAGTTGCTGTGGTACCTCATCCGTATGCTTCGGCCACACAGATTGCAGTGAACAGGCCGTGGATGATTCCGCTGAGCGCATTTGAGGGTGTGGATCCGACCGCAGCCGCGAAGCTGTACATCGGCGTAGGTGATGGAGAGCCTGGCGGTGTTGGTGCAATCACTGTATCCAACGTCCGTGTAGTCGAGCCAGTTGCCATGGCTGACGTGACAGCGCCTGGTGATATCGTACAGGGCGTTCCCAACGATGGGCTAATGGATGGCGATAATTTCGGCTGGCCTGGTGGTGAGGCACCACCGAATGTAATCGATGACAACGTCAACACGAAGTTCCTGCACTTTAAGGGCGATCTTATGCCCACCGGTTTCCAGGTTACACCATTGAATGGTCCGAGTGTTGTTACAGGGTTGACTTTCACCACGGCAAATGACTCTCCGGAGCGTGATCCGATTGCATTTGCGCTATATGGTTCTAATAGTGGCATCGATGGGAAGTACGATTTGATTGCCTTTGGCGATATCGCCGATTTCGATCAGGCAGAAGCTTGGCCTCGCTACACAATGAACGCAACGCCAATTATGTTTGATAATGACGTAGCGTATGCTAACTATCAAGTTCTATTCCTGGACGTTCGAGACGCAGGAGGATCGAATAGTATGCAGATCGCCGAAGTGGAGCTGCTAAGCGCTAGATAGCAGAATGCTTAAAATGAAATGTCTCCCGCTTTCGTGGGATTGACAAGAAGTATTTGTACCTGTTCGGGGCCTGTGCTGATTAATTCGGTACGGGCCCCGATTGTTTTTAAATCGGGCATAATGCTGCTCCTATATCAGTTGCATCTGGTGATGGCGGATAGTATAATCAGTAATAATGAAATAAACGTACCATAGGAGACTGAGGCCGAAATTTGTGGAGGCGTGAATATGTTTTTCGGAAAATCAAAGTCCGTTTCACCGGTTCCTCAAAACACACGAAGCGGCGGGCATTCGGTCCAAACGCCTCGAACGTGCCCGAAGACAGGCAGACCTATCAAGAGCGGCAGGAAATACCGCTGGTTAATGTGGCTTTTTCCCATCATGGGGCTTTTCTCGCTGATTTGGTTTTTAATTCGTGTGATACCGAAGCCCTCCCGGGTGACTTATCCATGCCAGCGTTTTGCGGCTCCTTTCGCCGGCGGCTTCGTGGTTTGGATTGCGGGAATGATCGGCTCGGCTCTGGCGTACCGCAGGGCCAGAAGATTCCTCCATCAATCACGGTATATCGTCGCGGGGATATGTATCGTTGTCAGCGTGATGACATTATGGTTTTCAGTAAGCATTACCGGCCGGGCTCCCGCCGAAGCGGCTTTTACGCCAAACGAGCCGCCTAACAGTCCTATGGGCATCGCAAAAGGGATGCATCCCGGGCGCGTCGTCTGGACCCACGAGCCCGCCGCAACAAGCTGGGACGGCAGCACGGGCGCGTGGTGGGACGATGATAACACCAGTCAGCAGGCGGTTGACTACATGGTCTCCAAAACCATCCAGACGCTGACGGCTGAGCCGAGCGACAGCCAGGCATGGAGTGCTCTTTTCAGGCACTTTAACCAAACCAGGGGCCTCGGAGACGTCGGCTACCGGCACGGGGAGAAAATCGCCATCAAAATTAACATGAACCAGGAGAACAGCAGCGGCGGAAACTGGTCGGCGGGCATGGGCACTCCGAGCCCTCACGTGATTTACTCGCTCCTAAAGCAGCTCGTAGAAGTCGCGGGGGTGCCGGGCTCGGCGATTACGATTTACGACGCCGCAAGATATATCGGCAATCCTATCTACGACAAAATCAGAAACGATTCCAATCCGGATTTCCAGGATATCAGCTTCATTGTCAAGTCCACTCTGGCTCGCAATGGGCGCATCGCAGCAAGCCACGACACCGCCAATCCGCTGTATACGAGGGCCGGAACCGCCTATCTGCCCCGATGTGTTACGGAAGCCGACTACCTGATCAATATGGCCCTGCTCAGGCCTCATACACTTTATGGCATCACTCTATCGGCCAAGAACCACTTCGGTTCGGTCTATTTCCCGTCCGGAGGCGGTTGGACACCTGAACCCCTGCACAATTACGGCGGCCGAGGCAATGCTATGAATACATATAACTGCCTGGTCAACCTTAACGGCCATCGGCAACTTTCCGGCAAGACCCTGCTATACTTCATCGACGGACTATACCCCGCTGTGCATCAGAGCGGCAATGTAATCAAATGGGAATCTTTCGGCGACGACTGGTGCTCCAGCATATTCGCTTCACAGGACCCTGTGGCCATCGATTCGGTCGCACTCGATTTTCTGCGGAACGAGCCTCGCTGCACCGAGGTGACCGGGAACCCGGAGAATTACCTGCACGAGGCCGCCCAGGCGGATAACCCGCCTTCCGGTACATTCTATGATCCGGAAGGAGATGAAACGCCGCTGGCGAGCCTGGGCGTCCACGAGCACTGGAACAGTCCGGTGGATAAGAAGTATTCTCGCAATCTGGGAACCGGCGACGGTATCGAACTGGTGGTTCCTTCTTTCGCTACCGTGGACGGACCAATCGAGAACACCACGAGCGGCACTAAATACGACCATATACGACACGCAATAAGTGAAGCAGAACCCGGCGACGAAATCGTAATCAGCGAAGGTGTTTATCACGAAAACATTAATTTCAGCGGCAAAAACGTAACGCTCAGCTCGATCGATCCCGGCAATCCGGCGGTAGTGGCCGGTACTGTACTGGCAGGCAGCGGTGCCGGCGAAGACTCAGGCTCGGGCGGCCCCAAGAGCAGCCCCGTTCTAATCGCCGGCCCGGTCGTCACTTTCGCAACCGGCGAGAATGAAAGCTGCGTACTTGCCGGCTTTACCATTTCCGGCCCGGGAGCGGCTATCTACTGCTCGGGAGCATCGCCTGCAATCTCCGGCTGCCGTATCGAAAATAACGGGGGCAACGGAATCGAGCTGCGCGACGGCAGCAATCCGGCGATAACTAACTGCGAAATCAACTCCAACGCAGGCTCCGGCATAGAAATGCAGGCCAAACAGAGCGGGCGTATGACCATCTACAACCGCCCTGTAATCGGCAACTGTCTCATCGCCGGCAATCTCCAGTCCGGCGTCTCAGGCGGCATACCCGCAATCACAAACTGTACTATTGTCGCCAACACAGGATGCGGTATTTCCAATTCCCGCCCGACGATTATGAATTCCATCGTATATTACAACAGTGCCGGTACCGATGCCGTCCAGATAGAAAACGATGCCGGCACAATCACTTACTCAGATGTCCAGCGGGGCTGGCCGGGACAGGGCAATATTGACACGGCTCCCTGTTTCGCCGAGCCCGGATTCTGGAACCTGAACGGAACACCTGACGATGTGAGCGATGATTACTGGGCCCCGGGCGATTACCACCTGCGCTCGCAGGCGGGCCGATGGCACACCGGCAGTCAGAGCTGGCTGCTGGATGTGCTTACAAGCCCGTGTATTGATACTGGTAATCCCGATTCGGACTGGACTGCCGAATTGCCGCCAAACGGAGATCGCATCAATATGGGCGCCTACGGCGGCACGCCCCAGGCCAGCATGTCCTTCAGCCGTTAGCCGGTAGGGTGTGCATCGCACACCATTTATTGGCTCAACTCCAAATATCCGTTAAAATTCTCACAAAAAATCCGAAAATTGTGTATGAACCCGGCTTCTGAAGTATCTATATATTACGTGGAAGCGATATGGCGACCGAAAGAAAGCAAAACGAATCGGCATTGGTTTGTGCAGCCCAGCGGCGCGATAAAGAGGCGTTGCAGCGATTATTAACACGCAACTGGCCGTGGCTCAAAGGGTTGGTTTACAGCATCCTCGGCGACGCCGGTGAGGTCGATGATGTCCTGCAGGATATCTGTGTCCGGGTCATCGCGAAGATCGATTCGCTGCGTGAGCCGGAACGGTTTCGGCCCTGGCTGGCGATTCTGGCCAAACGGCAGGCACTTCGTCACCGCCAGCGCAAAGCCCGAAGGCCGGGCCCGCTGAGCGAAGAACTCGCCGGGCTTCAGCCTGACGAAAAAGCTCAGCAGCTCTTTGAGAAAATAGAACAGAAGGAACAATGCCGGCAGATTATGCAGGCAGTACAATCGCTTCCCGAGAAATATCGCCAGGTATTTATGCTGGCTTATGCCGGCGACTTAACGTATGCGAACATCGCCGAGATACTCGATATCCCTGTTACGACCGTACAGATTCGGCTCGTGCGGGCGCGGCGAATGATTTACGACCGAGTGAGCGGCAAAAAGGAAGTAAGGTGTGTGGAAAATGAATATGACACAGGAAATGCTTGAAATTCTGATTGGTAAATATCTCGATGGCGAAATAATGCCAAGCGAACAGCAAATATTGCAAAAGGAGCTGGATAGCGATCCCCATGCTAAAGAACTGCTCGAACAATTGCAGGCTTTGAACGAGCGTAGTTGCGAGGCTGTAACTACAGAGATAATCGGGCGGGGAAAAGAAGCCGAAGAGATTTTCGAGCAGGCATGGCAGCGGCAGGCGGCAAATCCATTGCGTCGAGTCTTAAAGATGGATGGCCGCCTGCGTTTCGCTGCGGGGCTGGCTGCGGGCCTTGCAATAGGACTGCTCCTGCACTTCGTTCTGCCTTTTGTTTCGACGACGCAAAGCCCTGATGTTCCGACGAATATGCTGGCGCAGAACACAGATAATCAGATGGACGCCGAGCAGTTCACCTATCCGCAAACTCCGACGGATCCTACCGGAAATTCGCAGCGCAACGTCGATTGGTACAGCTTCACCGACAAACAGGGCAACCAATGGCTTGTTGAAGGGCTCCGGGAAAATACCGTCAGGCCCGCCGTTTATTACGGGGACCTGTAGTTTATGAAAAACATTTCTGAAAAGAAAGGGACAATTATGAAAGCGAAAAACATAATCCTCACGATTGCACTGGTTCTGGTTTGGGCCGGCACAGGACTGGCCACCGATACTGACCCAAACGATGTACGTCCTTATATCGGGGTAATGCTGGATGGGACGCCTTTGCCGGATTTGCTGGTCAAACATTTGGGCCTTGAACCGGGCCAGGGCATACGGATAGCAAACATTCATCGCGACAGCCCCGCCGACAAGGCCGGACTCGAACGTGATGATATCATCATCGGCTTCGAGGGCAAAGATGTCGATGACCAACAGGAGTTTGTCGATGATGTGCGCAAGGCCGGCATAGGCACAGAAGTCTCGCTGGAGATTATACATCTGGGTAAACGCAAGACCGTAACGCTCAAACTCGAAGGCCTGAAGGGTGATTTCGATCTGAAATACCCTCCCGAGCCGGAGATTATGCAGTCCTGGCGTCCGGGCAAAATCTTTAAGCTAAAGCCCGGAGACGAGGACTGGATGGAAGTCTTTCGGGACAATATGCCTTCGGATTTTGATGTTAACATCAAGAAATTCCTCAACGAAATATACACATACAAACACTCATCCGACGGCGAAGATTATACAATCACGATCGAAGGTAATCCCAATGACGTCGAATCTACAATCACTGTTCAAGTCGGCGAGACCGAGTACAAGGCCACATTGAAGGAAATCGACAAGCTGCCGGAGAAATATCAAAAGCCTGCCGAACAGGCCGTCAAGGATGCTCGAAAAGAAACCAAGACAAGAAAGTTCTATCAACACTTCGATACACCATCATTTGATTGGAAACCTTACTTCGATAAGATGCGCCCCGACTTCAAAGCTCCTATCGCGCCTTTCGGCCCGGGAAACGAAATGTTCGACGCGATAAAGAAGCAGATGAAGGAATTGCAGCAGCGTTTGGATAAGCTGGAGAAAAAACAAAATAAAATGCTCAATTCCGAAAAGCCCGGCGAGCCGGAATCTCAGCAACAGAAGAATTTGCTCCCGCGCGATAAAGAGAGTGAACAGAGTGCATAATCCGTTGGGCGGCGGGTTCTTCTCAGGGCTTGTCGCCCTCCATAGGGAGTCCTTAGGACAGCAGCTTTTTGCTCCGCAGGATATGATAGTAATGCTGGGCGAAACGATGGGCCTCATCACGAACGTACTGCAGCAGCTTTCGGGCCGGCGAATTTGAAGGCAGCTTCAAAGGCTTGGTTCTATCTTGCAGATAAATCTCTTCTTCGCGTTTTGCAATCGAGGCGATTTTCACGGCAGGCGCTTTCATTTCCGCAAAAGCCTTTTCAGCAGCTCTTAAATGTCCCAGCCCGCCGTCGATTAAAACAAGGTCGGGCCACAACTCTTCGCCCCGAAGGGCGTATTTATATCTGCGTTTTACCACTTCGGCAATCATCGCATAGTCGTCGATTCCTTTGACGGTCTTAATTTTGAATCTCCGGTAGCCGCTTTTGAAGGGTTTGCCGTCGATGAATTTAACCAACGAGCCGACCGCCTCGGCCCCGCCGATATTGGCAACGTCAATGCCCTCGATAATTCGTACCGGCTCGGCTGTTTGCAGGATTTCTCGCAGCTTAACGAGCGCTTCAGCCGGGTCGGCGGCAAATGCTTCCGGCTGGACATGCTCATCCGGCGTGCCTCGCTGGTCGAGCCGCTCTATGAGACGGATACGGTCGCGAAACATCGCTGCTTTTTCGTATTCCAGCGCCTCGGCGGCCTCCGCCATCTGTTTTTTTAACTGCCGCAGTATTGTCGAGCGCTTCGAACGCAGGAATTTGATAAGGTCTTTGATAATCTTTTTATATTCCTGCTTATCGATCTTTGCCCCACACGGAGCGGTGCATTGCTTAATGCTGAACAATAAACATGGCCGGAAGAACCTGCGTTTTTCGTCGTCCTGCCGGATTTCCAGCTTGCATGTTCGAAAACGGAAGATTTTCTGCAGCACGACGAGCACGCTGCGCAAGTCTTTTACCGCTGTAAAAGGCCCGAACAATCTGATGCCGCGATGCCTGGGTTTCCTGGTGATATAGACGCCGGGGAAATCTTCGCCGGTCGTGATTTCCAAATAAGGAAACGTTTTATCGTCGACAAGCTCTGTATTATATGGCGGACGGATGTCTTTAATCAGGCGGGCTTCCTGTAAAAGGGCATCGACTTCATTCGGGCTCTCGATAAAATCAACGGTTTCGACCTTGCCGATCATTTCAACAATCTTCGGCCCGCGCGAAGAGATTAAATCGCTGCCCGGCTGAAAATAGCTGGCAACGCGCGAACGCAGATTCTTGGCCTTGCCGATGTACAGGACCTTATCAGCCGGACCTTTCATAAAATACAAACCCGGCCCGGCGGGAAAATCCCTGATCCGTTTTCGAATCTGCTTTAGTTTTTCTTCTTTTTCGACCATACACCGAGTTATTTTAATGCCTTTGTCATTCCAGCGAAAGTGGGAATCCACGAATTCCAGTTAAAGCAGCCATCATTTCAAACCGATATCGCTAGGTAAAGTATTTTTGTGGGCGGAATAGACCTCACAGCATCTGACAAACATCAATTCGCCAAAAGATAGGGAGTATACAATGACACAAGAAAAATTACGTGAATATGCTCGCAGGCAGAATAGAGCCGTTTCACTTTTCTGTATTGTTCAATGTTGGTTACATGGATGGGATGGCATTACGATAAGACGCGATTTCTTTGAGCAGCTTTTCGGACTTGAAAATTTTAAGAACAGCCGATTAGAATGGATGAGCAGCGACCTTAAAGAGTTTTTTCCACATCATAAACCTAAACACCTTTCTGCATACTTCCACTCGGTCAATATCTCACGCCTTCCTTTTGAGCAAAATCCACATATCGGCGAATTTGAAATATGGGAACATCCAAGCAAAGAGTATCTTGCCAAGTTTTACGAAGGATTTACACCTTTATTTTCTGACACTGCAAGCTATGATGACCGACTTATAGCATTCTATTTATCATGGTTGGCCCAAAAGCAAATATCTTCTCAGTTAATACCTTCAGTAAAAGAGGAACTTTAAAATGGCAGAAATTGAAAGCTCATTCTCAATGTTGGACGGATTTCTAACTATCCAGAACTTCGTAGTTCATCCAAACTCAGGCTCTCAACAAAAAACCGAAATCGATATAATTGCTGCTCGTTTCCCTTATAGAACAGAGTTGCCAGAAAATGAAAATCCGATGCAAGATGATGAGTGCCTTATACTCAAACCTGATAAAATTCGAATTGTTTTAGCAGAGGTAAAAGCCCGTAGATGTAGAGTCAATCCTGCGTGGACAAATCCTGATAAAGAAAACATGCAGCAAATAATATCAGCTTTAGGCTCATTTGAAGATGAAACTGTGATGCTTGTATCAGATAAAATCTACAAGCATGGATATTATGAAGACGAAAATTTCGTAGTTTCTCTATGTTGTCTTGGTCAAGAGGAAAATCATAATATCCGTGATCGGTTTCCGAAAGT
>Ga0307425_1001751_pt1 | contig 12642 bp, 14 predicted proteins | sample SalMarWE160330MG_FD_202152 | JGI IMG/M metagenome (GOLD analysis project Ga0307425, IMG submission 202152) | Salt marsh sediment microbial communities from the Plum Island Ecosystem LTER, Massachusetts, United States - WE1603-30 | ecosystem: Environmental > Aquatic > Marine > Intertidal zone >... | reverse complement strand
TAATTATTTATTCTTTAAAAAATTCCTACCCGATTTATAAAAGTCTTTATAATTAGTTGTAATAAGGTCATCAGAGTTTATTATTACTAAACTGTCCTTATCATAAGAATTATACATTATTATACCCCGTTTATTTGTTCCTTCACCAATATTACTGTACCATAAATTAAAAAAATCTTTATTCATTACCACAAAATGTAGGTTTGCTTTCATACCGTTTCTTCTCATAAATACTAACGGTACTTTATTATACTTTAAGGCATCCCCCTTAGATTGTTCCCAAAACATCATTATTTTATTACTGCTCTTGCCATAACTATCATCTATAAGATGAAGTAAATCAAAGTTTTGATGAGATTTGCATTCTATAGAAAAAGGGAATCTTCTTCCATGTTTATCATCTATACAAACTATATCCCCAGATGTATACTGCTTTTTCCAATGTAAACCACCAGATTGGGGTGTTCTAGCAAATTCATACCCTGACCAATCATTTAATAACTTTACTACGTTTCTTTCATTCCTACTACCCTTTGCTTTTGAATTAGTCATACCCTATGGTTTTATTTTTAATAGTAGAATTCTAGACTAGAACTAAGTTAATATTGTTGTATTCTTTCCATCAAAACCTAGGTTAATAACGTTTGAATTAATAGGGTTAAATTCAGACCTATGAGTTATAAGGTATAAACACTTTTCTTTAGCCATGTCATTTATTAACTCGGTTATAACTTCTATATTATTTCTGTCTAAAGACTCGAAAACCTCATCCATAACAAATAATGAACAATTTTTAGTGTCTGATACTACATCATGTATTGAAAAAGCTGTTACTAGGTCTACTGCTTGCTGTTGTCCACCGGATAAATCATCATAAGGTACTATCTCACCATTTGAGAATACAAAGGTGTCCATATCCTTATTAGCTGACCCCATATCCATAACAAAAGCTGCCTGTAGATTTATGTATTTTGTATAATACTCTAACCTCTCATTTATCTCATCCAACATCCTATTAAAAATAAAAGCTCTTATACCAGAATTAGATAGTGGGTCTTTTATCAGCCATTCATATGTTTTAACATCTCTACCCATTTTTCCTAATTGCTTTTTTTCTTTTTTAAACAGCCTATTTAATTTCCCTAACTCATCTCTTAACTTTTCTATATGGTTTTCAAGTTTTCTAGCCTTTATGGTTTCTATATTCTTTTTATGTATTTCTATCTTTTCCTTTATATTATCCCCTTTGGATACTTTACTTTCTAGTATTCTAATTTCTTCATTATTAGATTCTATAGCATCTAATACTTTATTTGCACTAGATATACGAGATTTTAATTCTTTTATTACCTTTATAGATTTACTATGGTTATCTATTTTAATAGTATATTCTTTTTCGTTTCCAGCTATCCTTTCTTCTATTAATGTTTTCTCCTTTAACTTATCATTTTCTGAGTATTTCCTACCACAGTGCTCACATTTAGTAGGTAAATTATTTAGCATATCTTTATCTTCTTCTATTACCCCTAATAAATCCCCAGCACTATTCTTTTCATTTTCAGAATTTATTTCAGTCTTAACTAAGGTTTTCTCTAACGTTAGTATATCTGTTTTATTTAAACAATCTTTTTCTAACAAAAGATTCTCCCCCTTTATACTAGTCAGTTTACTTTCAATATCTTTTATATTTATCCCCTTTAATTGTTGGTTTAATTCCTTTATAGCCTCTTTTTCTATTTCTATATCCTTAATCTTATTGTCATCGAAACTTTTTAACAAAAGCTCTTGGGAATTTATTTCTGACTCCTTAGAATTAACTTCTCCATTTAACTTATCTACTACCCTTTGCTGTTTAGTATATTCTGACCTATACTCATTTAATTCCTTTTCTGCTAACCTTTTTGCTATAGGTATATATGAAATCTGAAAAGCGTCATCAAATACCTTTTTCTTATTGGGACCTGTTTCAGATATAATCCTTTTTAGTTTTTGTCCAAAAATTATAGAGTTTTTAAATAAATCATATGTATACCCTGTTATGTCTATGATTTTTTTATTAAGTTCAGGTTTAGAACCTTCTAATTCTACCTTATTACAGTATACTATTAGATCATTCTTAACTTTAGAGTAACCTTTATACCTTACTACTTTACAATCTTGCCCGTTTACACAAAATTCTATAGATACCCTTGTTCCTTTATAACTACTAGATTTTGTATGTTCCCATGGTTCTACAGATCCTGATAAAGTTTTTCCATATAAGCTCCATACCAGAGCATTTATAAAAGTAGTTTTACCAAAACCATTAGGAGCTTGTATTATGTTTAACCCCCTTAAATCCCAATAGAATTTTTCTGATATTATAGAAGAAAATCCTTCTACCTCCATTAATCCAAAATCTAACATTACTCTTCTGTTTTATTAAGTATTTTTATTAAAGCATTTACTTTTTTAGGGCTTTTTATACCTGTTTCATTAGCATATTTCTTAGCCATTTTAGTTTTATCCATATTAGGTTTAAAACTAGCTTCAGACGATTTTTTTAATTTTTTAGGTTTAGATATTTCTATCCAAAAATCATCTGTATTCTCCCTTTTTTCCCCCTCATTATAGTATTTAAATTCTGGCATACCTAAATCTACGAATTTTACAGAAAAATCACTATAAATTTTTAGGTAACCCATTTTACAACCCGCATCTGATTTCCTTTGTTGATTAGGTGCTCCAACCATATATACATTATCACAAACCCTAGTATGTTTATGAATGTGTCCCGATAGAACTAAATCAAAGGCCTTAAATAGCGCGTTAAGGTTCCTTGGTAAATTTTGGGGCTCTACTGTATAACCACTCGGATCTGGGGCTCCATATAATTCAGTATGTAATAATAATATACCCCCCCCAAATTCTTTAGCCTTTTCTATCTTATCTACTAACCCTTTATTCCTTTTTATATAAGGTATACCTATAATGGGTATATTATTTATATACTCAACTCCATTATCTATGCATATAAAATTATCAAATGCCCTACTTATAGCTTTATACATAGATATTTTTCCATCATGGTTTCCAGATATTCCTAGTACTCTTACATCATTGAACAAGTCCTGTAAGCCTTTAAAAAAATCCATTACATTATAAAAAACTTCATCTGATAAACCATCAGGAGTATGGAAAAGGTCCCCTGAAAATAATATGGGGACCTTTTTTAAGTGGGCTTCCTCGAATAACTTTAGTATTACCTTTTTAGTTACTGTTAACCTCTCACCATTTTCATTAAATTGTTTCCAGTTATGGTAATGCCAGTCTGAAGAGGCTATTGCTATTAAATCCCTTCTACCCATTTCTTAACTATTTCTTCTCTTTTTTCTAAATCCCATTCACCTAATCTATAAACCTTAATACCCTCACACATATCTGTACTAAATAATATGTAATCCATTACCCCATTTATAATGCTTTGAAAGTGTTTACTTATTACTCTTCTACCATTATCCTCTAATATGGTATCATTGGTAAATGGTATAAATAATAAGTTAGTAACCCCTTTCATACCCTTTTTACAATCATCATAGATTATATCTAAAAACCTATCATCTACCAACCCCCCTAACTCCATACAAGCGTATGCATACATATCAACGAAACTTCTATCCATTACATAACCCTCATAAATACAATGATGTTTTTTCCATTCATCTATTACCATCTCCCTTCTAGTTAATACCTCATACTGATAGGCAAAACCCATAGTTGGGTTATCCTTAATCTTTTTAATAGAATCTATATGGTTCTTAAAACCATATTTTGGCCATATATCACCAGCTGAAGAACTAATGTAATCTAACCCAAACTCTTCAGCTATGAACTTAGCCATGGTAGTTTTACCAGTACCAGAAGGCCCACATATCATTATCTTATTACTATAAGTTTTCTTTTTGTCTAATTTCAATCCTTCACACATAATCATAAATTTTTAAATGTTTTAATAAATTGGGGTTTAATAAAAGAACTTATTTCATATTCACTACATATAGATTTAAGTTTGTTTATATCAAAAGTAAATTTCTTCTTTATATAAGGTATGGGTTCTTTAATAAGAAATTTTCTGTAAAAATACTTTAAATCTATTAGCTTTTTGTTTAAGCTCATAGTTTCCTTTAAGTTAGTTAAATCCATTTTACCTAATTTATCTCCTGAATCTATAAAAGCTTTTACATTACCATATTTACTTAGGATTTGGTTCGCTTTTTTAGGACCTATACCAGGGTAACCTGGTATATTATCAGAATTATCCCCTAATAATGATAAATAGTCAACTGTTTGTTCTGGTTTATAACCTACCTCTTCAACTAAGTTATTATAGTTTAATTCCTTACCCTTACTTGTATTAAACACAGAAAAACCCCCTAAATAGTTATCTAAGTCATCATTTGATATAAGTTGATTAAAATCTTTATCAGCGGTTATTAGTATTGTTTTATATCCCTTCTTGCTAAACCTTTTTGAAATTAAGGTTATTATATCATCTGCCTCATACCCTTTCTTCATAACTACTGGTATACCTAAAGAAGCAAATATTTCCATACTTACTTCTCTTTGTCTTTTAAAATCCTCATAATCAAATCCTATCTTTTTATCCCTCTTCTTATAATCTGGTAATAGTTTAAGTCTAAAATCACTCCTACCCCCATCAAATGTTATAATAACTTTATCTGGGCTAAATTTTCTAATTAAACTTTCTGCTATATAAACATTACCATATATAACAGATGTCATTACACCATCTAATGTTTTAAGGTTATTAAATTTATATAGAGCCCTATATGATAAATGGTTACCATCAAATTGAAGTAGTGTTTTAATCTTTTTCCTCATTATCTTCGGTTTTTTTCCTAGGTATATTAACTTTATACCTATTTATATTTTGTTTTTGTAACCTTTCTATTTTCCGCTTAGTTTTAGAAATAGTGTTCACATTAGATTTTTTTATTAACCTCCTCCTTAATTCTACATCTTCTTCTAATACCCTATACATATCATCATATCCCCTAGCTATCCTTTTATCCTCATAATAAAATATACTACTGCCCTTTTTCCTGTTAAGTACTTTAGTTTTTTCTAAAAGCTCTATTAACATATCACTTTTATCAAAACCTATTTTACCATAGTCTTCATTAAAATATATCTTAGTAGTAAATGATTGCCTTGGAGGAGCTACTTTATTCTTTTTCAACCTTACAGATACTTCATTACCAACCCATACCTTATTCTCCCCAGTACCCATAGTTATCTGCTTTTTTCTAAAAAAGGCTAATCTTTGAGATGCATAAAATTTCATTGCATCCCCCCCGGGTGTTGTATCGGGGTCTTCATAAATACCTGCACCAACTTTTTTTCTTAATTGGTTTATAAATACTACTGCTATACCTAATTCATAGAATAATTGGTTTCTTATCCTTAAATATTTATATAAAGCTTTTGCTCTGTTACCCATTTCTGCTTTAGCATCAGATTGAACGGAGTTAATATTATCCTGACAATCTAGAGCTGCTGTAGAATCCGTTACTAATATTATGGGTTGGTTACCAGTCAACCTATTTCTCCAAGTAGTTACCATATCTGCAGCCCAATCAGATATTTTTTCAATAGCTGGTTCATTATATACTATAACTCTATTTAAATCTAGTCCATTTAACTTAGCCCAATATGGGTCAAAAGCTTGTTCTGCATCATTCCATAATGCTATACCACCCAAATATTGAGCAGTATAGCATAAATCCATAGCTAATAGTGATTTGCCGGAAGATTCTCCCCCAAATATTTCCAAGATTTTTCCATAAGGAACTCCTCCACCCATAGTCCAATTCAAATATAAGTTACGAGAAGGTAACCATAATGAATCTTCTGGTAAAACAAATATATCATTTGCATAACCTGACCCAGTATACTTTTTAGATAACTCAGAATCAGATAATATCCTACCGGCTTTTCTTACTACTTTAGCCATAATTAAAATGGTAAATCGTCGCTATTCCTTTTTGTTTTTCTCCTTTTTACTGGTCTCTTTTTACTACCAGCTGTTTTCCTATTCCTACTTCTAGGTTTTTCTTCTTCCTCTTCTTCAGGTTCTACCCCAAGATACTTACTTAACAATTCTTTAGTAGTTTCGTATGAAGGTATGATTTTTCTTACTTCCTCATCAAGGTTATATGTTTTATTAAATTGTTTGGGTAACCTTGAAGGTTTACAGGGGGTAACTGTATATTCAGTATCCATTTTTCCTGAACCAGTTCTTTTTACCTTTATATCATAACCATTTATTGGATCAGTCATATCTCCCCATTCTTCTTCATCAAGGTATAGCTCTAAAATATCTTGATAAGAGGTTGAGCTTAATAATATAAACCTAGGGGATAGGTCTGTATCTATTTCTTTACCCTTATCATCCTTGTAGAAAATACAAAAAGCTAAATACCTATTCCTAGGAGGAAATTGTGATGCTAAGTTATTATCATCTTCATCATCAGAATTTTTTAATTCTTCATGCCCCTCGGTTATTGCACATGGTTCTCCAAAAGTTGTTGGGGATATTACTCCCTTTATATCAGAACCCAAGTAATATTGTACTACTTCTTTTATGAATTCCTCTTCTTCACCCATAGATAATATCCTCACCCTCACTGAGGTATCTGCCTTAAGAAAATAAATACTACCTTGACCTCCCCTAGCTTTTAGGTCAGCTTGCTTTTTCTTTAATCTCTCTTTTAAAGTTTGTTTTGTCATAATCTAATTGTTACGTATGTTAGCACTTAAAGTTTGAATTAGGCTTCCCCTTTCTTCGAAAGCCTTAACGCAAGTTTCTATTATACCTCGGTTTTCTTTAGCAGTATTATACCTAGAAACTGCAACTTGATATTTTTTAGAACTTATTGTTTTTTCTTTAGCCAAGTCGTTAGAAATAGGTCTATTTGTATTGGTATCTAACTCGTTCTTATAGAATATATACATCTTAGAAAAAGCATTTTCCATCTCTTTTTTACTATCGGCTTCTATTCTTGTCAACTTAGTTAATAACATAGCTAAAAAAGCATGAGAAGATGGTTGTTCTTTTATCTCTTTATTTATTATATTTTCATTTACTACTAACTCATTAAAAAGGTTAAAACTAAACTCTTCATCCCCATAACTTATACTTATATTCATTAAGCTAGAGGATTCAGCATATTTTCTTATTTTGCTAGTTTTCATATGGTATTTTATTATTAATAGTATTATAAGGTATTAGTAATGAGTAATCTTCCTTAGGGTTATAAGGGTGTAACTCACCCCAATTTACACCTACTTCAAAATCTACCTTCATTTCTATGGACTTTACTTCAAAGTTAAACCAAGATTTAGTTTCTGGGTTTTTACAAATATCAAAAAGTATAGGTACTGATTCGTGTATATCTTCTGGTTTAATATAAAATATTAATGAGTCATGTACTGTACCAATTTGTTCAAGAGATTTGGGTAATTTACCATTTCTTACATAATCCCTTATTAATATAGAACTAAATAAAGCAAAGTCAGAAGCTGATCCTTGTATAGGAGCATTAACTGATTGTCTTAATGCTTCAGACTTTTTACCCCAATTATCTGAATAAACGTTTGGTAATCTCCTTTTTCTACCAAATAATCCATACACATAGCCATGCTTTTCTGCATATCTATGTTGTTTATCTATGAATTTTTTTACTTTAGGGAAATCTTCAAACCATTCGATAAGAAATTGTTTTGCTTCTTCTTCAGTTGTATGTATACCCTGTTCTGTTAACTTAAGAGCTAACTTTTTAGCTGATTGTTCATAGGCAATCCCAAAATTAGTAGTCTTTGCTTGTTTTCTCCTAACTTTCCATAATATGTAATCTGGGTCATCCTTATCTTCTTTTTCTAGTATATTTTCAATTAAATCATAGTCTACTTTATATTTCTTGCAAGCAGTTGCTAGATGTATATCATGACCAGAATTAAAAGCATTTATCATATTTTCCTCTTTAGCTAATTCTGCTAATACTCTTAGCTCTGCCTGGCTATAATCTAATTGTAATATCAATTTACCTTTTGGAGGTATAAACATTTTCTTTATATCAGAAGCTGTAGTATCACGTGGAATGTTTTGTAAATTGGGGTTTCTACTAGAAAGTCTCCCTGTTACTGTTCCATGTAATAAAAATGAACCGTGTATTTTATTCTTTAAAGTTAATCTTTCCCACATACCTACAACATAAGTAGAATTAAGTTTAGTTAGACCCCTTAATTCTAACAATTTTTCTATAAAACCCGTATCATCTAAAGTCTTTAATTCTACTAAAACTTCTTCATCTGTTGAAGGTCTATCTGTTTGCCTTTTAGTTTTCTTATCCTCAGTAAACTTTATTACATTAAAATTAAATCCATCCTGATCTAGGAATAATAAATCTACCATCTGGTCAGAGCTATTAAAATTTAGGGGGTCTAATAAAGCTTTTTCTTTTTTAGTAGTAAAATCCCCCGATAAATACCTAGATATCTTTTCTTCTCTATTTTTTATTAACCTATCATTACCCCCATTTTTTTCAATTTCTTCTATCTCTTCCCTAACTTCATCTATTAATTTTTTCTTTACTTTTTTTAACCTTTTTACTTCGTACTTCTTTATCAAGGGTATTTCTCGTATTTCTTTATCGCATTCTATTATCTTTTCTCTATAAGTATTTACTAAGCCCTTTAAGTATTCTACATCTATATCCATACCCCTATATTCTGAATCAGCTAATACCCTTGATGCCATCATTAACATATTCCTAAATAGGGGGTAAAAATTATTATCTATTAGCCTCCTTTCAAAAAAAGTCCATAATCTAAAAGTTAAATCAGAATCTAACGCACAGTACTTAGATAAATCGTCTAAAGGTACATTAGACCAAAATTCTTTTATCCTTTCTCTTGGGGATTTTGAACTAGGTACTCCCTTTAAATCATATCCATCAAATTCTGGTATAAACCTAGAAACCATTTCCTTTAAACCATGTGGCCTTTCTTCATCTAACAGGTATTTAGCAAGCATAGTATCAAATACTCTTCCCACCATAGTAATACCATACTTTTTCCACCACCTCATTTCGAAATTAATATTCTGGCCTATCTTTACTATATTAGGATTAGCTATAACTTCTCTACCAAAATACCTTAATGCTTTTTTCCAGTTTTTTATGGGGGAATCCTTATGACCTAAAGGTATTATCCATGCACCGCCCATTTGAAATGACACTCCTAATATAGTAGGATAAGAGGAGTCTTCAACTGGAGACTCCCCATTAGTTTCAAAGTCAGTAGATGCATACCCAGTTATTTTACAATAACTAACTAATTTCCTTAAATCATCCCAGTTATCTACTAACTTATAATTATATTCTAAATCATTGCCTATCACTAAGGTAATTATTTTTTAATATCCTCAATACACCTTTTTAATATTGGCCAATCTTTTTTATAGGTATGAAGAGAGCCTATATTATGGTATAAATACCCCCCTTCTATACATAGGGCTTTCGAAATATACTCCATCAATTTCCAAGCAAGGTATACGTCATTACCAAAATGGGTAACTATATCTGCTGACCTTTGATTATACACTAGGTTTACCTTTCCGTCTCTTATAAGCACTTGGTAATACATTGAGCAAGGTACTCTAGCATAACCCCCTATGTTATCTATATCTGATAAGGGGTCCCATATAGATATTATGGCTTGTCTACTATCGGGGTTCCTAGATAATTCATCTATTATGGGATTTAATGATGTCCTCATTCTTTCATTATAGGTATAGTCAAATTTACCCCACCTATTTATAAACTCAGTCCATACATTTTCCCTTAATTTCCAAGCATTACCGGGGTTAATTTTAACCATGCTTACTCTTTCTTCGAATTCAGCATCAGCCCATAGTATAGCATCCTTGTCAGCAATAAATAGGTATCCAGATTTATCCATGCTAGTCAAACAATAAGAATAATTAATTATTTCTTTTGTTTTATATTGCTCATCCCCAACCACTACTTTATTTTGCATAGAGTTAGGATGAACAATGTGGCCCATTTCCCATACCTCTCGGTATATCTCGCTCATTAGCTCGTAACAGTCAGAATATATTCTCATAGCTCTTCTATTACTCCTATTATATCCATTTGATTCATAATTTTATAGGTAGCCTCACCTTCTCCCTCTAGGTTAAGCTTCAATTCTAAACCCGCATATTGACTATAGATAACCCTTTGGCCTTTCCAATACTTCATGGGTTCTTCCTTAGAACCAGATCCTACTGCTATAACAGTTGCTAATTCAGGTCTTTTATCATCTACTATTGATGGTATAATTATACCAGAATTAGTTCTGGTTTCTCCTTGTTTATCGGGTTTTACTACTACCCTTTGTTCTGCTGGGTTAATTCTAATTTCCATGTTTTAATATTTATTATTAATAGTATTTAATTTTCAAAGTAAGCAACTATGGGCCTTTAAAGGAGGTGTACTTAATTTTTGTATCCTCTTAGCAGACCTTAAATGGGATTTATATTTTAGTTCTAATGATTCTGGTTTTCTAAATTTATCCAAAATATCCATAATCCTCCTCTCCATTTCACTTTTACCCGGTTTAATGAAACTCTTCAATTCTATATGGTTATTGTACATTACAAAATTTTCTGCTGTTAAATACATATTTCCACAATAAAGCTTTAAGCTTATGCTTTGTGATTTACCATATATATATTCAGCCATCCTTTGTACTAAAAGAAAATCCATAAGTAATCTCTTAGTTACTTCTGAAGACCTTATGTTAATAATTACTATGGGGTTATCAGAGGTATATCTTCTTTGAAAAACTAGAGAAATTAAACAACCATGCCCCGATGTATGGGTATTAGAAAATTTAAATGCTATGTTATAATTAGGGGCATTTTTATTCTCCCTTTCTAATACCTCACTCCTAACTAGATCCAGAGTGTTCATATCAACATAGTTCTTCTTTAATAATGTCCATTTTTGTTGCTTATACCCAAACATATACCCAAAGTCAAATTCTGGGTCTACCCATGCTTGGTTTATTTCCATAAAATGGTCATATGAAATAATCTGTGGCCCACTCCTTATACCCCCATTATTAACTATTTCTTTTTCACCAGTAGCTAGGTATTCATTTATCCATTCCCAAGCTTCCTGAGATGTATTATGGTTACTTATTTTCATACCCTAATATTTTGACTTAATTCTAAACTTGTTTACTAGATTCTTCTTGTAATAAACTTCGTATAATGAAGCAGGACTAAATCCAGTAAATTGTAGGAATTTAAATAAACTTACTGTAGCATCTTTTAGTTTAATAATATATAAACCCTCGTCTGTCATCATTTGGGATTGTTTCCAGGGCTTATTCTTTAAAGTATTTCTTGCCAATTGTAAATGGTATGTTATATCCCATAAGTAACCCTTCATGATTGACATAATTTCTTTACTTAATTTCCTGCCCCCTCGTAAAAATTCATCATATAAATCTAAATCCTTTATAACGTACCTTGCAGGGAATTTTTTATAATTTGTGTCAAGATTAACTTTCCCCTCAGCATATAAAAACCAGGAAAGTAGAATTGACCCCTTACTAGTATCTGAAAAATAAAAACCTTTTAAATCACTAACCTCTATACCCGAAACTATAAGTGTCTCTAACCAAAAGTGAATAGAGTCAGCTATTTCCTCGTTGAAGTTTTGTAGATATGGTATCATTTCTTTTTCATCTACCCCATTATGAAACATAGTCATCATAATTTCATAAGATTCGAATGCCTCCCCTAACTCTTCAATAATACGAGCTATAAAGTCTTTTATTATTACTTGAGAATTCTTTGAATTTAAATCAAAAGGATATTTTGGTATACCCTCTATACTTACATAGTGATCAAGTAGATCTTGCTGTAAGTAAAACATATTTTCTAACTCTTTACCTCTAGGTATTTTTACTACTTCTTTAATGTCTCTTATGTCCATGGTTTCTAAATTTTATCATAAATTGCTTTAATTCTTTCTTTTGGTATGTTGTATTTCTTAGATAAAGTTATAATAGTTTTTAACCTTTTATACCCTTTTTTACTTAATGTTGTTATTTCTTTTCCTATTTCTTTCTCTATTTTAATACTATCATTTTCTTGCTCTTCTATATCCTTAAACCTTTGATTACTTTCTATTACTTTTCTCTCCTTATGTAAATTTTGAGCTTTAACAATAGCACAAAATTCTGAATCCCCGCATACTTTACACTCTTTAGCTGATAAGTCATGTAGCTTACCAAAACATGGGTCATTATCAGAACCAAAGTTTAATATATCGAGTGGTTCTAATAAGTTATAGTCCTCTTCATTTATTTCATTTCTTTTTTTCCTAGCCATATCATTTTAATTTAAATAGTATTTATTTCTTCCAGAGTTCAATAACCTTTAATCCCTGATTTTTATACCATTTTATACGGTGGTTACTATGTCTTTTTAAATAGTAACCCTCATCATGAAAATCCTCATAATATACCTTAGTTTTTGATTCATGTTTTCTTGTAGCTCTACCCAAT
>Ga0307425_1001750_pt1 | contig 12646 bp, 12 predicted proteins | sample SalMarWE160330MG_FD_202152 | JGI IMG/M metagenome (GOLD analysis project Ga0307425, IMG submission 202152) | Salt marsh sediment microbial communities from the Plum Island Ecosystem LTER, Massachusetts, United States - WE1603-30 | ecosystem: Environmental > Aquatic > Marine > Intertidal zone >... | reverse complement strand
CCATTACAAAAAAACACCTCGAAAGGTGTCTTTTGTTAGTAGCGGGGGCAGGACTCGAACCTGCGACCTCCGGGTTATGAGCCCGACGAGCTGCCACTGCTCTACCCCGCATCGAAGCCCGCGAATATTACCATACATGGGAACGAGAGTCAAGCGCCTGCCCGAATCGGCCGGATTTTCTGATGAATCCCGGTTCGGAGCCCAACCGACGTTTTTGTAAGGTGGGCCAGTACTTCCAGAGTGGAGAACTTTTGTTAAGATTCAGTGTATAATGTTTTAACATTCACACCCCGTCGTCCAGTTCGAAATTAAAGTCATTATCTTCTCATCTTCCTTCGATCGACAGGGTGTGATGGTCCACAGGGAAGCTAACCGACCACAATGACAGAAGCAACCATCCTGATCATCGAAGGCAGAACCACCGAAATCCCTTCTTTTGAAAACGACCTGCAGAAGAAGGGATTCCACGTCATAGCCACCAAGAGCGGCAATGAGGCGCTCACACGCCTGCGCCGGGCTGCCCCCAGCCTGGTGGTGGTCAATGCGGCCTCCCTGCGCAGCAGCGGTATTCGTATCTGCCAGTCCCTGAAGGACAAGAAGCCAGGGCTGCCCATCATCCTCATCCTGCAGGCTTCCAAGGCGGTCACCAAAGAGACGGCCGACGTGATCCTCAACCTGCCCTTCACGGTTCAAAAGCTCGCCAACCGCATCAAGCCGCTCCTGCCGGGCGACGATAAGAATACCCTGCAGGAAGGCCCACTGCGCCTGGACCTGGAGCGCAGGCGCGTGCACTGCCTGAGCAAGCACAGCAAGCTCACGCCCAGGCTGGTGGCGCTGCTGCAGGTACTGATGAAACATCACGGGGAAGTGGTGGAGCGCGAAGTGCTCTTCAAGAAGGTCTGGGATACCGACTATACCGGCGATACGCGCACGCTCGACGTGCACATTTCCTGGCTGCGGCGCGCCATCGAGATCGATCCGGTCAAACCAAAGTTCCTGAAGACCATCCGCGGCGTAGGCTACCGCCTAGACGTCTAACTGGTACTGCTCTCCCCCAACGGTCACCATCCGGAGGCAAAGCGCGTCGCCGCCGGATTTTATCTTAAGTCCCATGGGGATCTGCGCGCTGCGCTTCTCCCGCACTGCCTGGGCCGCGCTGCGGAAGGTAACCCCATCCCAGGCCGGGTCCACCTCCCAGTAATCCAACTCCAGGTCGGTCTCCAGATGCACAGTACCCTCCGAGGTACGCGCCTGACCGCCTCCCTTTTCATAGCTGAACGGCAGCCCGGCATCCCGCTCCAGCATGAAAGGCGCAGAGGTGGAAGTCAGACGGTTGCGCGCCGTGCCGACCGCGCGCAGGGTCGCATCGCAGGCGATGAAGCGCCTGCCGAGCCCGGCAGCCACCATTGGGGTCGTGCCGGAGCCGCAGAAGAAATCCGCCACAAGGTCTCCGGGGTTGGAGGAGGCGCGGACGATGCGCTCCAGCAAAGCTTGCGGCTTCTGGGTCGGGTAGCCGGTGCGTTCGGAGTGCAGGCGCGCCACCACCGGGAAGTACCACCAGTCTTCAGGCACCTTGCCGCGTTTCAGGTCAGGCACCTTGCCGAATCCGGCCTTGGGAGAGGCTTCGAAGGTCTTGACCGTGTTCGGGTTGTACGGCTCGCGCACATCGTCGCTGTTGAAGGTATAGTCCTTGCCCTTGACATAGGCAAGCAGGATGTCGTGCTTGCGGTTGAAGGCGCGCCGGATGGGAGAAGGGCCGTGATAGACCCAGGCGATCTCATTGAGCAGGTTATCAGGACCAAACAACTCGTCCAGCAGCAGGCGGGCGTAAGCATCGGCGTGCCAGTCGAGGTGCAGGTATAGCGTTCCGTGCGGCGCGAGCAGGCGATACATCATCGCCAGACGCTGGTACAGGAAACCCAGGTAGGCCTCCAGGTCCGGCCAGTGATCGCGGTAGCCTTCCGCCAGCTGCCACGCCTCAGGTTTGCGCGAATCCTCCCCACGGCCGATGCGCGCCGCGTATTTACGGTTGGTGAAAAAGGGTGGGTCAGCGTAGATCAGGTCGATACGGCCTGCATACGTCTCCAGCAAGGTCGCCATCACCGGCAAATTGTCCCCCAGGACCAGGCGGTTTTCCGGGCTGGCATGCGGGTATCCCTGCCCCGCAGGGTAGAGCAGCGCCTCGGTAACTAGCTTCGCGGGCTGCGGATCCACGAGACCCTTGCCCGGCCAGGTAAGCTCAGGCATGGGTTCAGGAGTACAGGATCGTGACGGGGGTGCCCAGGCCGCGCTGGTAGATCTTGCCCTGGCTGAAATCGAAGACGGGGTCTACCCAGCGGAAGAGCCAGCGGGCGTCTTCCGTGCGCATGTTGACGCAACCGTGGCTCATGGGCGTACCAAAATTATCGTGCCAGTAAGTGCCGTGAAAGGCATGTCCGAGCTCGGTGAAGAAGCAGGTCCAGGAGACGCCCGGCAGCTCATAATCATCCGTCCCGGCAAACAGGTTACCGTTGCCCATATGTTTGGCGGGCATCTTCTCCTGGATGAAGAAGTCCCCGCTGGGCGTCTTGGTAGAGATCTCGTTCTTGCTGGTCCGGCCGGCCGGGATGCCGGAGGCGATCTTGGTCTGGTAAACGGGCTTCTCGTACTCGTAGGCCGTCAGGGATTGGGTGGTCAGGTTGACCTGTAATCGTTTCGATTCTCTGGGGATCTCGGGGCGGATCGGGGTCAGGTCCCCGGCCGGGATGGGCCGCAGGTGCCTGGCATTGACATGGTACGTGCCGGTCAGGTCGTCGTAGATCAGGTACCAGGGGTCGCCGTCCGGCCCTTCGTCCACGCCTTCGATCCAGTGCACCGATTCGTAGTACAGCAACGGGTTCAAAGGCTCCCAGCCAAAGGCCTTGGTGAAGCGCCAGGGCTGGGTGAAAGGTACGGTGACTTCCACCAGGCTGCGCACCCCGCTCGGGTAGTTCGAGACGGGCGTGTTGTATAGGAACTTGACGCGCTGCAGCCGGGCGCGGTGCAGGTACCCGCCCCACACACGATACCAGACCGGATTGTAGACCGGCTCCTCCGCCACGACCTCATCGTAGATATGGACCAGTTCGTCACGGTACCAGGTGCCGGTGATACGGCTCTTGTCATTCGATTCGCTGTACACGCTGACGGATGCGGTGGTGACTCGCGCGACATTGCTGTCATCGAAATCAATGCTACCCGGCGCAAAGGGGCGTAAGGCCATGCCGCCCAGCGCCAGGGAACTGAGTTTCAGGAAATCTCGTCGTGATATTCTGGACATCATGCGTGTATTTTACTCCATTGCAAGGATTGTTTATAGCCTGCCGGCACTACCCCGCCCTTGACACTCGTTATCGCAAGACTTGCTAAGCAAGTCGAAAAGGTGGATTCCCGCGGCGGCTGGCGCCGCCTCCCAACGACGAACCAGCAGGCTGTCATCGCGAAGCCGACAGGCCGACGCGATCCACCCCTGAATAATAATGAAGGGACATCTGCGGCACAGGGATGGATTGCCACGCCCAACTTCGTTGGACTCGCAATGACAATTTCCTTTAAACGCGCGTCCCCCGCCGTTCCGGCGGGGGACTGAATAGCGAAAAAAAGGGGATTTCAGGCGTCTACCATAACAGGGATCATATCCTTCAGCAAGATTTCAAGGGCCATGGTATGCCCGCAGCGCTGATGCGACATGAAGAACTCACAATCGCACTGGAAGAGACCGTCCTCGAAGGTGATCCGGTGTGGATTGTTATCGCCTTCAAAGGTCAACTCGAAGTTCTTGAATTGGAAGCGCTCGCGTTCCTCGGCGTACCGTTTGGATTTTTCGATCTTGCCGATCATCCCATAGTCCATTTTGCTCTCCTTTTCCGGGTAGGAACCAAAAAGGCACGCGTGCGCACGCGTGCCTTTCAGCAATGATTTCCTTTTTTCTTGGCGGAGGATACTCGCATAAGGTTTTTTATCCTTGGAAAGAGTATATAAGAATTCCGAAACAAAGTCAACACTCTTTGGGCAGATTCTCATGAAACTCACAGAATCGTATGGAAATCGTCAGGCTGGAACGGATGCGCCCGGTACGCTCTCGTCGCCGTTATAACTGCGCAACTGTGGCCATTTGCGCACGATCCAGGCTATCCCCAGCAGGCAGCCGACACCGCCGGTGACGATCGCAAACGGCGCCCCGAAGAACTGCGCCGCCAGGCCGGCTTCGATCTCACCCAATTGCGGACCGCCCCGAAAGAAGATCTGGTTGACGCTGGTCATGCGACCTCGGATGTGGTCAGGCGTGCGCACCTGGCGGATGGTGTTGCGGATGATCGTGCTGACCGAATCCGCAGCGCCGGCCAATGCCAGCGCGCCCCAGGCCAGCACAAAACCGCGGCTGAGGCCGAAAGCGATGGTCGCCAGTCCAAACGCGACCACCGACCCAAGGAAGACCGCTCCTTGCCGGCGGATCTGCTCCACCTGCGAGAGGATCAGTGCCGCCAGCACCGCCCCCGCGGATTGAGCCGCCGAAAGCCAGCCGTACTGCACCACGCCTACGTGCAGGACATCGCGGGCTACGATCGGCATCAACGTGTTGGCTGACGCGAAGAAAGTTGCCACAAAGTCCACGATCATGGTGGAGAGGATGATCGGCCGGCCGAGGATGAAACGGATCCCTTCCGCAATGGCGCTCAGGCGCAGCCGCCTGCCGCGCGAGCGGTCGATCTCCTGCGGCACGTTCCCGATCAGGATCACCGCCAGGATCACGGCCAGAAAGGAACCGGCATTGACGTAGTAGACCGCCGATTGTCCGGCTATGGCGATCACAAACCCGCTCACGGCCGGACCCAGGATCGATCCGGTTTGAAAGGCAATGGAGGTCAGGCTGAAAGCGTTGGCCAGGTCCTTTTCCGGGACCAGATTGGGCACCAACGCCTGGCGCGCGGGCACGTCGAAGGCGATGCCCACTGCCTGCAGCGCAGTAAGAGCGTAGATGTACCAGATCGAGATCGCCCCAGAGTCGGTCAGCATACCCAGCGCCAGGGCCACCAGCGCCATGCTCGACTGGGTCAGCAGCATGATCGCGCGGCGGTTATACGAATCGGCGAAAACCCCTGCGAACAGAGAGAAGACAATCACCGGCAAGATGCGCGCCGCGCCCACACCCCCCAGCGCGATTGGCTGGTCCGTCAGATCGCGGATGTGCCAGAACAGCGCCCAGATCTGCATTTGCGAGCCGGCCACGGAGATCAACAAACCCAGCCAGAGCAAGGTGAAGCGGCGGTGTCGGAAAGCCGGGGGGATGTGTAAACGCATATAGAAAGATTTTAACTGTGATGATCTGTCACCCTGAGGGAGTGCTGTCTAAGACCGAAGGGTCTCCCGGTTCCGGAGAAGCTTCGGTCGCAGTGCTCCCTCAGCCTGGCAGGGTGAGTTGTTGTGATCGTATACCTGGAAAAGCGGCTTCCAAGGCCCTTCTATGTCCCCCAGTCGCGCAGGTAGAGGAAATCATAGCCGATCGTGCGGTTGCTGACCTTGGCGATTGGCGGGAGCATGCGCTTGAACTGGTTGCGGCGGACACGCTCCAGCACTTTTTCCACAAAGGTACGCTCGAACCCGGCAGCAACACACTCTTCAGGGTTGTAGCGCTGGTCCACCAGCAGGTAAAGCAGCCGGTCGACTTCAGCGTAGGTGAAACCCAGCTCGCCCTCATCGGTCTGGTCCGCCCACAGGTCGGCAGAGGGCGGCTTATCGATGACCACCGCCGGGAGCTCCATGGCGCGCGCCAGCTGCCGTAACTGGGTCTTGTACAGGTCGCCCAGCGGGTTGAGGGCGCAAGCCGAGTCGCCGTAGAGTGTACTGTAGCCCAGCAGGATCTCGGTCTTGTTGCCGGTGCCCACCACCAGGCCTTTGAAGGCGGCAGAGCGGTCATACAGGACGATCATGCGCATGCGCGCCAGGATGTTGCCGCGCCGCACGTTGGACATACCCGGATCGCTTTCGATGAACGGCTCGGCCATGGGCGTGATCTCGACCGTCTCGCTACCCACCCCGAACTGCTCGATGACCAGCTGGGCGTGCGCCAGCGATTCCGGTGAAGAGTCGCGGTAGGGCATGCGCACCGCCAGCACGTTTTCGGGGCCGAGCGCCTCGGCTGCCAGCGCGCACGAGAGGGCTGAGTCGATCCCGCCCGAGAGGCCGACCACCGCGCGCGTAAAGCCGGCCCGCGTGATCTCGCTGCGCAGGAAGCCGGTCAGGATCACCCGCGTTAATTCGGGATTGATAGAGAGGTTACTATCAGGATGGGTCACTTTTCAATACTCTTGATCGAACTCGGATTAACGGAAGTGCTCGTCTACAGATATTATACCTGTGAGTAAACCTTATGAAGATGACATCGAAGCATGGCCAGTCTAAGTCCCCACGCTGAAGACCTGTATCCCGTCCTGAAGCAGGATGAACTTTACGTCCAATTCCTGGCTTAATTCTTCACTCAACTGTTGCAAATGTTCAAGGGAGACCAATCCGCTTTCCTGTGAAGCGCTCCCCAATACAACCGTGTCGATTTCATTTTCTGCGATGACCTCACACAGCACATCCCGAAAAAGCCCGCTGCGGACGACAGTGCTGGCTGAAACCCCAGCCTTTTCGGCGCGTTCCTGCGCCATCGATAGCAAAAAGTCGCCCACTTCAGCCATCTCCTCCTGAATATCCACCACAATGGCAGGGCCGGCGCGTTTCAGGAATTGGATATCTGATACGTAAAGGAACAGCAAAGCTGCGCTACGTTCTTTGGCCAGTTGGACCGCAAAATCTTGATTGGGGTGACTTTCTTTTCCGCCGCGAGTGGGACAGAGGATCGTAACCATTTTTCCAGCCTCCGATCAACCGTATCAGAACCGAATCAACAGCCAGATAAAACCAACGGTCAGGGTCAAATACGTAACCGGTAACCCTACCTTTAGAAATTCTTTGAATGAAATGGGGTAATCGGTCTGGTTGGTGATCCCGGCAGTCACCAGGTTGGCTTCCCCCCCGATCAGGAATCCGTTCCCACCCATGGCAGCCCCCATGGAAAGCGCGTAGTACAGCACCAGGCTTTGTGCGCCGGGAATGCTTTTCGTCAGGATGCGAACGATGGGCAGCATCGAAGCCGTCAGGGGAATATTGGCTACCACGGTGGAAAGCGTGCCAACCCCGAAAACGACCAGGAAGATGCCCAGCGTCAAATTATCACCCACGATACGGCTCATCCAACCTGCAATGAAGTTGATCAGGCCCACTTCCTGGATCGCCCCAACGACCATGAAGAGGGCCATGAAGAAGACCAGGGTCGTCCAGTCCACGGCCATGATCATCTTGTTGATATCCGGGTTCAACCAGATCAAAAGAATGGTTGCCCCTGCGATGGCAGAGATGGCAGGCACCAGATACACGCTTTCACCCAGAACAAAACCCATGAAGACCAGCCCGAACACGATCATCGCCTTCCACAGATCGCCCTGGTTCTCAATTTCGGCATTCTGCTCCAGCTTTGCATACAGCGCAGGCGAGATACCTCCCGTGCGCTTCTTCCATTCGTCCCGGTAATGGTAGAGCACATAGGCGCCCATGACGACCAGGGCGATCAACACCCCCACCGTCTGGTTGGCCAGAAAATCATTGAACCCGATCCCGGCGTTGGCTCCGATCAGAATATTGGTCGGTGTGCCAACCAGGGTGGAAATCCCGCCGACATTCGATGACAGCACCTCAGGGATGATCAAGGCCAGCGGATTGATACCCAGCGCCATGCCGATCTGCAGGCTGATCGGAACCATCAATAACATCGTTGTGAAGTTATCCAGCAAAGCCGAGGCCACCACCGTGATGGCCATCAGGATGATGACCAGCAGCCAGCTTCTCCCACGGCTCAGGCGGTAGGCCTGGAAAGCCATCCATTGAAAGATCCCGGTCCCTTCGAGAATGGCGATGATGATCATCATGCCAATGAGCAGGAAAATGACTTCCCAATCGATGTACCCGATCGCCTGTTCAAAGCTGAAGATCCTCAAGCCCGGATTGTAGCCTCCACCGATATAAGATACCAGCAGCAGGGTCGAGATGCCTGCCAGGGCTGCTGTGGCGCTGTGCAGGAATTCGAACCCGATCAGCAACAGCACCGCCAGGAAGACCGCAGTAGCGATCCAGAAGCTGGTATCGATCTTGCGCTCCAGCTGGATCGTTTCAATGTAATAAAGGCCTGAATCACGCAGGTCCGCCATTTTTGCACGATCGAGTGTGGTTGATTGGGGCAGGTAATGGGAGCGTTCGACCCGGATTTCCATACTCTGGTCCGGAATGGCATCCATGGAGAGCGACCAGGACCCGTCGCTACGGCTTTCGGTTTCAGCAAGTGCTTCCGACTGATCGGTATTCCAGGCGGCGATCTTCGCGCCTGCTACAGGCTGATCAAGGCTGTCCCTTAATTCTCCCGTAAGGATGTATCTGTGGTCACCCACGGCATGGCCGGGTTCGACGAACACTTGAGCGCACAGAACGAGCACACAGATGAGGAATCCCACCTTGAATACGATGGCGAGAAGACCGGAACGGTTCTGGTTCCTTTTTCCGCTGACGATCACAACCTTTCCTTTCTCCCTGGTTTGAAAGATCAAGCTGATGCGCTCTTTTGCCAGAAAGTCAGCCCTTCCCATCTGGCTGGTAGAGCGAGTCGTCCCCCAGGATACGGCGCAGTTCACGCACAACCAGTGAAGTCCGTTCGTCGCGCAAGAGCGGGAGGCGCGCGCGTGTGCGGTGCAACTGGTTCAGATCGAGCGTGGTCATGGTGAGGGCCTCTTCGAAGTAAGGCCCCTGGGCAATTCGTTCGCCGTTCGGATCGAAGACGGTCGCCCCGCCCCAGAAGTTGAGCCCGTCCTCGAAGCCCACGCGGTTGCTGTGCGCCACGAAACAGGTGAACAGGTTGGCATAGGAGCGGTTGACGTTCTCCACCCAGCGCGCTGATTCGAGTTTCTCGCCGTCGTTCAGGCCGCGCCCCGGCGAGGCGGAGGTGAACAGCAGCACGTCCGCGCCGTCCAGCCAGAGCAGGTAGGGCGGCGAGGCGTGCCAGAAATCCTCGCAGATCAGCAGGCCCATGCGCCCGAAGCGCGTATCGAAGGCGCGTACAGAGTCGCCCCAGGCGAAGAAGCGCCCCTCGTCGAACAGGCCGTAGGTCGGCAGGTAGACCTTGTGGTGCACGTGCAGTACGCGCCCGCCCGAAAGATATGCCGAAGCGATGTAGAAGCGGTGGCGGGGGTCCTCATCCACGAAGCCGACCACCAAGTCCAGGTCGCGGCTGGCCTTGAGCAGCGGCTTGAAAACGGGGTCGTCAGGGACCGGTTTGTGCGAGACCGCCGGCACCAGGTCCTGCAGCACGTAGCCGGTCAGCGAGAGTTCAGGAAAAATCAACAGGTCCGCTTTTTGCTTTCTGGCTTCATCGACCAGGCTCAAATGCTTATCGAGATTGGCCCGGACGTCCCCGAGTTTTGTGTCAATCTGGGCGAGTGCAAGGCTGAGTTGCATGGTCAGCACAAATCTTACCACCAATTAATGCGCCTGTTCCCGCCTACCTTATAGGAAGACCCTGAAGGTTTTGGGGAACCGCTTCAGGGTCTTTGTCTATGCTCCAGACCTGACCGAGACAAGCTTGACCCCCAGGTCGCGAAGTTTGGCAATCAATCCATACAGCGCGGCCTGATCCTTTACATCACCAGTCAGGACGGTTTCACCCTGGTTCGTATGTCCAAGAGTGAAACCATCCAACCAATCCGCCCATGACGGGTCAAGGTGACCTTCCACGCGGATCTCTACGCGCTGCATCAAGGATCTCCTAACCTTGCTCCGCTTTCCCAAATAGCTGGCGTTTTTCAAAGTACGGCTTGAGAATGAGATAGCCGCCCAGGACGATCAGCAAGACAGCGCCATTGATGCCTTCCATGCCAACCAGATCCAGAATACCGCCCAGCACTGAAATCACCCCCAGGAAAGTGGTAAAGCCGCTCATGCGCAGGCCGTTGAAATAGCGGGCCGCGTTCAATCCCAGGAAGATCAGGCCTTCCCGGTCAACACTCGGATTCCGGAAATGAAATAGACAGACACCATGCTCAAGATGTAGAAGATCATCGTCGCAAACTTGCAGAAGGCACAGGATGATCGCTAATTCGGACAATTTCTATCTTGACCGCACAGAATAATTGTTCTAAACTATAGCAACCACCCAACTTTGGTGGTACATCTATTCATCTTCAACGACAATCCATCACGATAGAGAGGTTTCTATGAGCCCAAAGAAGGAAACGCAAAAGTCCGCCACCGCAAACAAAAAGACGCCCAAGGGATTCACGGACGAAGAAAAAACCGCGATGAAGGAGCGCGCCAAAGAACTGAAGGCGGAAGCGCGCTCGAAGAAGGACAAGGCGGCCGGGGAAAGCGACGTGCTCGCGAAAATCGCCGAGATGCCGGAACCGGATCACGCCATGGCCAAACGGCTCCATGCGATCATCAAAGCCAGCGCGCCAGCCCTTTCACCGAAAACCTGGTATGGGATGCCCGCGTATGCCAACAAGGACGGCAAGGTCGTCTGCTTCTTCCAAAGCGCCCAGAAGTTCAACGCGAGGTACGCGACCTTAGGCTTCAGCGACACGGCGAACCTCGACGAAGGCGCCATGTGGCCGACCGCCTTCGCGCTGAAGGAGTTGACCGCCGCAGAAGAGACAAAGATTGTCGCGCTCGTAAAGAAAGCCGCGAGCTAAGGACTGACCGCATGTGTAAGAGACCCTGACGGTAACATCATCAGGCTTAATCAGTAGCCGCGCATAAACCCTTTACAATAATGGCGTGTTCCTACACCTCACCACCCATTCGTCGTACTCCTTGCAGGAAGGTTTAAACCGGCCCGCCGAGTTGGTGAGCGCTGCGCGAGCGCAGGGCATGCCGGCAATCGGATTGACGGACCACAGGTTGCTGACCGGCGCGGTGGAGTTCGCCCAGGCCTGCCGCGAAGCCGGTTTGCAGCCCGTGCTGGGGCTTGAAATCGACCTTGAAGGCGGACCGCTGGCCCTGCTGGCCACAAGCCAGGAGGGCTGGTCCAACCTGTGCCGCCTCAGCAGCGCTCTGGCGCTCAGAGAGGCGCCCGCAGCACCCTGCTCTCTCGAGTTCCTGATCCCTTTCAGCGGGGATCTGATCGCGCTCAGCGACGACCAGGGCAATCCCACCGGGAGGGTGGTAGGCCGCCTACACGAGATCTTCGAGGACCACCTGTACCTCTCATTGCAGAACTCAACCGACAGCCCCCGGTACACCAGCCTGGCGCGCCGGTTGCGAATTCCTCTCGTGGTCACTCATCCAGTGTATTACCTGTCCCCAGAACAGGCGAACCTGCAGCGCACCCTGGCCGCCATCCGCCTCAACCGGCCGGTGGAGGCGATTGCACCGGACGAGGGCGCGCCTTCAGGCGCCCATTTCGCCAGCCAGGCCGAGATGTCGGCGCGTTTCCCCGGTTTCGAGGAAGCACTCGCCAGAACCCTCGAGGTTGCAGAGCGCTGCCGGTTCGACCTGCCGCTGGGCGTGGCGCACATGCCCGCTGTGCCCATCCCGGAAGGATTGACTCAAAGCGGATACCTGCGCCAGAAAGCGGAGGCGGGCGCTACCCGCCTGTACGGCGAGATTTCGCCGCGGATCCGCGCGCGACTGGACCACGAACTGGAGGTCATCGCCCGCATGGGCTATGAGCCGATCTTCCTGATCGTGGAGGAGATCCTGGACTTCGCGCGGCGCAGCGGCGTACCGACCTCTTCACGCGGCTCCGCTGCTTCCTCGCTCGTGGCCTACTGCCTGGGTATCACCACCCCCGATCCCCTGCGCCATAACCTGTTCTTCGAACGATTCCTCAACTCTGCCCGCCAGACGCCCCCGGACATCGACACGGACCTGTGCTCCCGCAGGCGGGACGGCGTCATCCAGCACGTCTTCGAGACCTATGGGTCGGAACGCGTGGCCATGGTGGGTACGATCAACCGCTACCGCCCGCGCTCGGCGCTGGGCGACGTCGCCAAGGCTTACGGGTTGCCGCCCGCCCGCGTGCGCGAAATGGTCGCGAAGCTGCCGCACTCCTTCTGGGCGCGCCGCCGGGAAGCGAACCCATTTAACGAATTGCGACAGGCCCTTCCGGATCCCAGGTACCAACATATGATCGACGACGCCGGGGCCCTGCTCGATCTGCCGCGCCACCTTTCGGTGCATCCGGGCGGGCTGATCGTGGCGCCCGGCCCGGCGACTGACCTTGTCCCGGTCATGCGCTCGGGCAGCAAGGGCGTGGTCATCACCCAGCTGGACCTGGAGTCCGTGGAAGCCTTCGGGCTGGTCAAGATCGATCTGTTGGGTATCCGCGGCCTGACGGTCTTGGGAGACGTGGCCGAGTTCATCCAGGGTAGCCAGCCGGCGCTCTACGCCACGCCGCTCGACGTGCTGGAAGCCACGCCCGGCGACGATCCTGAGACCGCCGATCTGGTCGAGCACGGCCAGACCATCGGCTGTTTCCAGATCGAAAGCCCGGGCATGCGCGCCACGCTGCGCGAGATCCACGCCAGGAACGAGGACGATCTCA
>Ga0307425_1001749_pt1 | contig 12650 bp, 8 predicted proteins | sample SalMarWE160330MG_FD_202152 | JGI IMG/M metagenome (GOLD analysis project Ga0307425, IMG submission 202152) | Salt marsh sediment microbial communities from the Plum Island Ecosystem LTER, Massachusetts, United States - WE1603-30 | ecosystem: Environmental > Aquatic > Marine > Intertidal zone >... | reverse complement strand
CATTCTCTCAATCCATACTGGTTATACTGAAGTTCCTGCTTTAATGAAGAAAGAGCAGAGCGATGCCGGATACGGCCAGAAGCGCCCCGACGATCTCCATCACGGTAATTTTTTCATGAAAGAATAGTACAGCCGGCGGAATAATGAGAACCGGCACGATTGACATAAAGGTTGAAGCCACTCCCGTGGCTATGTACTGGACGGCCAGGAGAGAAAGTGATACACCCAGGAAGGGACCGAAGAAGGCTCCCAGGCTGATCGACCGCATTGCGGTCCTGTCCCGCAGGGCCGCCGCGGTCCGCGGCCAGGATTTTCTCAGGGTAAAGATGACAAGGAATCCTGCAATGCCGGCCATGATCCGTATATGAGTTGCGGCGAAGGCGTCGTAACTGCCCATGCCGAATTTGCTGAGTACCAGACCAGCGGCCTGTCCCACCGCGCCCCCGAAAGCCAGGAGCACCCCGGAAATGGGATGCCGGAAAGATTTCCCGCCCCCATTGTCCCGGCGCTGACTGATTACCAGGCCCACTCCGCCAATGGTCAACGCCATGCCGGCCCAGTCCATGAGAGCCAGGGTCTCGCGCATGAAGATCCAGCCTATAAGGGCGGTTAGGGGTGGCACCAGGGACATAATCAGCATCGATATCCGCGCTCCCACAACCACGAAGGCGCGAAAAAGAAAAAGATCTCCCAGGCTGAATCCGATGAATCCCGAAATAAGCAGCCATACCCAGGTATGACCGGAAGCATCCAGCGGCAGGGGCAGCCCGCGGGTAATCCAGGTGTATAGGGAAAGCAGGAAGAAGGCCAGGACGAGTCTGATGAGATTTACCGGGAGAGAGCCTACTCTTTTACCGGCATGCTCGAAGGCCTGCGCCGTGAGGGTCCAGCAGACAGCTGTTGCCAGGGCCGCCATCTTGCCAATGAGGGGATCAGACATGGCCCTCCTTCCAAAATAAAGAGGGACGTTTCTGCCTTTTTCCTTCTTTTAAGCGGCTTCCCATCCTGTTGTTATTTCCTTGCTCCTCCTATCCTACCGGAAAGGATTATTCCCCTAGCGCACCGTTTCCGTCACCAGATGCGCTTCATCGTACAGTTTATAAACGGGAGCCGTAATCTGGCCTCGTCCCCATTGGCGGCTGAGGTAGCGGTCAAAGAAATTCCAGACGAAGAGACCATCGTCGCTTTGGGGCTCCAACAGGTAAACGACCAGGTTGCCGAGCGGCTGGGCCGTGCGGATGAAAAGAGTGCCGGCGGGGAATTCTTTTTCTTCCCGGCTGACGGTCCCACTCAGTTTATTCAGGTAATGGCCCTGGTAGGATCTGTCGGCCGCTTTCACTTCTGACACTTTGAATGATTCAACCGTCAGTGTGGCAGGCTCCAGGAGGCGCTGAACCTCGATGCCGTGCTGCAGAAGATTGTGCAGCAGGGGCTGATCCGCCACCGAGATCAGATAAGCCCGGGGCCGGGTCACGCAGGCGGATTTGTCCCAGAGATGCCAAAGGGGAACTTTATAATCAACTTGGTTATCGGATTTGCGATACCTCTGGCGTCCCTGAGCATCGGTATACTGCTCCATCGCATATCCATGAATGGTAATGTCCCTGCCCAGAGGTTTCAGGGTGAAAGCGGTGGCGAAGGAGTCCGCCCGGGCCGGATTAAGGCCCCAGGCCACCGTGGTCCGGTCGGCTTTCTTAACCAGCTGTTTTATCTCATTGGCGTGGTCGTAGCAGTACTGCAGCACCGAAAGGAGGAAGTGGTAGTTGCCGTTTACTCTCGTTTTGAAATCGGCGTAGGCGTAGTTTTCCAGCAGAATAGAGAGGCGGTTGCGCAGTCCCACATAGTTGACCAGATAACGCGGTTCCGGTCCGGCCGGAGTCCACCCCTCTTCTGGTTTCATCATGTTCCGGTAATTTCCATAGGGGATGGAGAGGATACCGTATTTCTTTTCAAGGTTAGTGTCCACCCAGGCAAGCAGTTTGTCCCGTACATAGCTGGTGATCTCCGCCGATCCGTTGGGATTAAGGGGCCAGAGATAGGTGACCGGTTCGGTATGGTAGCTGCCGTTGGTGGTGTGGCAATCCACGAAAAGGGCCGGATCCCAGCGGTTAAAAACGCCTTCGGTGAAAGCGGCCAGTTCCGGGCTCTCCTGCTTGAGGCCGTCCCGGTTTAAATCGAGATTCATGCCGTTGTAACGGATGCCGGCCAGCTCCGGACCGTTGTCGCGGCGGTTGTGCCCCAGCTTGTCGTTTCCGTCCGGGTTGAAGATGGGAGCAACAAGGAGAATGATTCGATCCCAAAATTCAGGTTTTTCCTTTAAAAGAAGATCGCGGATGAGCATGAGGGAGGCTTCCTTCCCTTCTACTTCACCGGCGTGGATGTTAGCCTGGAAATAGAGGACGAGACGGTCGTCGTTTTTCATCTGACAGGGGTCGGCGGGAAGGGGATCGCCGATCACCAGAAGCGGCAGGGGGGTGCCCTCGGCGCTGTGGCCCATGTATTCCAGCCGCATCAGGGATGTCATGCCCTGTAATTCATGAATATACTGGATAACGTCTTTATATAACGAAGTCTGGGTGTAGCCGCTCTTCTCGGCCACGGTCACGGGCCCGGTTTCCTGGGCAACGGCCGCGGTGGAGCCCGTCAGAAGGAGGATAACAAGCGCCACGCTGGCGCAGGCGGATGGCCTGATCATCGTTTTCATGTCAGCACCTCATAGGTTTTGGGGTTAAGGGATTATTTCGTTTCAATTTCGATTGACCGGATAAAGGCATCCCGGCCGCTGGTAATGGTGATTTTGGTGCTGCCGCATTCCGGGCAGGAGAAGACGGGCAGGATCAGATGGTCCGCAGGGTCTTCTTTACGGGGCAGCCCTCCTTCATACCCGCAGGCGTCACAATTTATCCGGGCCGGGGCTGAACGGAAGACGATTTCCGCTTCCGCGGCGATGGTATCGTCAAAGCCGTTCCGTATCCAGAATTCCAGCTGTTCCGTCCCGAGAAACGTGAGCTCGCCGATCTCAAGTTCCACTTTTGATACTTTAAGGGCGTTTTTCTTGCCCGCCTCCGCGAGCACGGTTTCCACAACGGACATGCCGATGGCGGTTTCGTGCATGCTGCTACTCTGACAGATTCAGGGCTGAGATCAGTTCGGTGACTCCCTGACCGGTGCGTCCGTTGGTAAACACGACTTTTATATCCGGCTTGATTGACAGGGCATCAGATTTCAGCTGCTGCAGATCGACTTCCATTGCTTCGGCCAGGTCCATCTTATTTATGGCCAGCACGCTGGCATCCTTGAAAATATGGGGATGCTTTACGATCATATAGGGACCTTCAGTGGTGCTGACTACCACCATACGCTGATGGGCGCCCACCGGGTATCCCCCCGGACATATCAGGTTTCCCACGTTTTCGATAAGTACCAGGTCCAGATTTTTCAGATCCAGAACCTCGAGACTCTTTTTCACCATATTGGCGTCCAGGTGACAGCCGCCGTCCGTGTTGATCTGCAGCACCTCGCCGCCGTTTTCCCGGATGCGATCCGCGTCTATGGTAGTGGTGATATCACCGGCCACCGCCGCGATCTTCATCCTGTTTTTCAGCCGGGCTACAATCTGTCCGGTCAGTGTAGTCTTACCGGATCCGATCGAACCGAGGATGTCCACGCTTTTAATGGAGTGCTCATCGAGCAGGCGCTGGTTGGCGTCCGCTATTTCCTGATTCTTGCGGTAGAGGCTCTTGTCCACAGTGATTTCAATGGTCTTCCCATTGCCGGTCTGAATTGTTTTCATGGTTTCCTCTGCACTGTCTATACCAACATATTTACATCTCTTTATATCGGAAGTGAAAGGTACAATTTTTCACGGCCAAATGCAACTTCCATTGACATCATCGAATCATTTCTTTACCTTTTATTGCAATGATTCAGCCCCTTCGTTATAGACAGGAGGCCCCCAATGAAATCTTTTCGTTCACCCTTCGCACGTGTCGGACTGGTGCTCCTTTTCGTCCTGATGATCGCCAGTCTGGCGGCAAACGGCTATTTTCTGTGGCAGACCGGTAAAATTTCACCGATGACCGTTAGAATAGCCCAGAAGCTCACCGGTCTCGGAATGACGGCGCCGGAGCGGCACCAAATGCAGCGAGATCTCAGGTCCAATCTACGTTCCTACGAGGCCCTGCGTCAGTACAGCCTCGATAACGGCGTGGCGCCGGCGATCGGTTTCGATCCTCTGCCGCCGGGAGAAAAGATCAGGCCCCGGCCGCACCGGGTGGTACTCTCACCAGTCGGGAACGTCAGGCTGCCGGAAAACCTGGAGGATGTCGCTTTCTATACGGTGCCCCAGCTGGCCCAGCTTATCCGCAGCCGTCAGATAACCTCTGAACGCTTGACCCGGCTTTATCTGGAGCGGCTGCGCACCTACGGACCTCTCCTGAACTGTGTGATCACCTTGACAGATTCTCTGGCTCTGGATCAAGCGCGCCGGGCGGACCGGGAGATCGCGGCCGGCCGTTACCGCGGCCCGCTGCATGGTATTCCCTACGGTATCAAGGATCTGTTCGCGGTGAAAGAGTACCTTACCACCTGGGGCGCGGCTCCCTACCGGGAACAGTATATTCCGGCAGACGCGGCAGTGGTCACGCGGCTCAGAGAAGCGGGAGCGGTGCTGGTGGCCAAATTATCCATGGGCGCCCTGGCAATGGATGATGTCTGGTTCGGCGGCATGACAAAAAATCCCTGGAATCCTGAAGAGGGGAGCAGCGGCAGTTCCGCGGGCTCGGCCGCCGCCACCGCCGCGGGCCTGGTCGGATTCTCCATCGGAACAGAAACCTGGGGCTCGATCGTTTCCCCCAGCACCCGATGCCGGGTGACCGGATTCCGCCCCACCTTCGGCCGGGTGAGCCGGCAAGGGGCCATGGCCCTCTCCTGGAGCATGGACAAGGTCGGGCCCATTTGCCGCAGCGTTGAGGGCTGCGCCCTGGTTTTCGATGCCATCCAGGGTGCGGACGGCTTGGACCGGGCGGTGCGGCAGGTAAACTTCGAGTATGACTCCCGCATCCGGCTCGGTGATCTGCGGGTGGGTTTTCTCGAATCGGTTTTCGAAGAAGACAGCAGCAACAAAGCGATCTACGACGAGATGCTGGGCCTGTTGCGCGATCAGGGAGCGGAACTCATTCCGCTGCAGCTGCCGGAATTCCCGGTGTGGTATCTTTCCTTCATCCTCGAGGCGGAAGCCGCGGCTGCCTTTGACGAACTTACCCGTTCCAATCGGGATGACTTATTGGTCCGTCAGGGACGGGGTGATTGGCCCAATCTTTTCCGGGAGGCCCGTTTTATCCCCGCAGTGGAATATATTCAGGCGAACCGTTTCCGCCTGCAGGTGATGGAGGCCATGGCGGATACCATGACAAAGGTCGATATCTTCATTGCCCCCTCTTTCGGAGGCAGTACGCTGCTGTTGACCAATCTCACCGGTCATCCCACTGTCTGTGTGCCCATCGGTACCGACTCGGAGGGGCATAGCCTCAGTCTCTCCTTCATTGGAAGACTCTTCGAGGACGGCAGGGTGCTGGCTGCGGCCAGAATTTTCCAGGAGGCCACCGATTTCCACAGGCGGTATCCAGATCTTGAGGAATTAAAGAAAGCGGCAGAGAAATAAATCTCAGGCATTCCTTCCTCAGCTGTCACAGAAGGGAAGCCGCGGTGAAAATAATTCAGAGGAGGAACCATGCATCGTTTTCCGAAATATACACGGCAGCTGCTGCTGATTCTGCTTTTTGTTCCGCTTGTCTTTATCCTGGCCCAGGAGAAGGGTGAACAGCAGCCCCGTCCCCTTGAGCTGTGGGACATGCTGAAATGGAACAGCATCAACGGGGCGGCATTTTCCCGGGACGGCAGCTGGCTGGCGTATCTGCTAGCTCCGGCCGAAGGCAACAGCACGCTAACGGTTCGCAGCACCAAAGACACCACTGAATACACATTCCCGGTGGGAGAGATGTCCTACGGCAGGCTTGCCTTTTCCCGGGACTCCCGCTGGCTGGCGTTTGCCATCGCACCGACCAGAGAAGAGACGGAGAAACTGAAAAAACAGAAAAAACCGCGCCAGAATAAAATGGGGCTACTTGACCTGGCAACCGGGAGGGATACGACTTTCGAAAAAGTGGCTCAATTCAGCTTTCCCGAAGAAAATCCGCGCTGGCTGGCCATGAAAAAGTACGCCCCCGAGGAAAAGGGCAAGGACAGCGGAAAGGGAACCGGACTGATCCTGCACGACCTGAACAGCGGCAGCCAGCTGCACCTGGGGGATGTCGCTGAATATGGGTTCAATAAAAAGGGAGACTGGCTGGCCTTCACTGTCGATGCCGATGATCAGAGCGGCAACGGGGTGCAGCTCATGAATCTGAACAACGGAGTCGTCTCGGTACTGGATAACGACAAGGCCGAATACAAGGGTCTCACCTGGAATGAGAAGGGGGACGGTCTTGCTGTTCTGAAAGGGAAAAAAGATGAGGACTATACCGAACCGCTTTACAGTCTGCTCGGATTCTACCGGTTTTCCTCCCAGGGACCGCAGAAGATCCTCTATGATCCGGCAGCGGATGAATCTTTTCCTGATAGTATGACCATCAGCCCGAACCAGGATCCGAGATGGCGGGATGATTTCTCCGCTCTGTTTTTCGGCATCCATGAAGTGAAACTGACGGACAAAGCCAAAGAGGAACGCGGTAAGAAGTCAGACGAAAAAGAGGAAACGAACGGTAAGAAGGCATCTCCCGGCGGAGAAGATGAGGATGAACTTCCGGACATGGTTATCTGGCACTGGAAGGACAAACGCCTGCAATCACAGCAGTGGGTACAGGAATCCCGGGACAAGAACTACAGTTATCTTTGTGAATACCGGGTGAAAGATAATAAGTTCATCCGGCTGGCTGACGATGAACTGAAAGACATTATGCCCGCTCTCAAAGGCAATTATCTCCTTGGCTATGACGATTCCCCCTACGCGCTCATGGGCGGACTGGACGGACGATACTACCGGGATGTTTACGTCATCGATTTGCAAACCGGCGAGAGAAGACTGGCTCTGGAGAAAAGCCGCTGGAATTATCCGCCTTCGCCTGACGGCAGCCATTTTCTCTATTATCAGGACGGGCAGTTCCGCAGCTATGAGATGGCCAGCGGAAAAAGCTACTCCATTACTGAAAACATGCCGGTTTCCTTTGTCGATACGGAAGACGACCACAATGTCAAGGATCCCCCAACCCGTTTTTTGGGCTGGCTCAAAGACGGGCGGGGAGTGCTCCTTTCGGATAATTGGGATATTTGGCGCGTGGATGTGCACGGCCGTGACTTCGCCAACCTGACCCTGGACGGCCGGCGTGACAGCATTCGCTATGTCAGTCGTTTCCGGCTCGACCCCGAAGAAAAGGGGGCGGATTTCTCCCAGCCCCAGTATTTCCGCTGCTATCAGGAATGGAGCAAGGAGGGAGGGGTTGTCCGCATCAATAAGGGCAAACCAGGATCCAGGCGGCTGCTTTGGGGTAAGGCGGCTTTTTCCCGGCTTGTGAAGGCCAGAGACGTGGATCTCTATCTGTATACCCGGGAGACGCCTTCCGACTATCCCGATTATTACTGTGCCGGACCAGATCTGCAAAACGGACGGCGTCTGACCGATGCCAATCCCCAGCAGAAGGATTTTCTTTGGTGCAGCGGTGTGAAACTGATCACCTACCGCAATGACGACGGCCAGAAGCTGGAGGCGGCGCTCTACCTGCCCGCCGGCTATGAGGAGGGCCGTTCCTATCCCACTATCGTCTACATGTACGAGAAGCTGACCCAGCGGGCTTATACCTATCCCATGCCGCGGGTCTATGGATTCAATCAGGCCTACTATAACAGCCAGGGCTATGCCGTTCTCACCCCGGACATCGTCTTTAGAGTCAACGATCCGGGGATATCTTCGGTGGGCTGCATTGTACCGGCGGTGAAAGCGGCTGTCAAGACCGGAATCGTGGATGAAGAACGCCTGGGGATTCACGGGCATTCCTGGGGCGGCTATCAGACAGCCTTCGCCATCACCCAGACGCCGATATTCAAGGCCGCCGTGGCGGGAGCGCCCCTCACCAATATGATCAGTATGTATTCATCCATCTACTGGAATTCGGGAGGCGGCAATATGGCGATTTTTGAATCCAGTCAAGGACGTTTTTACGGCAGCTATCTGGACAATTTGGATGCCTATGCCCGCAACTCTCCGGTATATCACGCGAAAAACGTAGTCACGCCCCTGTTGCTTCTGCATAATGACAAGGACGGGGCCGTTGACTGGAATCAGGGCATCGAGTATTACAGCATTCTGCGCAGGCTGCAGAAACCAGTGGTCATGCTGGAATACAAGGGTGAGAATCACGGGCTGGCCAAGATGGAGAACCGCAAGGATTACACGGTGAGGATGAAAGAATTCTTCGATCATTATCTGAAGGACGCTCCGGCTCCGTCCTGGTGGGAAAAGGGTGTGAATCATCTGCAACTCAAAGAGCATCTGAAGGAGAGGGCTAAGCTGCTCAAGCCTCCCGAAAAAGAGAAGGATGAGAAAAAGGAAGAGTTGAAAAAGGTGAAAGAGATAGAAGAATAGAGACCCGGCTTCAGCAAAGGATTAATATCAGTCCTTGGAGGAACAGCAATGAATGTCTGCAGCGTGAAGGAGATGCAGGAACTGGACCGTGCCGCCATCAAGGAGTACGGGATCCCGGATGAACTGCTCATGGAAAACGCCGGTCTGGCCGTCGCCAGGGTAATCAGTGACAACTTCCATGTGAACGGAACCTGCTTCGCTATCCTTTGCGGGGGAGGCAATAACGGCGGTGACGGACTGGTAGTGGCTCGGGCCCTGCATTCCCGCGGCGGGCAGGTGCGGGTGGCCCTGCTGGGTGATCCGGCAAAATTCAAGGGGGCGGCCCTGTTAAACTATCGCATCGCTTCCCGTCTTGGTATACCCATGGAACGGGTGGCCGATATCGATCTGCTCGAGGATATTCTGCTGGCTTCGGAAGTAGTGGTCGACGCCATCTTTGGAACCGGCCTGCAACGACCGCTGGAAGGATTATATCTGGAGGCCGTTAAGGCAGTAAACGACAGCGTGTTGCCGGTGGTTGCCGTCGACATTCCCTCGGGGATCAACGGGGACAACGGCCGGGTGATGGGCGCAGCCGTAGAGGCTGATATAACCATTACCTTCGGTCTGCCCAAGACGGGCACCCTGTTCTATCCCGGATATGCCCGTTGCGGCGAGCTTTTCCTTAGCAGCATCTCCTTCCCTCCTGAGATGATCGCTTCCCGGAATATACCGACCGAAATAAACGAACCGGTGGTCCTGCCTCCCCGCCTGGAAGAGGGTCACAAGGGCAGTTTCGGTGATGTCCTCTTCATCGCCGGATCGGCAGGATACCTGGGGGCGCCGGCCTTTTCCGCCCTCTCCTTTCTCAAGGCCGGCGGCGGCTACTCCCGTCTGGCCGCGCCGCGCTCGGTCGTCAATGTACTGGGGAGCAGCGGCAGCGAACTGGTGTTCCATCCCCAGGAGGAGACGGAGACCGGCAGTCTTTCCATAAAAAACAAGGAGAGTCTGCTGGATCTTATCAAGAAGGTTGATCTGGTGGTGCTGGGGCCAGGGCTTTCTTTGCATGAAGAAATCCGGGAACTGGTCCGGGAACTGATCCCCCTGATCGATAAGCCGCTGCTTCTGGATGGCGACGGGCTTACTGCGGCGGCCGGGGACACCGATCTCTGTGCCGGCCGCCGGGCGGCCACCATCCTTACCCCCCATCCGGGAGAGATGGCCAGCCTCTGCGGGAAATCAATAGATGAGATAATGAACGATCCCCTGGAGATTCTGCGGCAGGAATGCCGGCGCCGCAATGCTATCATTGTTCTCAAGGGAGCCCATTCCCTCATCGGTTTGCCTGAGGGGGAGGTTTTCATTAATCCCAGCGGCAACAGCGGCATGGCGACAGCCGGTTCCGGGGATGTTCTCAGCGGCACCATCGCGGCCATGCTCGGGTTGGGGCTGTCAGTTGAAGATGGCACCCGGACAGGGGTATTTCTGCATGGACTGGCGGGGGATTTGGCGGCCGAGGAGCTGGGAGAGGACGGCATGACCGCCCGGGATATTATGGAGGCCCTGCCGGAGGCTCTCTCACTCTATAGGGAAGAGTACGACCAAATTATGGAGGACTGTTACGGGATGGTTGAGGAGATGTAATCGGAGGTATAGATCCGAGAGCAAATTATTGCTGTTACTTTTCATATCCCAGAAAAACAGGAAACCGGGCAAAACTTTTCCCCGGGCTTTTGCCTATGAGGCAGGAGAATGTATATTCCCTTTGCATTTTAAAAGACAGTATGGTTCAAGCGGAAACCAATCTATTATAAATTAAAAAGATGGGCAAAGGAATAATACGGTTTTTTGGTTTTGGGCTTAAATTTTCTTATATTGTTGAAAATAAGAGATATAATCATTGTCTATCTCTGTCTTCTGGTTATTGTTTCCACTTTACAAAAATAAGCGATACTATGATTGATGGAAAAACCATAATTTCTAAAACATCCGATCGCGTACATTGGGAAGATGTACCAACATCAGGATCGACGATTAATTTTGATCTCCTGCAGGCACACTATTTTACCTTTTCTTTTCAGAATTTCATCGATGTTTTCACCGCCTATTCCTGTGAAGGATACGCCTAGCCCTTCTTAATTACTTTTTTACCAATTGCCTGTTGTGCTGTCCTGCGATGGTTCAACAGCGCATATAAAGATATATATACAGGGGCAGGGCCATGACGGTATATAACAAAAAACAGAAAAAATTAGCGACAAATATTGACTCCAACGCAACCATAGAGCAATGGAAGGACTGGAGATGGCAATTAAAACACAGTATCAAGGATATCGATACTTTTCAAAATGTGTCCGGAATAGATTTCAAGCCGGGAGAAAGGAAGAAACTCAAAAAAACCCTGGATAAATTTCCTCTTTCCATTACGCCCTATTATTGTTCACTTATTAAGCCGCGCTCATACGAGTATGATCCGATTTTTAAACAGGCATTTCCTTCTGCAGAAGAACTCAATTCAGATCAATTTGAGATGGAAGATCCGCTGGCGGAAGATAAAGACAGCCCGGCTCCGGGTATTACCCACCGCTATCCCGACCGGGTTCTGTTTACCATAAGCAATACCTGTTCCATGTATTGCCGGCATTGTACCCGTAAACGGAAAGTAGGAGATGTGGATTTTATCCCGAATAGAGGGATGATAAAGGCCGGGATCAGCTATATAAAGAAAACTCCCCAGGTCCGGGACGTGCTGTTATCAGGCGGAGATCCGTTTATGCTGAGTAATGATTACCTGGACTGGATCCTGGGAGAAATACGGAATATACCGCATGTGGAAGTGATCCGTATCGGCACCCGGATGCCGGTAGTGCTCCCGTATCGGGTTACGGATGACCTGGTGAACATGCTTGCAAAACACCATCCGCTGTGGATCAATACCCATTTTAATCATCCCAGAGAAATGTCATCTTCTGCTAAAATCGCCTTGGCCAAGTTGGCCGATGCCGGAATACCTCTGGGGAATCAGTCCGTTCTCCTTGCCGGAGTAAACGACTGTCCCCGTATAATGAAAGCGCTGGTTCACAAGCTGGTAAAAAACCGGGTCAGACCGTACTACCTTTATCAATGTGATCTTTCCGAGGGGCTTTCCCATTTCAGAACTCCGGTGGGTAAAGGCATCGAAATTATCGAAAGTCTTATCGGGCATACAAGTGGCTTTGCGGTGCCCACATATGTGATTGATGCCCCGGGCGGAGGGGGGAAGATTCCGATCATGCCGAATTATATCATTTCCTGGTCCACCAACAAAGTGGTGCTCCGCAATTATGAAGGTGTTATCACCTCGTATAAGGAACCTGATTCATATGAACCGGTATTCTGTGACCGGGATTGTGACAACTGTAAACTGGAACTCGACCTGGAAGATTCCGATGAAGAAAATGCCGTGGGAGTGGCAAAACTGCTTTCTGATGCCGAATCTCAGTTTTCCCTGGTTCCGGAAAATCTAGATCGTATTGAGCGAAGAACCATTAATGCGGATCAAGAGGAATAGACATGACGGTTTTTGACCTTTCTATCTTCGGGATCTATTTTATCATAATACTGGCTGTCGGAGTCTATTTCTTTCTGAAAAACGAGGGGAAGGAAGAATATTATGTCGGTAACCGGGATATGTCCGCTTTTCATGTCGGTATGTCTATCGTGGCGACGGATGTGGGAGGAGGGTTCTCCATTGGTCTGGGAGGATTGGGGTTTTTGATGGGACTTTCCGGCAGCTGGCTGCTGTTCACCGGATTGGCCGGTGCCTGGCTTGCCGCGGTGCTGGTCATCCCCCGCATTAAAAAAGTAGATGTCAAAGAGGGAATGCTCAGTTTTCCCGATTTTCTCAGGTTTCGTTATGGCGGCAAAGTGGCCCTGACCGCGGCCGTCGTTTCAGGGATCGGTTATTTGGGTTTTACCGGAGCCCAGGTGCTGGCGGGAGCGAAACTGGCCGCCGGAACGGTGCTGTCGGATATCACCTGGATGGATCCGTTGC
>Ga0307425_1001744_pt1 | contig 12670 bp, 11 predicted proteins | sample SalMarWE160330MG_FD_202152 | JGI IMG/M metagenome (GOLD analysis project Ga0307425, IMG submission 202152) | Salt marsh sediment microbial communities from the Plum Island Ecosystem LTER, Massachusetts, United States - WE1603-30 | ecosystem: Environmental > Aquatic > Marine > Intertidal zone >... | reverse complement strand
CAAGCAGTAACAATAGAAAAGTGAGAAAGATACGCTTACAAAAAAGATACATAGAATGTCCCTCCATTACAAAACACGGCCAAAAAAAGCCGCTTCCCAAAAAAGCGGCTCACCAAAGCAAAAAAATCCCTTCAATAATTTCAACCAAAACCGAAAAGATGTGCCCCAGGTGTGACACACCACCCACAAAACACCCCTATCCCAGTGATTTTCTCTCCCCTGCAGTATAAAGTGGGTATGCGCTTTACTCAACCGCCTACAAAATATTGAGCAACAGATGTTGGAGACGTTCATTGATCGATGAGAAGCGCAGAATTTCTAACAAGAAATCATAACCTGAGCTCAGCGCACAACTGTGCCGAAGATGTGGAGCCCCACGGGCAGGCCCGTGGCACCACTTAGTCCCGCCCTTAATCCCGAGCGCAAAAAGTCGGGATTATCCATGTTTGTCATTCCAGACCTGATCGGGAACCCAGTATTTACAAGTAGTTATATTTTGTGTTGAGATTATATATCCAATATCGCGACTTTACGAGTTCATCAATAATGGAGACAAACAGGAAACAAGTCAAGGAAGGAAAGAAGGTCCCCATAAATAATCAGATCAGGCCGGTCAGAAAGGCGTCGGCTGAAACCACATGGATGCCGTTAATAAGCCGGTCAACCCCGGCCTTCTTTACCACCTGGTATGCATGGGGGATCGCAAGCCTGTCAATGAAATAAGGCAAATGGGGTGAGATGCGGGTGTCGGTTAATTTTGCTTCCACACAAAACCACGGTTTTTTATCGATGGTTATGAAAAAATCGACCTCCTTTTTATCCACGTTCCGCAAATAATTGAGATGTGCGTTGTGTCCTTCATAGTCCTGAAGGAAATGGGCGAGTTTTAAAAGATGGGCGGCGATACAGTTTTGCCGACCTGCCCGGCCCCGCTGATAAAAACCAATTTTTCAGAGAGGCCTTTTATGGTGTATTGTGTCAAATATCTGTTTTTCAGCATGATGGCAGGATAACAAATCCGGAATTTTTATCAATTTATTTGCCTTGAAGCAAATATAATTCAAGAATTCCGGCAAGCGGATTTTGTACACAAGAAGGGGAAAAACGGGGACAGAAATGGGGTCACCCTTTAACGGGGTGACCCTTATCCTTTTCTGTTGTCGGCAAATATCTTCCGCCTTGTTCTACTATGATTTTAAAGGTAATGATAAGCTGGCATCATTTTAAAAACATGCCGAGCAACAAAACCAAATCTCTTTGAGTCTTTCAATATCGATCTATTTTATATCCAATTTGGCCAGTGTTGTCTTGCCTATTTTTCCAGTAACTTTCAGCCCATTTTGCTTTTGAAATTCCTTAAGGGCAACACGTGTCTCTTTACCTATAAGGCCATCCACTTTTAGTTTGAAACCTGCCTTGTTTAAAGCTTCCTGGACAGCCTCTACTTGCTTGCTTGGAACTCGCTTGACGGCTTTTGCCTTTTGTGCTGATTTCACGGTCTTGACGGTTTGTTTTTGACCCGGAGCAGTTTCATTCTCCCCAAAGGTTGTTGAAACGCCGCTAAAAAGCAAAAAGCAGCCGAAGACAATACTCAAAGATATGATATGTAAAAGTTTCCTCGTCATCATTGTCGTTACCTCCTGATATTTTTTTGATCACATTTCTTGTAACTTTAAGTCTTGGTTTAAAGGGCTTTCTTTTGCCCTTGCACCCATTTTCAACCTGTACTTTTTTACTGCAATTGTCTTGCTACCTTTGTCCTCATGCACTAAGCCACTTATTTCCACCTCCTTTCGAATAAGCGACAACAGTTCTTCTCCTTTTTCATGCCTGTCAATAAGGTACTCAACCTCATCACAAGTAGAGACGGCTACGGCGACTACATTGCCTTTTTCATCCCAATCTACTGGGATTACAATCCCACTTATGGTAACCAGGTTGTTACCTGCTTTGCTTTTTTCATCACCTCCCTCTAATGTCATTTTGTCGCCCGGATGAGTTTCCATGACATTTGAAAAAGGCAATAGGCATGCCAAACCGATAATTTGTTTAATTTGCAGGGTTTTTAAAATTCTTGCGATGGGCTCGATCAGAATTGCAGGTTCTGATTCTAGCAAAAGAATAGGGCCACGCCCTTTACAAAGGCTGACAATGTGGGTTAATGGTCTGAGATCATAAAAAAAATTAAAATATGAAATCCAGGTTCCGATATATTGATAGATCAGAACACCCGGTTCCGATTAAAAAGGTTTTTGGTGCCAAAATCGCATTTTTCTACAAAATAATCGATGAGAGTTCCAAGGAAGTAGAGATGAGGGGAGGGAGGGGTATTAAGTTGATGACTTGAATTCCTCTTTTCGGATGCCGTATTTTTTCATTAATTTATGTAATTGACGGGTCGAGATCCCTGCCGCCCTTGCAGTGTTCTGGATCTTCCCCCTGTTTTGGGCCAGTTGTTCTTTCAGATAGTTTCTTTCAATTTCTTCTATGCCCTTGCGTCTCACCTCTGCTATAGAAAGCCCAGCGTCAACCGACACGGTCGCCGATAAGGTTTCTGACTCAAAAAGTTCGTTTGGAAAGCTCTCCGGGGACAGCACAGACGAGCTTTCCAGAATATAGGCCCGTTCCATAAGGTTTTCCAGTTCCCGGATGTTTCCAGGCCAGGAGTAATTCTTAAATGCCTCAATAACCCGAGAATGAACGTCGTGTATCCTCTTTGTATTGAGCCTGTTCATCCTTTTTAAAAACTCCTCAACAAAATAAGGAACATCTTCTACGCGCTTCCTCAAAGGAGGAAGCTCAATTGGAAATACATTCAATCTGTAATAGAGGTCCTTCCTGAACTGCCCGTCGTTGCACATTTTCTTAAGGTCCGCATTTGTAGCGGCAATGACGCGCACATTGGCCTCGATACTCTCCTCGCCGCCAACGCGTTGAAAAGTCTCATCCTGCAGCACCTCCAAAAGCTTAACCTGGGCAGATGGCGTGATAGTGCCTATCTCGTCAAGGAAGATCGTTCCCCCGCTGGCAATCTCAAACTTGCCTAACTTTCTCCGGACAGCCCCTGTGAAGGCCCCTTTTTCGTGTCCGAACAGTTCACTTTCCAACAACGTATCAGGGATAGCCCCGCAGTGGACACTGATAAACTGGGCGTCCCTTCGGTTGCTGTGCCGGTGAATAAGATTTGCCAATACTCCTTTTCCACTCCCTGTTTCACCAGTCAGCAGGACAGTGCTCTTGGTTAATGCGACGGATCGTATCTTATCATAGACCATTTTCATCAGAGGGTTTTTCGTCTGTATGATTTCTAAAGAATCCGTTTCCCAGAACTTGTCACGGAGGTAATCAACTTCGGACTGCATGATCAAAGATTCATAGACATTCTCGATGACATATTTCACTTCCGCCGGATTAATGGGATAAGTAATATAATTGATGGCGCCGTCCTTCACGGCCATCACGGCTTCTCTGATCATTTCCTGGGAAGACATGACAATGATTTCAATAGTGGGGAACAAATGCCAGAATGCCCGCAAGGCGAGCTTATATCCGTTCTCTGGCGCCGATTCTTTGAGGATTTTAACATCAATAAAGATGAAATCGTAATGCTTCTTGTGAAGTATGTTCAAGGCGGCGTCTTTATCCGCTGCGTTTTCAACCCTGTACTCCGATCGAAAGCAAGCGTGGATTATTCGAAAAACCTCTTGTTCTTTTGAAATAACGAGAATGTGTCTCATCTTCTCCCTCAGGAATTCCCAGTCATATCTTGCCATAACATGGTGTAATATAAGCACTACCTTCTTCTTGCAAATCCTATCAGAAAATAAAACCCCTATAAAGATTTTTTCTTATCGAGCCATGTTTCAGAAATGAGCAGAACAATGAATTCCTAAATCGCCAGCATAGGAACCCGCAATTCCTTTTCCAGTTTTTCCCCTATATTTCAGGCAGTTAAAGAATGGAAAGGTTGCGCGTTCGGATTAAACTCCTGTTTCCTGGGAATCATCAGAATCTTTAGTTCCGATTAGAATTGGCTTGTGATCAAATAAACCATTAGATATAAATGGCTTATAGCTCTGGCACGGGGGTTGCCCTATATTATGGCGTAATCTATAAAAACGGGTCAAACACCATCAGGAGGAATGGAAATGGAGATAAAACCTTTAGGAGATCGGATTCTCGTGTTGAGAGTGATAACGCCGCAAAGAGGCACAAAATTCACAAAAATTGAAATTGGCCTGTACTAAAATAAAGAGGTTATAAACAACAAAAATCGGCATCTGACTTGCTGCGAGACCATCAAGAATTGCCATCCTATCTCCATATACGGTTATGCTGACCCAAGAGAAGAAAAAATACTTTAAAGGGCTCCTCATTCAGAGATTGGATGAGCTCATTGCAGAGGCAAATAATACCATAAGTGGCTTTGCCGGGCCTAAAGATGTGTGCCCTGATTTCGTAGACCAGGCATCTATCGAATCTGACGCAGATTTTTCCCTTCGCCTTAAAGAGAGAGAAAGCAGATTAATGATGAAAATCCAAAGGGCCGTAAAAAAGCTTGACGAGGGGACTTTTGGCGTCTGTGAAAAATGTGGTAAAGAAATCTCGGAGGAGAGATTGAAAGTCCGTCCTATGGCCACCTTGTGCATTAAATGCAAGAAAAAGCAGGAAACCATAGAGAAAAACAGAGGATTGTAAACGACCCTTATGCAACCATTAAGCCGCTTCTTTCAAGAATCTCAAATCAATACTAATTCATAGGATATTCCATAAGTTAAGAGAAATATGATGCAGGGAAAGAAGAGGTTGTGATGCCAAAAGGGTCCTGGAAGCCCAGGATAGAATCAGCGAGCCAGGTAGTATGGAACCTGTTTCTCATTACGCTTGGCAGCGCCCTTTGTAGCGTGGCCATCAATGGAATCCTGCTCCCCCAACGTTTTTATGGCGCGGGATTTACCGGTGTGGCCTTGCTCATCCATTACATGTTCTCTTCCCTGCCGGTTGCGGTATTGTATTTTATTCTCAATGTACCTGTCTTTTGCTTAGGGTGGATATATGTAGGCCGCCGTTTTTTTCTCTACAGCATCGCCGGTATGTTTATCTACTCCGGGACTCTCGCATTGATTCACGTTTCATTGCCTGTCCATGACAAGATGCTGAGCGCCATTCTGGCAGGTATTATTGTCGGGGCAGGATCGGGGATCATTTTGCGATCTTTTGGGTCGGCAGGAGGGACAGACATCCTCTCGGTTATACTCCTCAAACGTTTCTCCATACGCCTGGGCACCACCATCCTGATCTTCAACAGCCTTGTGCTGGCAGCAGGGGCTGTTCTTTTCTCCTTGGAGGGGGCTCTTTATACCCTGATCTACATATATGTTAACTCCTACATAGTTAATCTTGTGGTTACGGGATTGAGCCAGAGGAAGGCGGTTTACATCATTTCTCCCCGATGGGAGGAGATTTCCCACGAGATTATGGATAAGATCCAGCGGGGGGTTACTATTATTAAGGGCCAGGGAGGGTACACTGGCAGGGATGAACAGATCCTGTACACGGTCATCTCTTTCCAGGAGCTGCCACAACTCAAACAGTTGATCCGTGGTGTTGACCCCCATGCATTCGTAGTGGTTACAGACACCCTGGAGGTAATAGGGCAACGCATTGGGAATCAGCCCCACTGGTAAACCTGATCTACGCCCAGCCATTGGTGAGGGTCGTGGAGTTATTGATTATTATCTTCGGCCTTATTGTGGCAATGACCCAATCGGGATTTGATATTGGCATCTTGATGGCCAACATAACTCTTTTTATAGGTGGTTTTGTGGCAATTGTGGTCCTGTCTCTGGGTTTGGGAGCTAAAACCGTGGTGGAGAATCTTTAGGCCGGATATTATGTCAGGCAGCTTTTTAAGCAATATCAATAAGTTAGCCTGGCAAGGGAAAAAGGGGAAAGCCAAAAAAGAAACATAGCAACATAGAGGTAATTGAATCCGGATTGGATACTTTTTTTCATATTCTGTTGTCTTGTCCGGATTCTTGCTATTATTTAACGAGAAAAAATGTGTTATTCATTAATCATAACGTTTTTGCTTCTTTTGGCGATAATCGTCGCCAGCATACAAAATACTATGCCTTTAGAGTTAAAATTTGTTGTATGGAAGCTTCAGATATATCTTACAGCCCTGGTTTCTTATTTATCAATGGCAGGAGGATAATTTTATGAGAGGCATAAGAACATACAGGCTGGTTATTTTGGGGGTTTTTGTTTGTGTCGCCCTTTTCTGGGGAAGCGTGACATCCATGCTCGCCACTGAACAGCCTGTCACGGCCCCAGATAAAAATAAGGTCTCTGAGGACCTCCGCCTGGAAGGAATTAAGAAAAAAATAGGGGATCTCAAGGAAAGGATCAGGCTTGCCAAGCAAGCAGAAAATGGGCAAATCGCGGAACAGATGGGCGTTAAGCTGGCCGATCTTCAGGAACGTACCGCCAGCTTGAGATCCATGGAGTCGGCCTACGAACGGCTTCTGACGGCCTTGAATAAAAAAGAGGCCCTGAAAGGTGAACAAGCCGCTTTACGTGAAAAACTTAAGGCTCAACTGCAAATAGGGGTTGCCCAGAAACCACCTTATGCCCTGAGTTTCTATGACAGGATTTTAGATGAACTGGAAGCGGCCGAACAACAAAAGGAAAGTGCAGAACTTGCTGCAAGATTGGGGCTCAGGGGCCTTGAAGGTGCCACCATGAGGCTTGAGAACGCCCAGAAAGAATTGCGCATCGTAAAAGACAGGCTGGACGCAATAAATGAAAAGGAGAAAACCCGGGAACAGAAATCGGACCTGCAGAAGGCGGAGCTTGAAAAGGAGCTGGCCGAAGCCCTGGTCAGTTTTGAAAAGGTTAACCATGAAAACCTCCTGATCCAGGTTAAGCTCGCAGATCTGCGTTCCGACATTTCACGCCGGAACATTGTTTGGGTTCGCGAGCATCTGTATTTTGATAAAACCGACCTGGATAAACAATTGGAGACTATCGAACATCGAAGGAAGGAGCTGAAAAATCGTATCCAAAAACTCATCCAGGAAAAAAAACAGGCAGAGGAGGCCTTGTTTACATCACAGAAGCGGTCCGCTAGTACTACTGACAAAAACCTGGATACTGTCGCAGCGGCCGCCTTGAAAGAACGCGAAGCCTGGATTAAAACCTATCAGGCGGTTTTGGAGCAAACTGAGGACATGCTGGGGTTTTTGGGGCATCAGGAGCAGGCCTGGATATTGCGTTACGGCCTTCTCAAGGAAGAAATAGGTAACGAAAAAAGCGCGATTCAGAGACGCGAGATCGAGAACCACATTGAGAGTCTCAACCGAATGCTCGGCGTACAGCAGAGTTTCCAGACCAATCTCCAGTCACAAATCACGGCAGTGGAAAATCGGATTTCAGAGGAAGGGGTGGAACCGCAGATCAAATCCCACCTGAAAAGTGAAATGAAGGCCATGCAAACCCTTGCAGAACGGCGATTTGAATATATTTCCGCACTCCTGGCAACACAACAAATAGACCGCCTGGTCCTGGATGAAATTGACCTGAAGCTTAAGCAGATAAGCCTGAAACAAAGGCTTGCAAACATAAAAAATCAGTTTCAAAGAGTCTGGAATTTCGAATTATGGGTGATCGATGAGCACGCAGTGACCGTCAGGAAGATCTTTTCTGCCCTGCTTATCCTGGTAATCGGCATATTCATAGTCAGATATGGCATCCGGGTCATAAAAAAACGCCTGCTGCCTCGCACCTCACTTGAGGCGGGCGCGGCCGCTGCCATTGAGACAATGCTCTATTATTTTGCACTCCTTGTGATTGTCCTTTTCGCCCTTCGCATGGTCAACATCCCTCTTACGGCATTCACGTTTCTGGGCGGCGCCATTGCCATAGGTGTAGGTTTTGGGGCTCAAAACCTCATCAACAACTTTATCAGCGGTTTCATTATTATGGCGGAACGGCCTATCAAAATCAACGACATGATCGAAATGGAAGGCAACTTCGCAATCGTAGAACAAATCGGTGCACGCTGCACCCGCATCCGCACCGGCGCCAACATTCACATTCTTGTCCCCAACAGCAGCTTCCTTGAAAAAAATATAACAAACTGGACACTCTCCGACAAGAAGGTCCGCGCCCATGTTACAGTGGGCGTGATCTACGGATCACCGGTGCGTGAGGTGGAGCGGCTCATGATTGAGGCTGCCAGGGAGCACGAAAAAGTGCTAAACTATCCTGAGCCTTTTGTGCTCTTCAATGACTTCGGCGATAACGCCTTGATATTTGATGTCTATTTCTGGCTCAGCATGACAAGGATTATGGAACGCCGGATGATTGAAAGCGATATCCGTTTTCATGTTGATGGGCTTTTCCGGGAGGCGGGCATTGTTATTGCCTTTCCCCAGCGGGATGTTCACTTAGATGCCAAAATCCCTGTCCAATTACAGATTATGGATTCCGGGAAAGAAGGCCTTAAAAAATAGCCCACATCATTGGAAACGGGATGGGACAAGTCTACACGGAAGATATCAGGATAGGACCTGATGCGGTTATGAAAATCATCGTGCCCACCGCCGGCTCTGTGCCTGATCAGAGGAAAGCGGGAAAACGTTGCCGAAGAAAAGTCCTATGTGCCGACGCCTCGTAATGTGAATAAATTTCGAAAGGAACCCGAGCATGGCACCACCCCCGGAACTCACCTCACCGGAAGCTGAAGTTTCATTTGCCCGCGACCTCGGTCTTTTTGATGCCACCATGATCGGCATCGGGGCCATGATCGGGGCCGGTATTTTTGTACTTACAGGGATCGCCGCCGGTGAAGCGGGACCCGCTGCGGCGCTGGCGTTCGCCCTCAACGGTCTGGTAACCCTGCTGACGGCACTCGCATATGCCGAACTGGCCTCGGGCTATCCCAAATCAGGCGGCGGCTATGCCTTTATCACCAAAGCATTCCCCGGTCCGGCAGGATTCGCCTCAGGCTGGATGCTTTGGTTTTGCTACATAATTGCGTGTGCGCTTTATGCCATTGGATTCGGCAGCTATTTCTGGGAATTTATTCAAAGATACTTCCCCCCGATCGCTACTCTTGTCTTCAACCTCGCTGGTCACAAAGCACCGGCACTGACGATGACCGCTTTAGTGAGCGTCATTTTCATTCTCGTCAATATGCGGGGTACGGCCGTAACCGGCAACGTCGAAAATATCATCACCATGGCCAAGATCATTATCCTGGGCCTATTTATCGCGTATGGGCTGAAGCGGATATTTGAGATCCCCAGCCAAGCGGCGGCAAGCTTTACGCCCTTTCTGCCGAACGGCGCCGGAGGTGTGGTCATTGCCATGGGGTTGACCTTTATCGCCTTCGAAGGCTATGACCTGATCGCAACGGTCGCCGAGGAGATCAAAGCACCTGAAAAAACCATTCCCCGGGCCACATTGATTTCCCTTTCCGTCACCGTCTTCATCTATCTGATGGTCTTGGTGGTCTGCATCGGGGCCATTCAACCCGATTCGGGCAAATCCTGGCAGTTTCTGGGTCACTATCAGGAAACGGCGATTGCCAGGGCGGCCGAGAACTTCATGCCGACAATAGGAGTGGTGCTGATTATATTCGGGGGGCTGCTTTCAACGGTATCCGCTTTGAACGCAACCATTTTGGCGTCATCGCGGGTGGCCTTTTCCATGAGTCGCGACAAGATGCTGCCGGTGTCCCTCAGCACAATCCACACCAAGCGTCGCACCCCGCATATTGCCATTGCGGTCACCGGAGTGATTGTGCTCGTCATGGCCTTGCTTTTCCCGATTCAGGTCATCGGATCGGCAGCCAGTGTCATGTTTTTGTTGACATTTACCCTGGTCAATCTTTCGCTCATTGCACTGCGCCGCAAGTTCCCTGAATTGAAAGGCGGGTTTCGCGTTCCGTTGTACCCGGCAACGCCGATTACCGCCATTGTCCTCAACATGTTCCTGGCGGTTTATCAGTTCAAATTTGATCCCCGGGCGTGGTACATCGCCATTGCCTGGATCATCGTCGGTCTATTTATTTATTTTATGTACTTCGAGAAAGTTACGGCTCCGGATATGCCACAGGTACTCGAAGTCCAGCAGTCGAAAAGTACGCGCACCTATTCGTATAGGGTCCTGATTCCACTTTACAATCCCGATCACGTCATCCCCTTGATGAAACTGGCAATCCCCATTGCCAAGGCCCACGAGGGTGAAATAATCGTGCTTGGCGTCATCGCTGTTTCGATCAACCTCCCGCCCCACGAGGGAATGCGATTTGTCCATCACAAAACGCCGCTTCTGAAAAAAGCGATCGAATACGGCAATAAACAGGGGGTGGAAACCCGCTCGGCTATCCGCATTGCACATCAGGTGTGGGACGGCATTCTCCATACGGCCGAAGCGGAAAAGGCAACGCTTATTCTAATGGGCTGGAAAGGATACACCACCACCCGCGACCGGATTATGGGCGAAGTCACCGATAAAGTGGTGAGGCATGCGCCCTGTGATCTTGTCACCGTAAAATTAATGGGGGATCGTCCTATCCGGCGCATATTGATGACAACGGCCGGCGGTCCCCATGCGACCCTTGCCGCTGAATACGTAGGAGTAATCCACGACGCGGAAGGATGCCAAGTGACCTGCAGCTACGTTGTGGAACCCGCTGCGGGTGAAGACGATCAAGAAACAGCCCGCCAATGGATCCAAAATACCATGCATCTCACTCATATTGAAGGCAAGGCCGACGCGCGGCTCCTGGAGGGCAAGAAGGTGGCGACAACGCTGATCCGCGCGGCGGCGGATTACGACTTAATCGTCCTGGGGGCATCCAAGGAAGGCGTCTTCTCAAATGTTCTGTTCGGTGAAATTCCGGAAAAAGTTGCCCGTTACGCCCATACACCGGTCATGATCGTGCAGCGCTACGAAGGTCCTGTCAAATCACTCATAAAAAGGATAATGGGATAGCCCGAGGTCAGGACCCGGGTTAGAAAACTTTACAAAATCAATTTTTTGTGCCTGTACCGATCAACCACCGTCCAGACAGAAGACGGCTGAAAAGGAATGCAAATGGAGTGTAATTCCTGAAGTCATTCATCGCTTAGACTGCCAGCATTTTGCCTGAAAAGAGATTGAATGTGGCTGAGACCATAAGAGAAATATTCAAGCGTAAGCTCGTTCCTGTAGTGTTTGTGCGCACGATGGGCCTTTTCGGAGCGACCACCTTGGGGATCGGCGCCCTCATGGGGGCCGGCATATACGTACTCATCGGTCTGGCCGCAGGCTCTGCCGGTCCCGCGGTATGGCTTTCATACCTGGTCTGCGGCCTCTTGAGTCTCCTTTCCGTGGCCGTCTTCGGAGAACTTTCTCGCAGGGTGCCTGTTTCCGGCGGGGGTTATGCCTTTGCTTACAGTGCGCTGGGAAGCTTCTGGGGGTTTATTTCAGGCTGGCTTTTGGCGCTGGGGAGTATCTTTGCCTGCGCCATGTACGCAACAGGCTTTGCCTATTATGCCACGACCCTTTTCTCCCAAAACGTGCCCGAGCCGCTACTGAAGGCAACCGCCCTTGCAGTCATTGTCTTCCTCACGATGCTCAACAGCCGCGGGACCAAGAGCGGGGATGGCGTACAGAGGCTTCTGACCTGGGGTAATCTGCTGGTGCTTGCTATCCTTATTGGGCTGGCCGTTCCCAAAGCGGACCCGAAGCTGATGGTGCCCATGTTCCCGAATGGTTTGGGCGGGCTGGGCGGTGCTATTGCGATCATCTACGTGTCTTTTTTCGGGTACCAGCTCATTGCCAATAACGCTGAAGAGATTGTTGATCCGGAAAAGACCGTTCCCAGGGCCATGTTCCTGGCCATGTTCGTGAGTCTTTTCTTCTACCTTGCCGTGGCACTCATATCGGTCACGGTCATCCCCTGGGAAACGCTCGCTGAGTCCAAAGCGCCGCTGGTCGATGTCGCTTTGAAGGGCATAGGACGCTCGGGATGGTTTCTTGTTGCCCTGGGAGGGGTTCTTGCCTCTGCCGCCGCCCTGAACAGTACCCTGGTTTCCCAGGCGAGGCAGATCTTTGCCATGGGGAAGGACAGACTCTTTCCCGCCATCCTTGGACGTATTCACGAAGTGAGCAGGACACCCAGAGCCGCCTTGTGGGTCGGCGGCCTGATAACGCTTGCGGCCGTTCTTTTCGGGGACCTGGCGTTTATTGTCAAATCGGCGAACTTCTGCTTTATGGTTTCTTTATTACCGGCCTCTCTTGCCCTGCGCAAATTATACCGCTCATCCGAATCATCCGTGCCGCCGGAGCGCTGGAAACGTCATATTCCCGAGGCCGCCTTTATTGCCAACCTGCTTCTTCTCATCACTCTGGATTGGGTCTCCATCATTTTTGGTTTGCATCTCATGGCGCTGGGTTTTGTCATCTATCTCTTCTATTCCCGCAAGCGTGAGATCCGAGGCCGCACCGGGATGAGCGTTGTATTGACACAAGAGCCCAAGTCGAAGCTTCTCACGGGGATGAGGATCCTGGTTCCCATTGCCAATCCACAGACCCTGCCTTCACTTTTTTCTCTATCCGGGGCCCTGCTTGCCGGCAATGGAGGAGAACTGGTGGTGTTGAACGTTGTTGAGGCCAC
>Ga0307425_1001742_pt1 | contig 12675 bp, 13 predicted proteins | sample SalMarWE160330MG_FD_202152 | JGI IMG/M metagenome (GOLD analysis project Ga0307425, IMG submission 202152) | Salt marsh sediment microbial communities from the Plum Island Ecosystem LTER, Massachusetts, United States - WE1603-30 | ecosystem: Environmental > Aquatic > Marine > Intertidal zone >... | reverse complement strand
CAAACTAATAAATTGTTTTGGTCCCGGCCTGTTTAAAGCATTAATGGCGACCAAATCTTCAAACGTAGATGGAATTATTTCTTCAATAACCTGTTTTGCTCCAGGTGTATCAAACTGAAAAATTCCAGAAACATATCCATCATTAATCACATCAAAAGCTTTTTTATATTTAAGGTCTATATTGTTTGGGTGTATAGATTTTAAAATTTTTTTCTCTTCTGTCCCTTTTCTTTCTGAAATTATTTTTGTTGTTTCATGAATTATTTTTAATGTTTTTAAACCCAAAACATCTATTTTAATGAAACCAAATTTTTCTAAAGTATTATCCTGCATTCCGTGAGTCAAAGACGTTTGATCTTGGTTTTTCATTATAATTATTGGTTGGTTTTTAGTTAAATTTTCTGAGATAATAACTCCCCCAGCGTGTTTCCCTATATGTCTATATTTGTTCATTAATATTTTCATATCTAAATCTAAATTTTTATGTTTTTTACAAACATCTTTAAATGTTTCAGAAAATTCAATCGCTTCATCATAAGAAATTTCATTTATTTTCAAATCATTTTCTTTTTCTTCAGCCTTTAATTCTTTTTTTATGTTTTTTGTTATTTTGTTCCAATATTGAGCATCTTCTATTCCATATACCTTTCCCAAATCTTTTACTAACCCAAACAAACGAAAAGTACTATAAGAAGATACACAAGCTGATTCATCTTTATATTCTGACAAAATCCAATCTTTGATTTTTTCATTATCCTCAAAATCTACGTCTATATCGGGATAATCTTTTCTGGCCAAAAATCTTTCAAAAAATAATTTAAACCTAATAGGATCTATAGTTGTTATTCCCAACAAATAAACAACAAGACTCCCAGAAGCCGAGCCGCGCCCTGCTCCAACCAAAATATTATTCTTTTTAGCATAATTAACTATTTTTCTAACAACAAAAAAATAATTTTCCAAGCCTTTTTCTTTTATAGTTTGTAGTTCATATTTTAACCTTGATACATACTCTTTATTATCAAACAAATTTAATTTTTTTAAAGACTTGATACAGTCACTTTTTAGTTTTTTACTTTTATCTTTTATTTCTGGACTAATATCTTTTAACTTCACATCATTATTTATTTCAAAATTTTCTATTTTATCAAAAATATCAAAAGTATTTTCACAGATCATATCAAATTGTTTTTTTGTTATTTCTGGATTTAACTCTATTCTATCTTTGTTATACTCTTCATAATTTTTTAAATATAACCTTTTAGTATCAAATTCCCAGGCCCCCGAATTCATATCTCCTAATTTTTTATTTTTTAAATCATCATAAGATGATTTAGAATTCATTAACAGCAAAGTTTGATGTGTTTTTTGATCTTCTAAGTTTGTGTAATGACTATCTCCGGTTAAAATACACTTTATATTGTGTTTTTTTGATAATTGAAGCAATATATTATTTACTTCTTTTTGTTCTTTCATCTCGTTTATTTGAATTTCAAAATAATAATCATCTTTAAAAATATTTTTATATGAATCTATAATTTCATTTAATTCTCTTATATGTTTTTTTTGAATAATTGCTTGCTGCAACTCTCCAGCTATACAAGCAGATGAACAAACCAACCCTTCGTGATATTTATTTAAAATAGACAAATCTATTCTTGGTCTGTAATAAAATTTTTCATAAGATTTATGCAAAAGTAAATTTAAATTTTCAAAACCTTTTTTGTTTTTTGCTAACAAAATTAAATGATGTCGTTTGTTTATTTTTTTTAATTTCTCTTTCCTTTCTTTTGAATTAAGGCTTTTATCATTTTTTACATAATCTGTTTGTTTTCTCCACTTTTCTAAAGATGGTAAATAATAAACCTCTATTCCTATTATTGGTTTTATTTCGGCCTTTTTAGCTTCTAAATAAAAGTGTCCGTAAGATCCCATACTCCCATGATCTGTAATAGCAACCCCAGGATATCCTTGTTCTACCGTTTTTTTAACAATATCTTTAGGTGTTGACAAACTATCCAAAATTGAAAAGTGTGAATGAACGTGTAAATTAATAACTTTATTCATTTTCTAATCTCCATTTTGTTATCTCTATCCATGATTTTTTATAAAATTCACTATTTTCTCTTTCACAATAACCATTATCTATTCCTATAAATTTTCTATTTAAATTTACACAAGCAACTCCGGTTGTCCCTGATCCACAAGTAAAATCTAATACTAAATCATTTTCATTTGTATAAGTTTTTATTAGGTATTCTAATAATGCTACTGGTTTTTGTGTTGGGTGAAGTTTTCCTTTTTGGTTAGCGTTACTTATTTCTATGATGTTCTTTGGATATTTATGCGTATAACGTTTGTTTTCAGTAAAAGCATTATTAGTAGTTTGTGATTTAATTCCTTTATTTGAACCCCTATATTTTACTTTATCTCTTTTTATCATTATTGGATAATAACCATGTTTATAAAAAATACTTATAACCTCTGTTATTTTTATAGGTTGTATTTTAGATAATAACGGATTTCCACCTTTTTTCTTATCCCATATCCAATCATACTTAAACTCTTTAATATTACTCATTCTTAATGCGCTTGAAAAAGGTTCACTTGAAAATAATACAATCGGAGTTCGCTCTTTTCTTAACTGTTTTAATCTTTTCCACATTTTATCAAAAGGTATTATTTTATCCCATTTACAAGCTGTAATTTGATATGGAGGATCTGTGATTATCGCATCCACTTTAATTTCTTTTTTGGTTAGATAGTCCATTACTTTTAAACAATCACCAAAATATAACTTGGAATTCCCTATTTTAAAAAACTGATTTTTCATTTTTTAATCTCCTTTTTGTTACACAAAACAAGCACAGATCATTCCAATAGTTGACCCTATAATAAAAGCCATTGGACATGTTATTATATAAAATTTATATGACATAAAACTAAAATACTCATTTAAAAAATTTATAATCTTCATTTTTAAAAGCCTTTAAATTAAAATTTCTTTAAAATTACTGTTTAATAGAATTGGTTTTATTTTTCTTTTAATCAAATTATTAATATACGCCGGATAAGTATTTAATTTTTCTGAAATATCTTTTATAGACATTCCCCTAATCATACACTCATAAACCTCTTTTGATTTTCCTTCAAAGTTATCTATATAACTTTTTAAACATTCATTTATTTCTATTTTTGAGTATAAATCTCTATAATCTGTTATCATTTCGCTTTCTTCAATATTTCTTGTTTTGGTTTTTATTTTGTTCTTTTTCCTGTTAGTGTTTTTAATTAAATCTTTAGAATAATTATAAATAACAACTTTAAAAAATGTTTTAACGCTAAATTTGCTATCATATTTCTTATAAGATTTAAAAACTTTAATCAAAATTAATTGATTAACATCTTCTTTTTCAAGATATGTTTTACTACTTACATATCCAGAATAATAAGAAATAATAGGATTAATAATTTTTAATATTTCTTCAAAAGAAGGATTTTTTACTTTTAACCAAGAAGCCTTTAACGCTTGGCTCATTGTAAAATTTTTTGTTTTGACTAAAAACCATGCATCTTTAAATAATTGTGATTTGTTTATTTTCATATTTACTCCCGTATTATAAAATATACAACAAACATTCAAAAAAATCAAATTATTTTTTAAAAAAATTTTTATTTTTCCATTTTCCAAAAAATTCATTTATCTCTTTTTTATTTAAATCGTTTGGATCTTTATTTTGAGGCAAAATAACTACATCAACTTTAAAAAATTTTGATAAATATTTTTTTTGATATTCTATACAATCTTTTGGCTTCTTTGGGTCTGGATAGTATGGAACATCTCCATCTAACGCTAAAACAATATAATCAGTATAATCCATTAATTCTGAAATCATTTCTTTTGAAAGAAATTTTCCCGTCCTTGAACACGGAATATTGTTTTGTTGAAGATAAATCATATCTATTTCTCCCTCCACGCACACAACAGGAGAGCCTTTTTTTATATTTTCTAACCCATAACAAACTTTTGAAATATCAGACCCGGGTATTTTTCTTACTTTTTTGTCTTTATTACATCTATAAATATATCTAGCGGTACATCCTACAAATTTATCTTTCTGAAAGATAGGTATTATAATTCTATCTTTCCATATTTTCCCATATCCGTTTCCAGAGCCATCACAACATAAAATATTAAATTTTTTTATTATGTTTTCCGTTAATCTTCTTTCTATAATTAAATATTCCAGAAAATCTCCATATGGTTTTTTAAATTTATTTAAAAATTTTGGATTAAAATATTTTATATTATTTTTAATTTTCTTTTTCTTTTTCAAAGATTTTTTTAAAAAGTTTTTTAAATCTATTATTTCTTTTAAATCTAAATAATTCTTTGAATATTTTCTAATTACATCTTCAAAAGGAGCATCATCTAAATAAGATAACAAATGGAAAAAAGTTCCTTTTTCTCCACAAGAAAGACACTGAAAAATTCCCATTTTATCTGAAACGTTTATACCAAAAGAGGGGTGTCTTTCTCCATGGTATGGGCAATTAATCATTAAATTTTTTGATGTTTTTTTATAACTTATCCCCCTTTTTTCTAATTCTTCAAAAATATCTACATTTTTTATTATTTTATAATAATTATAATTTTTTTGTAATTCGCCTCGCATAAAACCTCAAAAAAAGCTTAAATTTTAATTTTTTTAGAAAAATGATTACAAACAATATTGTGATAAAAAATATTAAAAAACATCCCCGTTTTGTTGTTAATTTTGTCAGTTTTTTATTCATCAACCCTATCTATATCATTAATCATCATATATCTCCAATTTGGATGCAAAATAATAGGCTTTTTTATTTTTTCAAAATTCCTACATTTCACAACCCACATTTCAACAATATCTTGCAACTTTGCTTCTTCATTTTGCGAAAGAGAGATTATAATTGGAACTACTTCTGATATACCTCTTGCATATTTCATATGATTTGTTGTTATTTTTTTTGCTTTTTGCCCTTCATCTGTTAATTGGTTTCCGGTCCAGGCTGCAACTCCCATACCATCGTTAAAAGTCTGAACAAATTCTTTAAGCTCCCACGCTGTGTCTGTTTGATTTTTCCAATCTTTTGTTGATCCAAACGATTTTGTAGGAGAAACGAGATTTAAATAATCTATGAAAATAATATCTATTTCTTGCTCTTCTTCACTTTGTATCCTGTATGCACTATTTTCTACATCAGCAATCGTACTGCCTCTCGGAAAAAATTCTATCCTAATAAAATTCTTTTTTCTTTCTCTATATTTTTGAATTTTATTTTCCCATCTTTCATAATCAAAAATATCCAACTCTGCTTTTCTAAATTTTGAAAAATCAATCCTTGCGTTTTTCGAATCCATTCTATATGCATATTCTATATTAGTCATTTCAAATGTAGCTATAAATACATTATACCCCTTATAATAATCATTTGTTGCTATATCGCCCATTGTTAAAGATTTTCCAAGTCCCGACTCTGCTATAATAATGCCCCATTCTCCCTTTTGTACTCCTCCGCTTATTTCATCAAATTCTTTTATTCCAGTTGGAACCCCCGCCAGTTTTTTGGGGTCTTTCGTTATTTCTTTTATCCTATCTCTTCTGTCTTCAAAATTTTTTACATAATCTATAGAATTTCTTACTTTAATGTCTGATGTCATTATTAAATTTCTAAATTTAAATCTTGTTTTATTTAAATCAAATTTAGAAACATTAGAAATTGTATCTGAAATTAAATTAAAAAATTTTCTACTATGTTGAGACTCTAAAAGTTTATTACATAATTTTTCTATATTTTTTTGAGTAACACCTGATAAATCAGAATCATATATTTTTTTTATATATTTTTTATATATTTCAAGATCGTCTTCTAATATTTTTGATTTTATAGTTCTCCATAAAATTTGTTTTGGATATTCCATTTTTGTTTTTCTAATAATATCTAAAAAAAATTTATAAGGCTCCAAGGTAAATGATTCTTCATCAATCAAAAAAGATATTTTATAATCTTTTTGAATTATATAAGAAATAATTTTAGTCTCTAATACAAGATCTCTAAATTTTTTTTCAATCTTATTTTCTAAATCAGCTTTATCCAAAATTTAACCTTCTATATTTTCTTTATATTGCTTTTCATAATATTTATTTTCATTTTCATAATGTTTTTGTGAAGAACTAATTAGTTCTTTTGAAAAATAATTTAATTTTTCATCAAGCAAATCATCTAATTTATTATTTTTCTTTTTAGAAAAATCTTCACCTTTAACTTCAGTAATTATACAATATCTATTTATTAATGACTGGATTTCAATTTTTTCTTCAACCTCATTCAAGTTCATGTTAGAACACATAATAACTGGTTTTCCAGAAGGTAAAATTTCTCTAAGAAAATTTTCTATTTGAAATGATAGATTTGATTCTTTTTTCATTGCAACCTTGTCTATCTCATCTATCACAACCAAATCAGCGTCTTTTATTTTTTCAATTATTTCCTGATTATCTGTAAATTTATCTGAAATAATAACTTGTAATAAATTATAATAAACAACATACCTTTTTCTTATAGCTTCTTTTGCTATTTCACAAGCTAAAGATGTTTTGCCGACACCCCTTGTATTTGAAAAAAAATACATCCCTATACCCTTTTGAATTGCATTATCAATTTTGTGTATATATTTTTCAACTTTTGTTTTATGTTTTTCATTTATTTCTAGTTTATTTAAACTTAAATTCCAATAATCTATTGGAATGTTAGATTTTACCAAATCAATTATGTAAGAAAAAATTTTCATACATTCACATTTTATAGATTTTTTATCTTTTATGGAATACCCTGTTCCGCTGCATTTTTTATGCGTTTTAACTAACTCTTCTTTTATTTTATTTAATTGTTCGAGTTCTTTTTTATTCATTTCCTTTTTCCTTCAATTTCTTTCATAATTGATTTAGATTCTAGTTTTTTTGCATTTTCTAAAACAATACTTAAATCAGAGTTAGCTACAAATTCTCCATCTTTTAAAATAAAAAATTTTGATTTGATATAAAATATTATATCTTTGTAATCTATTTCTTTTACATTTTCTGGCTTTTTTTTGTTTTTAAAAATATATTTAAGTTTTTCTTGAAATTCTTTTTCTTTTATTTTTTCTTTATAAAATTTTATATCTTCCGGGAACTGCCTATCTACAAATCCATTTAACTGTTTTTTTAAATATTCATCCTCTGTTATGATTTTTCCATTATTTCTTATTTTTCTGTTATTATTTTCTTCTGGTTTTTTATCAACTTGGTTAAAATTTAAATAATTATCAAAAGGTGAAGCATCGTCTATAAATTTTAATAATCCTCTAGTAAGAAATTCCCAACAATTCCATTTTTTTGACCAAAAATATTTTTCACTTTCTAGGATTGTTTTATAATTATCAATTGCTTTTTTTATGGTTTCTAAAGTGAATTCTTTTTTAATTTCTTTAAAAGATTTTTTTAAAGCATTACTAGATGAGTTTATATTTAAAAAAAATATTTTTTCTTTGTGGTTTCTTATATTTTTTAAATTCCAATAATTTAAAATATCAATAAAAAAAGAATCTAATCTATTCTTATCTAATCTATTCTTATCTAATCTATTCTTATCTAATCTATTCTTATCTAATCTATTCTTATCTAATCTATTCTTATCTAATCTATTCTTATCTATGTCGTGACAGTCACGACTTGTCACGACTAACATTGTGTTTTTTTGATAAAACTTTTTATTATCATATTTAACAAAATTCATTATTTTTTTATTATTTACTACCGATTGGATATTTATTTTATTAGAATTCATAAGTTCATTTAAAAATATAGCTAAATCTCTATTACTTTTACTACTATTACATTCTTTGCAAATTAACTCAAAATTTTCTATAACATCAAGTCCACCTTTTGAAACTGGAATAATATGATCTAATGTTAATTCATTTTCTTGACCGCAATATGCACATTTTCCGAAACCACTTTGGTTAAGACCATTATACATGTTTTCTAATAATGTTTTTCTATTGCGCTCATTTTGTTTTCTTAATGTATTGTTAGTTTTTAATTTTGCCATTGCTTCTACGTTTTGATGTTTTTCCCAATTTGTAATTTGAATAAAGCTGTCAAATATGTGTATCATTTCAAAAGAAACAAAGGTGTTTAGCGCGAGTTTTACAACCTTACTATCTCTACCAATAACGTCTGCTAAAGAATCTGGCGTAAATGGAATATCTTTAGTTATATAAATTAATCCAGAATCATTTTTTCGTCCAGCTAAAGTTAAAAGTTTAAGCCAAATTACTAACATTGTATCACCTTCAGGAAGCTTTTCAATTAGTTTTATTTTTTCATCATCAAATATATTTGTGGTTATTTTAATCCATTTTATTTCACTCATTTATTATTTCCTTTTATTTAGATATATAGGGTTATATTTTTTATTATATTTTGGAGTATATTTTTCTATAAGTTCTTTTTCTAATTTATCGATATTTTCTATATTGCAGATAAATATTTTTATATAATCAAAATTAAACACATTTTTTTTATAGTGATTCATCATTCTATCTGAAGGTCTTTTTGTTTTACCTATATATATAATTTTACTATCTTTTATAAGATAATAAATACAAGGATAATTTTTCCCAAAAAACTCTCTTTTTAGCATAATAGTATCATCCGTTTCAATAAACTTTTTTTCATAATTCCCTTCACTCATAATGTATCCTTTAATCTCTAATATGTTCTAAGAAAAAATCAATTTTTTCAGGAGATTCTAATCCGTAATCTTTTATCTCTTTATAATAATCATACTCTATTTCTGGTTGTTCTTGGTGATATTTTATCATTTTTGATATAGATTTGAATGATGAAAACGCTAAACATAATTTTACATCTTCAACTGTTTCTATTTTATATCCACAAAAACCGTTTTTATTCCACCAATCAATCAAATTTTTTTCGTACATAATAAAATCCTTTTAAAATAAAAAAGCCTTTATTGACAGGCACCGCATAAGCAGTGGCACATCCCTGTCAATAAAGGCTTTTAAAATAGTTTTTGTTTAATTGTGCGCATTAAACAATTTAACTTTAACTTCTGTTTTAAATAATAACATGTAGGGATTAACCTACATGTTAAAATTACGGAAGTATTTATTGATGAAATAAATCATCACAATATGTTTGATTTAAATATACGATATTTTTTTTAATTAGACAACGTTTTTTATTAAATTTTTGTAATTTTTATTATTCTTGATTATACATTCTCTAGTATATTCAGCTAACTCTATTCCACGATGAAGACAAATAATTTTCATTTGTTTTTTTAATTTTTTTGGTAAAATAAAATGATATTCTACCGGGTTGTTTAAAATTATATTACCCCTTGACATAAAATAACCCCATAATTTAATATTTTTTAATAATTGTTGTGTAATTATATATTTCAACAAAATATTAAAAAATAAGCATATTTTGTTGAAATGGTTAAACGTTTTTTAGTGTTTTTGAAGTACATTTAAAATAATAGTTATAGATAAGGATAAAACACCTCCTATGAACAAAGCAAATATAGCCCAAGATCTATTAAAAATTTTTTTTATATCAGATTCGTTTCGCGTTGATCTTGATTTATTTTCAGTAACAATAACGGTTACTAAATCTAATTTTGTATCTTGAGAATCTAATTTTGAATCCTGGGAATCTAATTTTCTGTTTATTGTTTTTAGTTCATTAATTAATATTTTTTCTATATCTGTCATAACATAATCCTTTAAAAATCTATTTTAAAAATCCTTTTTGCTTTTTCAGACAAACTAGGGATAGGAGTGTTTATGTTATTGTTAGCTATTTCTGAAATATATTCAGCCCATTCTTTTATTTCTTGATTTGAAAAAAAAGCTTTTTCTGAATTTGCTCCTTTGTTTATTCCGTTTTCTTGAAAATTCATAGCTATCATTAGTGGTTGAATTTTTTCTAAAATATTATCACATTGTTTTTGAATAACTTCTTTGTTTTTCATTTCTTCTGTTTTTTCTATAATAATATCATTTTTTTTATCGTAAACAGCATTGTGGCAAATATTATTAATAATGTTTGGATACCTATCTTTTGTTAGCTTAAAAGTAACCTCATTTATTTGTAATATTTCTCCAGATACAGTAATGATTTTTCTATAATCTAAATAATCTAAATATTGTTTGTCGTCAATTTTAAAATATGTCATTTTTTCTCCTTTAAAAATTAATTATTACATTATAATACCAATCTTCGGTATTTATAAAAATTGCGGAAGAAGAGTTATCAAAATAAAGAATTCCATTTGATGATATTTTATATTGATAACTGTTATTATTAATCCCAAATAAATTATAACCAGAAGTTGTAACTGATGAGTTAGTATTTTTTATTTCAATAATTCCTGATTCAGAAGCGTCTGAAGAAATATGAAAATTGTCTATTTTTATTGTTTTACTAATGCCAAATCCATCATGTAGATTATAATTAACACTTTTTGAAGATCCAGAAATCTCATCAACATCTGCAGTATCTGAATTTGCCGCCGTTAGTGTTACGTCATTCGTAAAAACCCCTGTGCCCCCTGTTATATTATAAAAATATAACGTTCCTGCCGCCCCTGTACCGCCAGAATCATAAACACATGTTGCTGTATTTGTACCATCAGAAAAAGTCATTCCAGTCCAATTAACCGCTGCTGATTTATTGTCATAAGTTACTCCATTTCCAGGACTAACGTCAGTCCAATCATCTCTGTTTATCCAGCCAGTTTCAAATATAGTACTTCCAGAACAACTCCAATTTGTTCCATCCCATATTAATTCCCATGAATCACCTACAGAATATAATAACAAATAATCAAGACTTTTACCTTTATATATTATTTTATTTCCACTTGCTGCATATACATCTATTTTAACTAAACCTTCATTTGATCCATGTTTTATTTTGAAAGGCCTACCTATAATTGAACTAGCGCCTGCCGGCAAAGAAGTCGACAAAGTCCCATATTGGCTTGCCGTATTTGGGTTCACAACAAGCATTTTATTAAAATCACTAGTTATTATTTGGTAATCAGTAACTTTTGTTTCAACAACCCAATCTAAATTTCTTGTTATAACCCAATCAGATGACGAAGATGTATTAATTGCTATATATATTTCATTGTTTGAAGTGTTAAAAAATTTTTGACCTATCAGACCTGGGGTTATTGAAGGTGTTGAAGATGAATAAATGTATTCTTTGTCATATATTATTAAATTACTAACTACACTTGATGCAACTGTAAATTGAGCCAAAACTTTACCGTCTGAATTATACCAACCTTCTTTTAAATAATCATAACTGATTGAGTTTTTTGAAGCTCCATAAATGCCTGTTGAATTTTTATATAAATTTAAAGTTTCGTTATTAGATGAACAATATAAATACCATGTTCCGTCACTTATTGCAGGAAAATTTCCACTTCCCCACGTAAACGTTTGATCTGAGGAAGACTCTGAAACAAACCTACCAAAACCACTTCCATCAATAAGGTTAAAAGATGTGTTTTGTTTTATCGTTGGAGGGTTGTTAGCATTTAATTCTATTAAAATTTTTTCTTTATTGCTTCCAATTAAAGAATTTAATAAATAATTAGTTTTTTCTAAAGATATTAATTTTGACATTTATTTTCTCCTTATTAAGCGTCTTTTATTATATATACAAAATGGGCTGTTGCGTCAGAATCATTTCCAGATGTGTTTTTAATTCTAAACTGAACAACCGTTGTTGCTGAAAACTCATTGCTGGATGAAAAATCTAAATTTCTTTGATTTGTATTCAATAATTGGGAAAACCCCCCAGAATAAGAACCAACTTCTACAATTAAATTAGAAACAGGAGATCCTCCGTTTGGTACAGAAATTCCCATGTTTTTCACTTCTAATATTTTTGAAGCTGGGACAGTAATTTCATGCAAAACAAGTTCTGTAGAATTTAAAATTTCAAAAACTGGTATTGAGAAAGACCTTAAATTGCTTATAGTTTCGTTGTTTAGTTTTTCTATTGTTACTGACTGATTTGGGTGATCTAACACTGTGTCCTGTCTATGATTTTGAGTTTGTACTAGTAATGTCGTAACAGAAGTTTCTGCTGTCCATCCAGTATTTGCTTCACCGTATTCGCTATCTACATTATATATATCATTTGTATTAATTCCGCCTGTCGTATCAACGAATATTTCTCCAACTTTTACCTTTCCGCTATCTACATTTGGAGCTGTAGGGCTAGCCGCTTCAGATCCCTCTTTGATACTTATTGTTGCGTTTAAAGCAAACTCTATGTAACTTAATGAAGAGGAAATGTTTCCAGTTACCGGGTCTATGAATTGCCTTGATTGTTGATTTTGATCTGTATATCCTATTTCTGCTTGAATTATGTCAATTCTTGGATTAGTTGTTGGGATTGATATATTAGATAGTAATTGATCTGTTCTAATAATAGGTTTTCCGGTAATATCTATAGCAAAAAACGGATTTATTTTAACGTTATAATCACTTCCTGTATTTTGTTCTATAATATTTGAAGAATTTGAAAAAATAACATTTTTTTG